>SL_8KL_010_SEDDRAFT_10004838_pt1 | contig 10729 bp, 6 predicted proteins | sample SodLakKL_010_SED_4_FD_11160 | JGI IMG/M metagenome (IMG submission 11160) | reverse complement strand
ATGAAATCTTTGTCGATGCGGTTTTCTTTGATGATCACATGGATCATCCCGTTCAGCAATGCCACATCGGTGCCCAGTTTTGGCTGCATCCAGATATGCGCGTGTTCTGCCAGCGGGGTCCATTTGGGGTCTATGATGATGATCCTGCCCCCTTTGCGCTGGGCTGCATATTTGACAAATGTAGCCGTAACCGGGTGGGTCTCGATCATGTTGTTCCCGGTTACGATGATGCAGTCGCTCTCCTCATAGTCTTCAATGGAGTTGCTTCCCGCCCCGTCGCCCAGTGAGCGGAGCATGGCCGTAACGGTGGATGCATGACAAAGGCGGGTGCAATAATCAACATTGTTGTTTTCAAAGACCATCCGNACCAGCTTCATAAAAAGGTAATTGTCTTCATTGGTGGCCTTTGCCGAAGCATAGCCGGCCAGGGATTGACGCCCATATTNCTCTTTGATCTCNGAGAATTTCCGGGCCACCAGATCCAGGGCCTCATCCCATCCGGCTTCAACGAAATTTCCGTTCTTTTTGATAAGCGGTTTGGTAAGGCGATCCGGATGCTGTACGTAATCGTACCCGAAACGCCCCTTGACGCAAAGCCGGCCGTCGTTGGGGCTTACTCCTTCCACACCATTGCTTCTGACAATGCGTCCATTCTGCACAATCAGCTCCAGCTGGCATCCCACCCCGCAATAGGGGCAGGTGGTCTGCACCTTGCTGGTTGTCTGGTCAAGCCTTATTTCTTCACGATGCGGTTTTTCAACGATCGCTCCCGTGGGGCAGAGTTGTATGCACTCGCCGCAACCATCGCATTCACTTTCACCCCATTTGTCAAATCCTCCGATGATGTAACTGCTGATGCCACGATTGGTAAATGAAAGTACATTCTTTCCCTGTACCTCATCACACCCTTTGATGCACCTGAAACAGCGGATGCATTTATTGGCGTCATAGGTCAGCACCGGGGAAGAGTCGTCGGTGGGGTAATCCATTTCTTTCCAGATGGAAGGGAACGTGCGGTTCTCTTTCTGGTCCAGTCCGTAGTGCCGGCATAATTCACGGAATTCATCACTGTAAGAGCCATCGTAATCTTCTTTGTGTTCGGCAAGCAGGTAATCCAGCAGGTATTTTCGTGCCCCTTCAAGCTCATCGTCAAAAGCGGTGACTTCCATGCCGTCCTTTACCGTTACCCCGCAGGAGGCAATCATGCCCCGCTGACCGCTGATCTTTACAATGCAAAGGCGGCAGGCTCCCGTGGGAGAAAGTTTGCGATGGTAACACAAATGAGGGATCCGGATGTCATTGTCTTTGGCGACCTGCAACAGGTTGGCCCCTTTGTTGGCCACAATGGGTTTTTGATCGATGGTTATGCGAATTTGTTCAGACATGGGATGGTGTTTAGTGTTCCAGAAAATAACGGGCGGCTGACTTCATCGGGAGAATGGGCGACTGGCCCAGCGGGCAGAGTGAAGTCGCGGCCATCAGTTCCGATTCCTGCAGCATTTGCCTGACCAGTGTTTTGGAGTCGGCATCTCCTTTCAACAGTTGTTCCGATCGTTTTACCAGCATGGTTGTGCCGGTGCGGCATGGCACACACTTGCCGCAGGATTCGTGGCGGAAAAAACGCAGGCAGTTATGCAGGATCTGTTCTACCGAATCTTCCTCCGCCAAAACGATCACGGCACCGGAACCCAGGGTAGCTCCCTTTTCCTTTAAATTGTCATAGGTCATCCGCTCTTTCAGCATGCTGCCGTCTACAAAAGTGCCGGCAGCGCCTCCAAGCAGGGCGGCTTTGAAGGGGCGTCCGTCGCGCATTCCTCCGGCAAGTTCAATGAGCTGTTCGAGGGTTGTTCCCATGGGAAGTTCATAACAACCCGGCTTGTTGACCTGTCCGCTGATGGTAAATATCTTCGTCCCGTGCGATCGCTCCGTGCCGATGCTCTGGTACCAGGCCTTTCCCCGGCTCAGGATCAGCGGGGCATTGGCCAGGGTTTCGACGTTGTTGACCAGGGTCGGCATGTCGAATAACCCCTTTTCAGCCGGAAATGGAGGCTTGATGCGCGGGGTTCCCCTTTTCCCTTCCAGTGATTCCAGCATGGTCAGCTCTTCGCCACAGAGATAGGAGCCGGCGCCCAGCCTGATCTCCACGTCAAAACTGAATTCAGTTCCCATGATGTGCTTGCCCAGGTAACCCCTGTCATACGCATCCTCAATGGCCTTTTTTGTCTTTTTGATGGAGTCGGTGTATTCACCGCGGATATAGATATATCCTTTTGTGGCCTGAATGGCCCATGCGGCAATGATGGTGCCTTCAAGGTAGAGGTGGGGGTCCTGCTCCATGATCACCCTGTCTTTAAAGGTGCCCGGCTCCCCTTCGTCGGCGTTTACCACCACGTATCGCTGCGGGCAGCGAAGGCAGCCTTCACTGGTGAAACGTTGTTTCATGCCTGTGGAAAACCCCGCGCCGCCACGGCCGCGCAATCCGGCCTCCAGCAATTCGTCAATGACCTCCGCAGGAGGCATGGAAAGGGCCTTGCGCAAGCCTTCATAACCCCCCGCTTTCAGGTAGTCCTCAATGTTTTCCGGGTCAATCTTCCCGGCGTTTTTCAACACAATTCTGGTTTCCTGTATCATGGCTTCTTAGCTGTTTTGTGACCGGATTTCAGAAAAAATCTCCCGGATTCTTTCGCCGCTGAGGTTGTTGTACACCTTGTCGTTGATCATCATAGACGGGGCTTCCTGGCACTGGCCGAGACATTCTGCCGTTTCCAGCGTGAACAGCCCGTTTTTGGTGGTCTCCCCGGTGCTGACCCCCAGCTCTTCTTCGATAACCGGCAGCAGGGCATGGATCTTCATGACTTCACAAACGGGTGATACACATACGCGGACAACAAACCGCCCCCGGGGCCTCAGGCTGAACATGGAGTAATACCCGGCTACCCCGAATACCGCAGCTTTGGTCAGTTTCAGGTAACGGGCTGTTTCCTCAAGGGCCTCTTCGGTCAGGTAATTTTGCGGATGGCTATTTTGCAGGGCATGCAGAATGTTCAGCAAGTTGTCCTTTACGGGATCAAATTGCCGGATGATCTCTTTTGTGGACATGGGACTGGTGTTAGGGATAAAGGCATATTTAAATATTGCGGAGTCAAAATACGAATAAATCCTCAGACCATTGTTTTGTTTGCCGGTAAAAACATTGCTGCAGGGCCAGTTTTTATTCAGACTGTTTCTGCAATTCCTTTGTCCAGGTAGATCAGCAGTTTTTTAACGCCCGGGTACCCCATAGACCGGAGGATGTTTGCGTAGCCTTCCATTTGCTCCCGGTGTTTGCGGTAGGCTTTTCCGGTTTTGTAATCCAGAATGACGGTTTCGTTGTCCGTGAACACCACCCTGTCAGGCCGGTAAAACGTTCCGTTTTCATCAAACAAACCCGCTTCTTTTCTCACTTTTACGCTGGATGAAAAACAGGGTGCCACAACGGGATCGGATAAAATGTGCCTGATCTTTTCCTCCCATTCGGCCTGCTTGCTGCTGTCTATTTCGCCATTGGCAACCATTTGCCGGAGTACTTCGCCCACGTCATTGTGGTTGTCTATCATTTCCATTGCGCGATGCAGAAGATTTCCCCGTTCCAGCGGGTCAGTATCCTCCAGCAGGCTGCTTCTTTCTGTCTGGTGCGAACGGATCCGCAGGGCCCTGGTCCATTGTTCCGACATGAGGTGGCGGAAATAATCTGTTTCCGGCCCGGCCGGGCCAGCTTTCCTGGTGGACGAACCAAAGCTTCCGAATTGATAAACGGTTTCGGCGTCATCCCACAATCCCTTGCTGACTAAAAAGTTATGCAGCATGCCGTTGATCGTGCCGGGCTTGTAACTTTTGGCTTCCTTCCCGGACAGAATGAAAAGTTTTTCGGAAGGACGGGTAAAGGCCACATAGGTGGCATTGAGCATATCCAGGAGGGTTTTTTCCTGTTCCTGTTTATAATCTTCTTCAAAAGGGGTTCCGCTCAGGGTGGATTTGCTCATCTCCAGCCATGCAGCCGGAAGCTCCGGCACGCTTGCGGATTCGCCCGTTGTCCAGAAGCCTTTCCGGGTTGGTTTGTCGGGTTTCTGGACGGCAAAAGGATGAATGACTACGGGGAACTGCAGCCCCTTGGATTTATGGACAGTCATCACACGAACGGCTTCAGTACCCTCCGGGATTACGATGGAGTATTTTTGCTGATTCTCCTCCCACCATTCAAGGAAATCGGAGTAGGACAGCATGTGCTTTTCGGAGAAATCAAAAACGGCATCGGTGAAATAGGCCACGAAGGGGTTGGGTGGGGCATCTTCGGAGAAGAAGTGGCGGAGGATGGTCTCGCAGGTATCATAGACGTTCTGGTGTTCGAAAACACGGAAAGAAAAGTCAATGCCGTTGGCATGCATGAGTTTTTCAAGGCCGGGAAGTAAGGAGGAGGTGCTTTTGGCCTTTTGCTTACTGAGGCCTGCTTTCTGGAGGGCTTCATGCAGGTCAGGGGGCGTGGTGATCTGACCCCTCTGGTGCAGAAAGGTGATCACTTCAGCTGCAGCCACGGGGCCGGAAGGGTTATCGAGCAGGGTGATGATCGACAGGAAAAAATTTACCTCGGGGCTGTAGCTCAGAAGCAGTGAGTCGGGTGATATCACGGGAATGTTCTCGGTCAGCAGCATTCTTGCCACCATCCTGGCTTCTTCGTTGGCCCGGCAAAGGATGGTGATGTCCTGAAGGGGGTGCCCTGCATTCCTGCAATTGTTGATGATGCCCGGTATTTCCCGCAGGGTGTTTTCCTGTAATTCTTCTTTATTCTGCCCCTCCATGAAGCGAATATTCACATAGCCCTCTTCTTTGTCGGGCCGGGCCTTCTGCGTAACCTCCTTGTAAATGCCCTGCATGTTTTCGGGCAGCAGGTTGCGTGTAAACCTGAAGAATTCATTGTTGAAGCTGATGATCTCCCTGGCTGAACGCCAGTTGGTATCCAGTGAGATTTCCCGGTAGTTGTTTTTCAGGGTGACCTCCCATTCGGGCTGGGCGATTTTTTTGAGTTCCCCGGTGAGGGCAGGCAGGTTGGCAAACTGTTCCACATCCCCGTTGCGGAAACGGTAAATGGCCTGTTTGCCGTCGCCCACAACCAGGCTCAAATGGCCGGCCGAAAGGGAGTTTTCTACCAGGGGGAGCAGGTTCTGCCACTGCAGCATGGAGGTGTCCTGAAACTCGTCGATCATATAATGGCGGTAACGCTCGCCAAGACGCTCATAGATAAAAGGTACCGGCTGTTCTGTGATTATGGCTGCAATTCGCTTATTGAAATCGGAAATGTGGAGCAAAATATGCTCGGTTTTAATCTCCTCGAGCATTTTTTCCACTTCGTTGAGTACGGCCAGGGGAAATATGGAACGCAAAACGGCCTGCCTGTTCAGGTAAGTTTCCAGACCCTCCTCTGCCAGTGACCGGATGCGTTCAAAACTTCTGACCAGCTCCTCCCTGATCGCTTCAATGCTGCCTTCCTGGTCCGGAGTGCACTTGCCCGATACCCACTTGTCTTCTTCGATTGTCTTTTGTACGTAGCTGTTCGGGTTGATCTTTTCCTTTATCTGACCCCGGGACAAATGCAAAAAATAATTGTAGATTCCGCTTTTACCGCGGTAGAAAGCTTCAGGGGGGATATTGTTCCTGTGAATCAGATCCAGGGCATCGCCGGCCACCCGGGAAATCTCATCCTCAAATGCCTTCACTTTTCCTTTGAGTTTTCCGGCCAGCTGCTGAAAATCCTGCATTTCTACCTCCTTCAGCTGTTCAATAAATTTACTGCTTTCTTCATCGGTGAGGGTTTTGGCAAGCCCGGTGATCTGCTGTTCGATGCGGACATCTTTTTCGTCGTCGGCCTGGCTGACAATATAGGTCACAAGCAGGTCGGTCAGCTTTTTGTCCCTGCCGGCCTGGTTGATCAACAGGTCCACAGCTTGTTTCAGGAGGGTTTCTGCATCAAGGGACACTTCAAAATGAAGGGGAATACGCAGGTCAAAGGCAAATGTCCGTATGACCCGGTGAACGAAACTGTCGATGGTGCTTACAGAAAAGTCGCTGTACTGATGAAGGATTTTTTTCAGGACAAGCCGTGCATTGCGGATCAGCTGCTCCTCATTGAGCAGAGCAGCCCCCTCATTTTTCCGGTCTTCCATGATCTGTTCGAGCAGGGCCCGGCCTTTTTTCCGGGCGGATTCTCTGGCCGTGTCTGCTGCCTTTTCCGGGCTATTGGCTGTATTACCTGCGCTGGACGGGTCTTTTGAATTGCCGGGGTGCGAGGCCTTGTCGGGGTCATTGGCGGTTTTGTCTGCGCTGTCCGGGTCTGCTGTCCTGGCGGGGTCCGGTGCATTGCGGGGGTGCGAGGCCCTGGCCGGATCCGGGTCATGTGTGGCAGACGGTTCTGGATCGGGGCGTGGCTTCTCCTCCGTGACGGGGGTTTCACCCAGTGCCCCCACAAAGCTCAAACCTTCAATGATCCTTTCTTTCATCTCCGCAGCAGCGGCATTGGTAAAGGTGATGGCAAGGATGTGACGCACGGCTCCGGGATTATACAATACGATCTTGAGATACTCCCTGACCAGCGTGTAGGTCTTGCCACTTCCGGCCGACGACTTGTAAACGTGGAAATTCTGCATGTCCCGGTTTTGAAAATAAAGTTACATTTTCTTAGTATATTTAGCGACTAAATTGATGGGTATGAGTGAAAAGATTCTGGTTGAAAAGCACTCCGGCGACAAGGAAGTATTTGACCCTGAGAAACTGCGTGCCTCACTCCGGCGTTCCGGAGCCTCCCCCCAACTGACCGAAAAGGTGGAAAATGCCCTTGCAACCTATCTTGAGGACGGGATTACCACCCGGGAAATTTACCGCCGGGCTTTTCAGCTGCTCAGAAAGTTTCAGCGATCTTCAGCTGCGCGCTACAGCCTGAAAAAAGCAATCATGGAACTGGGCCCGTCGGGTTACCCCTTTGAGCAATTCGTGGGGGCAGTAATTGAGCATATGGGATATACCGTTGAGGTGGGCAAGCAGGTGAGGGGCCAGTGCGTGGAACATGAGGTGGATGTGGTGGCCCATAACGATCACCAGCAGTTTATGGTGGAATGCAAGTATTACAACAGCCAGGGGAAACAGTGTAACGTAAAGGTTCCGCTGTATATTCATGCCCGCTTTCAGGACATTGAAAAGCGGTGGAAATCCACCCCCGGTCTGGAAAAGCGCAGTTTCCACGGCTGGGTGGTTACCAATACGAGGTTCACCAGTGATGCCATGGATTATGGAAGATGCGTCGGGCTGCGGATGGTGAGCTGGGATTATCCGAGGAAGGAAAGCCTGAAAGATATGGTTGAGAAAACCGGTCTTTTCCCGGTTACCGTGCTTACCCTGCTGAACCGAAAACAGAAACAGGGGTTGCTTGACAAGGAGATTGTTCTCTGCAGGCAGCTGCTTGAGAAGCCGGGAATACTGAATACACTGGGCCTCAAAGGAAATAAAATTAATAAAGTGCTGGATGAAGCGCGTGAACTGGTTGAGTCTTAAGCGCTCTTTCGCATCCCAAAAAAAGAAACCAATGAAAAAGAAGACATTACTGATTGCTTTGTGCTGGTTGCTGGTGCTCACGGGCTCCGGTTTGCCCATGCAGGCACAGGAGGCCCCGGAGCGGGTGGAACCTCCGTTTTGGTGGACGGAAATGGAACACACCGAACTGCAGATCATGGTCCATGCGGATCAAATCGGAGCCACCAGGGTGGAAATTGACCACCCGGGAGTAAACATCAGGGAGGTGGTGGCCGTGGAGAGCCCGAATTACCTGTTTATTTACCTGGATATCACCGATGCCATGCCGGGTACCATGCCTCTGCGGTTTATCAGAGAAGGTGAGGCTGTATTCACTTATGATTACGAGTTGAGGGAACGTGAGCCTGATGCCCGTTACCGTGAAGGGGTGAATGCGTCGGATGCGATGTACCTGCTGATGCCGGATCGCTTTGCCAACGGTGACCCTTCACTGGATGACCAGCCCGGTATGCTGGAACAGGCAGACCGGAGTGATCCGGACGGACGCCATGGGGGCGACATCCCCGGAATTGTCAACAATCTGGATTATATTGCCGGGATGGGTTTTACCGCCATGTGGCTGAATCCGGTACTGGAAAATGATCAGCCCAGGTACAGCTACCACGGATATGCGACCACCGATTATTACAAGATTGACCCCCGGTATGGATCCAATGAAGATTACCGGAATATGGTTAAGGAAGCGGAGGCAATGGGGATCAAAACCGTTAAAGATATCATTTTGAACCATTGCGGTCATCATCACTGGTGGATGGATGATCTGCCTTCGCCCGACTGGCTGAACCAGTGGGATGAGTTTACCCGTACCACTTACCGGATGACCACCATTGTGGATCCGCATGGTTCGCGTTATGACTATGAACGGATGGTTGACGGCTGGTTTGATACCAATATGCCTGACCTGAACCAGCGAAACCGGCTGCTGGCACGTTACCTGAAACAAAACAGCGTCTGGTGGATCGAATATGCAGGGATTCACGCCATCAGGATGGATACCCAGCCTTATGCCGATCGCTTTTTTATGTCAGACTGGGCGCAGTACGTGCTGAATGAATATCCCTATTTTAACATCATCGGAGAGGCATGGTCGGGTGTGCCGGCCATCTCAAGTTACTACCAGGGCGGGGTCGACAACCATGATGGCTACGACTCAAATTTTCCTTCCCTTTTTGACTTTTCACTCTATGATGCCATCGGCCAGGCCTTCAATGAAGAGCAGGGCTGGGGCTCCGGTATGATGCGGTTGTATAACAGCCTGGCCCAGGACTTTCTGTATTCCGATCCTTACAATCTGGTGGTATTCGGCAGCAACCACGACACCGACCGCTTTTTTACCCGGGTGGATGAGGATATTGACAAACTGGAGATGGCCCTGACTTTCATATACACCACCAGGGGGATTCCGCAGGTGTATACCGGCACGGAGCTGCTGAAGTCGGCCTGGGAGCATGATGGCCATGGAGAAATGCGAACTGATTTCCCCGGCGGATGGCCCGATGACCCGGTGAACAAATTTACCCGTGAAGGGCGCACCCCTGATCAGAACCGCATTGTGGACCATATTACTGCCCTGGGTGAGTTCAGGAAGGATAACCCTGTGCTGCATTACGGGTGGCTGCTTCATTTTGTGCCTGAAGACAATGTGTATGTGTATTTCCGGTATGATGAGGTGGACACCATCATGGTGATCCTGAATAACAATGATTCAGAGTATCAGCTTGACCTTGAAAGGTTTGAAGAAGGCTGGGGTGGTTATTCCGGAGCAGAGGAGGTTTTTTCCGGAAGGGAACGAAATGGATTTGAAAGCTGGAACATTCCTGCCAATTCGGCAAGTGTGTATCAGCTTTGGTAAGAAAATCGGCCGCATGCAAACCCTTTCCGTAATTATTCCTGCTTACAACGAATCTGCCACCATCCGGGGGTTGCTTGACCGTGTGCTGGAAGCGCCGCTTGACGGGTACCGGAAAGAACTTGTCATTGTCAATGATGCCAGCATTGATGATACCGCTGAGGTGGTGGACGGTTTCATGAAAGACAATCCGGAGGCGCTGATCCGTTTGTACCATCAGCCCGGAAACATGGGGAAGGGTGCCGCCCTGCACCGGGGCATCCGTGAAGCAACGGGTGATTACCTGGTCATTCAGGATGCAGATCTTGAGTATGATCCGCGGGAATACACCCGTTTGCTTGGACCTGTCAGGGAAGGGAATGCCGATGTGGTATATGGTTCCCGGTTTACCGGGGCTTATCCCAGGCGTGTGATGTTTTTCTGGCATACGGCGGGCAACAAGCTGCTTACATTCTTTTCCAACATGTTCACAAACCTGAACCTGACCGACATGGAAACCTGCTATAAATTGTTCCGTGCCGATCTGGTAAAGGGGCTGACCCTGAAGGAGAAGCGATTTGGTTTTGAACCGGAGGTGACAGCCAAAATATCCAGGATTCCCGGGGTTCGCATCTGCGAAGTGGGAATCTCCTACTACGGCAGGAGTTATGCCGACGGAAAAAAGATCGGCTGGAAAGACGGCTGGCGGGCGTTGTGGTGCATACTGAAATACAACCTGTGGGATAAGTAGGAGAAACTGGAAGCTCGAAGCTCGAAGCTGGAAGTTGGAAGGAAGAGGTTAGAGGGTAGAAGGAAGAAGGAAGAAGGAAGAAGGAAGAAGGAGGAAGGTAGAAGGAAGAAGGTAGAGGGTAGAGGGTAGAGGGTGGAAGGTGGAGGTTCGAAGGTAGAGGTTAGAGGTTAGATCCCGAAGGGATCACATGTTACTAACCACAGGAGACAGCCACCTGTTTTATAACCCCGAAGGGGTCAAACGTTACTAACTACATGCACGAACAAACTTCTGATCCCGAAGGGATCACATGTTACTAACACCAGGGGCAGGTACCTGCCTCTCTGACCCCGAAGGGGTCACATGTCACTTATGAAGGCAAACAACCAAAAAAATGAATCCGCCCTTATGCTGGCCATACTTGGCGGGCTGTTTTTTTTCTTTATCTGGGTGCTGCTGGCCTCTGAAGGTTATATCGGGGATGCCGACAGTCTGACCCATTATAAGTTTTCCCGTTATTCCTGGCTCTATCCCGAGTTTTTGCTTCATCATTG
>SL_8KL_010_SEDDRAFT_10004837_pt1 | contig 10729 bp, 8 predicted proteins | sample SodLakKL_010_SED_4_FD_11160 | JGI IMG/M metagenome (IMG submission 11160) | reverse complement strand
TTTAGCCCCAAACTTGACAGATGTGATTATATTACAAATTAAAAAATGTAAACAAGAATATGAGCGTAATTATCACAATTAGGCACACAGCATTAAAAACAGGAGGTTTATATCACGATTTGCGATAACCATGTTTGGTATTTGGATACCCAAAAGAGAGCTAAAGACTAAGTATCCGTATTTAGCAGAGTATCCTGAATCCGTGAGGGAGAGATAAATAGAGAAATTTCATTAGATCTGATGTTCAGGGAAGAAAATTTCAAGCATCCACATCAAACTCTATTGTAAATATTGTGCCATTATCTGACTTATAAGACAATTCCCCATCAAGCTGTTTGGTAAATACTTCAATCAGTGTCATTCCCAGAGATTGTTTCTTCATCTCCTCAAAATCTTCAGGCAGCCCGATTCCATTATCAGAGATTGTTAATTTAGCCTTATTGTCGCATACTTTCAGGTCAATTGAGATTACTCCCTCATCAACTCCCTCGAATGCATATTTGTAGCAGTTATTCAGCATCTCATTACAAATCAAGCCAATCGGCACAGCCCGTTTTATGTTTACACTTAATGAATCCATATTTTTCTGAAGGGATATTTTTTTCTCCTCCGTATTAAATGTCGTGTAGACGGTTTCAACCAGGTCTTCTATATACTCTGCCAAATCAACATCTGCAAAAGTCTCGTTTTGATAGAGTTTTTCGTGAACCAGGGCAATAGACTTTATTCGCAACTGGATTTCTTGCAAACCCTTATCAGTACCATTGTCACTACTGTTTTTTTGAAGCTCAATAAGACTTGAAACAATTGAAAGGTTATTTTTTACACGGTGATGAATTTCTGAAAGCAGCATCTCTTTCTCCTTAACAGAAGAACTGAGTTCCAGAATATCTTTTTTCCAATCCGAAACGTCTCTTACATTTCCAATTATTGCACTCGGCTTGCCATTACCGTCTTTTAGCACAGAACGTTTATTGCTCACCCATTTATAATCGCCATCCTTTGTTTTGAACCTGAACTCAGAGTCTTTGGCCACTATTTTTTCAATATCGCTGTCATATTGTAGCACTTCAGCTTTCATTCTCTTCAAATCTTCGGGGTGGGTCAAACTCAGAACAAAACTGAGCCCTCCCCGGATTAATTCTTCGCTTGTATAGCCTAATAGATTTTTAACTGAAGGCGTTATATAAATATACTCCCCGGTTTTTATATCCAGCTGGTAAATAACATCTTTCGAATGGGTTAACATCTGTCTGAATTTCTTTTCTGAATGGTAGAGCTTCTCACCCCACTTTCTTAGAATTTCAACCCGGACAATTGCAAAAATCAAACCTATAAGCAATATAACAACAATTGCAATTCTGTTTATCCAATACACTCTTATATATAGCCAATCAGCTGCCTCTGAAATGGATAGAGCAAAGTTTTTTTCGACAGTGGCAAGTTGCCGTTCCAGATAAAAAATATGATCTGAGAGATTATTTATTTCAGATTCGGTAAGATCTCCTCGTTCCACAAAACTTTCGACATTATTGGCAGCATCCGCCATAAAACCGATAAGCAGATCACCTTCGATCCAGTGGTTAACGGCTATTTTGAATGGCGTATAGAGGGAAAGTTTTTCATACATCCAGACAAGTTTGGGAATGTCTTCCGGTCTGTGTTGTCCTCTTAGAAACCCCTCTTCCACAACATCATAATTGGGGGCACTCTTCGTCAGCTCAGTTCTGCCCAGCCGGTTTCCTTCAATAACATCAATGTTATGGTGAAACGCATCCAGAAACTGTTCATCTTCTGTATATAGATATTTAACGATGGAGATTGTAGCCTGCTTTTGAGCTCTGGCCCAATGGCCTTCACCAACCGTATACGCATGAACCCCTGCCAGAAGTCTGTTGCTCACATCATTTATCGCAATGAGAGCGATACCCAGACCCGCAAACAGCAGAACCAGCCACAAAGCTGACTTATCACTCCTACCCCTATTTTTTTCCATTTTTCAAACCAACTTTCTGATCTTTTACCTCATTCTTTCGAATCAGATCATACCGACGCACGAAACGTGTGCGCCTGTTCATTTACCCCAAATTTAAGTTATTCCTTAATAACAACAACTTAACCATGGTTAATTTTGATTTTATACTTAATCCCTTACACCCCTTCTCGAACATGTAATAATGTAAATAATCGAGATCAATCCCTGTTAGTATTTTTAAATAAATCCCTATCGATGTTAGGTTAATTTAATTTGAATATATCCCTGAGCCCTTTACCCCGATAATATTTCAGATTTGAACATACAAATGTAAATCGAAACCAACCAATCGGATTTATCTGCTCACCTTTATTTTCCCTTCAGGTTCAGAGCAAATTTAACGTTTAATTCATAACCCATACTCTCATAGCGTATAATCATATCAAAAAAGCTCAAATAAAGTGTGCATCAAATGGCGCTTACATGGCTGCCCTTCATTCCGGAAAGAAATATTTAATTGAAGAGATCCTTGTTATAGAAAAGTTCGAATGCAATCTCTTCTCTCAAAGACCGTAAATTTGGATACTGCCCGTCTGAATCAACACCCACATGCTGGCGGTTGGTTAGCAAAATGTAGAGAAGTCCATCAGCGATACTCATAACAAAATTTGTCCCTGTAAAACCTGTATGGCCTACACTTTCCGGAGGCAACTCTTTGGCATTCAATGCTGAGGCCTCCATGGCCCATCCCAATCCATTCCCAAATTGACCCTCTGTTGTAAATTGGTCAATGCTTTCCGGTCGAATAATCAGGTCACCCTGATGTACACCGCCATTCATCACCAGCTGCAAAAGCGTGTACAAATCTTCAGCCGTTGCGAATAATCCCGCATGCCCGGCAGTTCCGAAGTGAGAGTAGTGAGCATTTCCATCATTTACTTCACCCTTGAGGGTATACTCTCTCCAGCCTGTCCAGGAATCAGGATCCACATCAACATTGTATCCGAAATCAGGATCATAAACCATCTTTCTCTCAAATGGGTTCCGTGAGAAGTAGATACAATCGGCACAGACGCCTGTTCATTCGGGGTAAATCGAGTGGAATTCAGGCCAAGTTTAGAATAGATTCGCTGATCCAGATATTCGGCCAGCGGCATTCCGGCAGTTTGTTCTATGATATCTCCAAGCAGCATAAAACCAAGATCGCTGTACCTGCGTTGTTCACCGGGCACACCCAGAAGAGGGTAATTAGCTGTAAAGCTGCGTCTTTCAACAGCGTTGTTCGCCACGTAATAGGTAGGGTACCATTGCAACAGCCCTGACGTGTGTGAAAGAAGATGACGGATTGTGATATCTCTATGGCCCGGCTTATCAAATTCCGGAAAGTAATTAACAACCGGATCATCAAGTTCAATCTCGTCATCGCTGTGAAGCGCCATCAAGCCATACGTAGTTGCAAAAATTTTGGTTAATGAAGCGATGTCGAACAGATGCCCGGTCGTCATGCTGTCGGGTTCGGGTACAACTCTCAGATCTTCATCATAAAGTGTGGCGTATCCATACGCTTCATGATGAACTATCTCATTTTCAGACCCGATCAGGAGCACTGCGCCGGTGAACAGTGAATTTCGCAGGGCATCTTCGATGAGCAAACTTGCCTCGGGATATTGATCTGCTTGTCCGGGTTTGTCAGTCGTGCAGGAACAAATAAAAAACAATCCTGCAATAAAAGTTGAAAAAAACTTAGCCATTTTTGATGAGATCAATAGATTCTACGATAAACCCTCTTTGATCTCTTTGTAGTAATCTTCATAGACGGTTACAATCTTATCCAGCTCAAATAGTTCTGCTCTTTTACGGGCATTTTCCGACATTCGTTGATGAAGTTCTTCATCCTGCAAAATTTCGGTAGCGCATCGACCCAAACACTCGATATCCCCCAGCTCACATAAGTAGCCGGTTTCACCGTGTATGTTCACTTCGGGCAGCCCGCCTATATTTGAACTGATAATCGGAACGCTGCAGCTCATCGCCTCGAGTGCTGCAAGCCCAAAAGTTTCGCTGCCTGAGGGGATCATAAACAGGTCAGAAATGGAAAGCACCTCCTCTATCTGCTCCTGTTTTCCAAGAAAGCGCACATGGTCGCACATGCCAAGTTCACGGCATTTTTGTTCTGCCTTTGGCCGGTCAGGACCATCACCAACCATTAACAGTTTAGCCTTTACTCCATTTTTCAAAACCTGGTCAAAAGCTGAAACAACATCGGGCACCCGTTTCACTTCACGAAAGTTCGATACGTGAGTTACAACCTTTTCGCCTTCCGGGCAGATCGCTTTTTTAAAATGCTCCTTTTTTGACCGCTTAAATCGATCCAAATCAATAAAGTTAGGAATCACTTTAATATCCTTCTTAATATCGAAGTGGTTATAGGTCTCCTTTTTAAGATACTCTGAGACGGCGGTTACGCCATCACTCTGGTTAATTGAAAAATCAACCACCTGTTTATAGCTGGGATCGCTTCCAATCAGTGTAATATCGGTTCCATGCAGCGTTGTAATCACCGGTACGTGTGCAGCCTTACTGTTTAAAATCTGTTTGGCCAGGTAGGCACTCGTAGCGTGTGGAATGGCATAGTGAACGTGAAGAATGTCCAGTTTTGCGTATTGGATCAGGTGCACCATCATATTGGCAAGCGCAAGATCATAAGGAGGGTATTCAAAAAGCGGATACGAGCTCAGGTCAACTTCATGAAAGGTTATGTCAGTCCTGAATGAATCGAGCCGCGCCGGACGGGCATAGCTCAGTATGTGAAGATTGTGTCCTCGATTTGCCAAACCTTTTGCAAGTTCGGTTGCCACAACACCGCTACCACCAAATGTAGGGTAACAAACTATTCCGATATTCATACTCATAGTACCTTCAAAAAAATGGATAAGTTATAACCTGACTGTCCGGAAAAAAACAATTATTTGAACAGAATATGGTTCAGCAACATAACTAATTTTCAATTCGTTTTATTTTACATCAGACTATAGTATAAACCTTAATCAGATAAGCTTCATCTATTAGGTGAAAATTGACAATTCCGTTATATTTGTTTCCATTATACCCAAAAAGATTTAGACAGATCAATAAACTATGGCAGGACATTCCAAATGGGCTAATATAAAGCACAGAAAGGCGAGAGAAGACGCCAAACGTGCAAAAGCTTTTACCAAACACATCCGTGAAATTACAGTGGCCGCAAGAGAGGGAGGCGGTGACCCTGACGCCAATCCACGTCTTTCACTGGCCATTCAGAATGCAAAGGCCGTCAACCTTCCCAAAGACAATATCGAACGCGCCATAAAAAAAGGCACGGGTGAGCTTGAAGACGGTTCCGGCATCTATGAAGAGGTAACCTACGAAGGTTATGGCCCGGGGGGAATTGCGTTCTTTCTTGAAGCAACCAGTAACAATCTGAATCGGACCGTGGGTGAAATAAGGCATATTTTCACAAAACATGGCGGCAACCTTGGAACAGACGGTTCTGTAGCCTATATGTTTGAACAAAAAGGCTCAATTAAAGTCACCTCTGAAGGGGTTGATGAAGAGGAGCTAATGCTGACAGTTATTGACGCGGGTGCTGAAGATGTAATTATTGAAGAAGGTTTTATTGAGGTTATTACCTCAAGAGAAGACCTTATTACCGTTCGAAAAAACCTGGAGCTCAACAATCTGACGATCGAGAGCGCTGAGCTGGTGAGAATACCCTCCACCGAAGTAACTGCAGAACCCGATACGGCCAAAACCAATTTGAAAATGATGGACATGTTTGACGATAACGATGATGTATCGAACATTTTCACCAATATGAAAATGGATGACGAAACCCTTGCCCTGCTGAGCGAAGATTAAATCTTTGCACATACTCTACAGGTTCAAATATCGTTATTAATGCTGCCTGAAAGTTGAACTCAACAAACCATGAAACAGCTACTTTTACTACTTATAGGATTATTGCTCACTGCGTCTGTACTAAACGATGCAAGAAAAGCCAATGAAGCTTTTCAGCGGGGAGACTATGAGGAAGCCGTTCAGCTCTACAGGCAGGCAATTGCACAGAATCCTGATGATGCACGGCTCTATTTTAACCTTGGGAATGCACTCTCAAAACTTGGAAATACTGAAGAAGCCGTTGAAGCTTACGAGAATTTTAAAAGCAGATCAGAAAATGCACAAGAGCAGTCTCTTGCCGATTACAATAAAGGCAGGATACACACCGACCTTGAACAGTACGATGAAGCTTTAAATTTCTACAGAGACGCTCTCCGGAAAAACCCTCATGACGAGGACGCACGCCACAATTTCGAACTTGCATTGAGAAAACAACAAGAGCAGCAGGAACAGGAACCTCAGCCGGATCAACAGTCGGGTGATGACGACAATGAAAACGGCGAAGATGAGCAGGAGCAAAGCCCTGAGAATCAGGAGGGCGATCAGGAACAGGATTCAGGCCAGCAGCCTGATTCACCTGAAGATCAGGATGGTGACCAGGAACAGCTGCCGCAACCACAGGATATGACAAGAGAAGAAGCAGAAAATTTGCTTGACGCTCTTGAACAACTCGAACGAGAACTACTCGAAAACCGTAAAAAAGAAGCAACCGAAAGTTCATCAAATGACAAAGACTGGTAGTAACGTCACATTTATCGGGCGTATCTTTTTTCTTTTTTTGATGATTGGATTCGCCGCTGCTCAACTTTCCGCACAGGACTTTACTCTTGAAGCCACTGTATCTGAAAACCGGATTTTTATCGGAGAACAGTTTACCGTAAGCGTTGAGGTAATCGGCACTTCAATGAGAGACGTATCTCTTCCCAGGCTGCCTCAAATAGATGGAGTGGGTATCCTCTCAACAACTCCATCCAGGAGTACCAGTATCTCCATCATAAATGGAAGAACCACAACCAGCACAACCTACTCCTTCTCACTTATTGCCCGCGAAAAAGGGGAGTTCACCATCCCGCCCATATCCATAGATATTGATGGCGAGAGGCAAAATACAAACCCAATTCGCATAGAAGTTATTGAACGCGGCAATCTCGCTCAGGGCGATGGCCGTCAGTTGCCCGACATATTTCTTGAAGTAGAAGTGGATGCCGAAAATCCAGTACCGGGCCAACAGATTGTGGCAAGCCTCGTGCTGTATTTTAAGCAGGGTGTAGAGATTACATCATTTCAGCCAACGGCAGGATGGCGAACCGATGGATTTTGGAAAGAGGAACTTGAAAATATCCGACAGCCCCAAGCCGAATCGGTTATTCTCGGCGGTGTTCGCTACCGCAAGGCCATACTTATCCGTTATGCACTTTTTCCAAGCCGTAGCGGCACATTATCACTTTCTGAATTTCCATTAAATGTGGGTATCCGAACCCAACCCTCCAGAAACGAACCCTTTGGAAGCTTTTTCGGATCCGGTGCCAACCAAAGGCGGGTATCAGTGGAATCAAAACCTGTTGAAATCAATGTACGCCCTTTACCGGCCGCTGAGAATGCCGTCTCCATGAATGCCGTTGGTGATTTGCGGATTGAACGCAAGCTTAACCGTAATGAAGTGGTTACCGGCGAAACCATCGAACTGATTACAAAAATTGAGGGGACCGGAAATATTCCACTGGTGCGTAAACCAACCTACAACCTTCCCGACGGCCTCGATCAATACACCCCTCAGGAGAGCAGTAATATTGAACGCCGCGGGCTAAGTATTCGGGGTGAAAAAACCTTTACAGAGTTACTGGTAGCCCGTGCACCCGGAACTTTTGAGATACCCGCTGAACGGGTTGCCGTTTTTAACCCCGAAACCGGACGTTACCGATATACCACATTGCCTGCTCTTCAGTTTGAGTCGAAACCTTCAGCTGCCACGCAAATGGTGGCTGCAAGGGCTACTTCAGGTCAGCTGCAGCCCGTAAATGGTCTTGCAATTTGGAGTAATCAGGCTTCTTCACCCATCCATCGGTCATATCTCTTTTGGGTATTAATTTTAATCCCATTTATCGCATTACTGGCAGGGCTTCAACAGAAGTATATCAGAAATAAACTATCATCAGACTCTGCATTCGCCCGTTCTCATAAAGCGATTGAAACCGCAAAAGAGCGTATAGCGCTTGCCAAAATAGCTGTGGAAAAGAACGATGCTAAAGAGGCCTATAGCCTTCTCCAAAAAGCGATATCCGGTTTTATTACAGATAAACTAAGGCTTCCTGAAGCCGGGCTTTCAGATCAGGAGCTCATCACGGAAATCGAAAGTAAAGGCGCCGGTAACGACTTGAAAAAGAAACTGCGGTATATGCTGAACAAGTGCGCCACCATCAGTTATGCACCGGCTGGAAATAGTGATGACCAGCTGGCCGACATTGGGAAAACAGAAAATCTTATCTCTGAATTGAGGAAGCTGCTTTGAAACGGTTCACACTCTTTTTTTTCATTATCACATTAGCCGGCGTTCCTTTGCTGTTTGCACAACAGGCCAGGTTCGATGAAGCTACCGCTCTGCTGGAAGCACAGGAGTACAGAGACGCAATTGACGTCTATAACGCCATTGCAGAGGAGGGGTACAGTTCCGGCGCCCTCTGGCTCAACCTGGGTATCTCTTATGCCCATCTGGATTCTCTTGGAAAAGCCAAGTTCTATCTTCTTCAAGCCGAAAGACACACCGAAACCAAAGAGCTGGCTGAGCAGGCTCTTGTTTACGTAAATGAGCGCTTTAACCGGCGGTCGGCGGTACTGCCGCCACTACCCTGGGAACGTTTCTTTGAGTATCTCTTGCTGCATGTTGGCGTAACTGCACTTTTCATCACCGCATTATTTTTTCTCTACTTGGGAGTAGCCGCCCTGATCACGTCCTGGTTTTTACTCAATTACAAACGGTCTTTTTACTACTCGGGACTCACATCCCTGATCATTGCTGTTTTGGTGTTCTCAGGTGCAGTTTACACCGACTATCTTGACGAACGATTCGGCACAGGGGTAATCGTGGATCGGCAAACAGCCGTATACCAGCAGCCCCAGGCCGATGCATCCATTGTGAGCACTGCGTATGAAGGATACTCAATGAGAGTAGATTTCAATACAAGCTCCGAATCGCCCGGCTGGAAATATGTACGCATGGAAAATGGCAGATACGGCTGGGTGGCACAGGAAACGATGCTGGTTTTTTAAAAAATTGAGTCCTACGATTCTGCAGAATTAAAAAACCCGCTTTTTTCCATACTGACCCATATTTGGCCGGACGGAAGTTCTAATCACCCGCTTTTGCAGCTATCTTCAAAATGAATTTTACTCCTCAAAGCTATATCTTAATTTCTTGACTGAAATTTGAAGCGTACTGCTTTAAGGCCATCATCCTTTTGTAACTTAACCCAAAGAATTTTATGAGTGATCCTCAATCCTATATCGACAAGAACATTAAGAAATTTGAAAATGAGTTATTCGAGTTGCTGCGCATCCCCAGTGTAAGCACCGATTCAAAACGCAAGGGTGATGTAAAAAAAGCTGCCACTTTCTTAATAAACCAGCTTGAATCTATTGGCCTGGATAAGGTTACTCTTCATGAAACTCCGGGGCACCCGATCATTACCGCAGAAATATGCCCGCATGATGACAAACCTACCGTATTGATTTACGGTCACTATGATGTACAGCCTTCCGATCCCGATCATCTTTGGAAAACACTTCCTTTCGAACCCACTGTTAAAGATGGCCGTGTATACGCCCGGGGAGCGAGTGATGACAAGGGGCAGTCATTCACTCATATAAAGTCTGTTGAAGCTTACTTGAAAACCGGGACTGAGATCCCTGTGAACGTAAAATTTATACTTGAGGGAGAGGAGGAGATCGGCTCACCCAATTTAATCCCGTTCATCAAAAACAATAAAGATCTGCTCTCCTGTAATATGGTCCTAATCTCCGATACCGCTATGTTCGGGGAAGATCAGCCCTCCATCACCTATGGTTTGCGGGGACTGGCCTACATGGAGATTCATGTAACCGGCCCAAACCGCGACCTTCACAGCGGCGTGTATGGCGGAGCTGTTGAAAACCCTGCCAACGTGCTGTGTGAAATTATTGCAAAACTGAAGGATGATGATGGAGTAGTTCAGATTTCCGGTTTTTATGATGACGTGGAGTCGATGACACCGGAGATGCGCGAAGCCTACAAGCAGCTTCCGTTTGATGAGGAGGAGTTCAAGAATGACCTGGACCTCAAAGCCGTTCATGGTGAAAAGGGATACAGCTCTCTCGAACGCGCATCTGCCCGACCCACACTGGATGTAAACGGACTCTGGAGCGGTTACCAGGGTGAAGGGGCCAAAACGGTACTTCCAGCCAAAGCCGGGGCCAAAGTGAGTATGAGATTGGTGCCTGATCAGGACCCAAACAAAATCGCAGAACTTTTTGCCGACCATGTAAAGTCCCTCGCTCCCGACACCGTAACTGTTGAAGTGGAGTCCCATCACGGAGGCCATCCGGTGGTGATCGATCTCAACTACTATGGNCTGAAAGCTGCCGCAAAAGCCTTTGAAGAGATCTATAACAAAGAGGTGCTTTTTTCCCGAGAAGGCGGCTCCATTCCGATAGTGGCCGATTTCAAGAAAGTACTTGGCGTGAACTCNATCCTGATGGGCTTTGGGTTAACCAAAGATGCGCTTCACTCTCCGAACGAAAGCTTCTCACTGAAGGATTTTCACAGAGGCATTAAAACTTCAGCCA
>SL_8KL_010_SEDDRAFT_10004835_pt1 | contig 10731 bp, 7 predicted proteins | sample SodLakKL_010_SED_4_FD_11160 | JGI IMG/M metagenome (IMG submission 11160) | reverse complement strand
GAAGCATTTAATCTCAATGAGGAGGTATAAATAATGGAGGTTTTTGGTTCCTTACTTACTGCGATGGTTACACCCTTTACTGCTGCCGGAGAGGTAAACTATCAGGCTGCCGGTGAGCTGGCAGAGAAGCTGGTTGCTGAAGGCTGTGATGGACTGGTTATCTGCGGCACAACCGGAGAAGCACCGACACTTAAGAGAGAAGAGAAGCTGAAATTGCTGGAGACCGTAGTTGACAGGGTGGGAGAAGAGGCCAGGATTATTGCCGGTACCGGTTCCTATAATACCAGCGACAGCATTAATTTCAGCCAGGAGGCGCTGATGCTGGATGTTGACGGGCTGATGACGGTAGTTCCTTACTATAACAAACCTCCCCAGGAATCTCTTTACCAGCATTTTGCCGCTATTGCCAAAGCCTGTCAGGCCCCTATTATGCTCTATAATGTGCCCGGAAGAACTTCCCGAAATCTGGAAGTCGATACTGCAGTCCGCCTGGCTGAAATCGATAATATCGTAGCAATTAAGGAGGCCAGTGGAGATCTGGAGCAGGTTACCGCTCTGGCGGCCCGCTGTGGTGAAAAACTGGATATTTACAGTGGAGATGACAGCCTGACTCTGCCGATTATGGCGGTGGGCGGCAGCGGAGTAGTGAGTGTGGCAGGTCATCTGGCGGCCGGGAAAATCAGGAAGATGCTGGATGAGGCCAGAAACAACAATTTTGCTGAGGCTGCCAGGCTCAATCAGGAGCTTTTCCCTCTTTTTAAGGCCATGTTTGTCACCACCAATCCCATTCCGGTCAAGACCGCTCTCCGCCTCCAGGGCCGGGAGGTAGGCGGCTTTAGAAAACCGCTGACCGAGATGACTGCAGCAGAGCTTAAATCTTTTAAAGCAACCCTGAAAGAACTTGGTTTTTTAAAGAATCAAAGGTAAATATTTAGGTACAAAATTAGTTGAAAAAATCGGTGCAGATTTTCAAGATAAACTCCCATGCTCCTTCGGAGCACAATAATAGATGAAAATATCAGCAAATATTTTCAAGATAAACCACCATGCCCATTTTGGGCACAACAATAGATGAAAATACAACAGCATATTTTTCAAGATAAAATATCTCAGAAAAATATATGGAATTAAAAGAAAAATTGGTATTGCAGAGCTAATCCGTCAGGGGAGGGAATCAGGTTAGGCCAAACTGCCTGATTTTTTGGGACCTCTGGCGGTTTCTCTGGTTATGGCTTGTATTTTTACTGATTAGAAGATATAATGTTTATAATGGATTGAATTGTGCGGGTAAGCTTAATCTGGATTGAATCTGTGCGGAGATTTTTCTAGGTGCAAGATTTATTTTGACAAATTTGTCGGTTTTTTCATTTATTTGTTATGCCCTGAAGGGGCATGGCGGTTTATCATGAAAAACTATTCAGGACTCATTAAGGAAAAGACAAGATTGATTAAGGAAAATGCAAAATTCTTTAAGTAAAATACAAAATTTATCAAGGATAAGAAAAAAAGAAATTAATTCGGAGGTGCCTTTTTTTATTTATGTCTCAAAAAAATAATATAGAAACTGTTAGAATGATCCCCCTTGGTGGTGTGGGTCAGATAGGTAAAAACATGATGGTGCTGGAGTATGGTTCTGAAATGCTGATTATTGATGCCGGTGTCATGTTTCCCGAGGATGATCAACTGGGAATTGACCTGGTGATCCCTGATTTTGAATACGTCAAGGAAAACAAAGACAGAATTAAAGGTATTGTAATAACCCACGGCCATCTGGACCACATTGGGGCGATACCCTACCTTTTGAAAGAAATTGATGTTCCAATCTATGGTACCAAGCTAACCCTGGGTCTGCTGGAAGGTACTCTGAAAGAACACCGGCTTTTAAAAAGAAGCCAGTTGAAGGTGGTAAATGCCGGCAGTTCAATCGATGTCGGTCAGTTCAAGATTGATTATATCAGAGTTAATCACAGTATTGCCGATACCTGCGCCCTGGCAATCCACACTCCGCTGGGTCCTATTGTATATGCCAGTGACTTCAAATTTGATCAAACCCCGATTGAAGGGGGAGTTGCTGATTTTCACAAGCTGGCTGAGCTGGGAAATTCCGAACCCGGAGTGCTGGCCCTCTTCTCCGACAGCACCAATGTAGAAAGAAAGGGCTACACCATGTCAGAAAAGGTGGTGGGCGAAGCCATAGATGACATATTTTATGGCGCCCGGGAAAGGATCATTATTGCCACCTTTGCCTCAAATATTCACCGCATTCAACAGATAATCGATGCTGCCGTTAAATATGACCGAAAAATTGCCATCACCGGCAGATCAATGCTNAATAATGTTGATATTGCCAGGAAACTGGGATATATCGAAGTTCCCGATGACATTATTGTTAACATCAGGGAATGCAGCAATATNTCCGATAATAAAATTACCCTGCTGACAACCGGAAGCCAGGGAGAGCCCATGGCTGCCCTGACCAGGATGGCCAGGGGTGACCATTATCATATTAATATTAAAGAAGGCGATACGGTGGTATTATCGGCTTCTGCTATACCAGGAAATGAAAAATTTATCGGTCAGACAATCAATCAGCTCTTCCGGCGGGGAGCCAGAGTTATTTACGAAGAGGTCTCTGGCGTTCATGTTTCCGGACATGCCAGCCAGGAAGAATTAAAATTGATGCTTAATCTAACCAGACCAAAATATTTTGTTCCCACCCATGGAGAGTACCGCCATCTGTATCAGCATGCTGACCTGGCTGAAGAGGTTGGTATCATGAAAGACAATATTTATATCGCTGATTTAGGTGATGTCATTGAGTTCAGGGAAGATGGTGTGGAGAAGGTTGACAGCGTCCAGGCCGGCGATGTGCTGGTTGATGGTCTGGGAATCGGAGATGTGGGAAATATCGTACTCAGGGACAGAAAAACTCTCTCGGAAGATGGAATAATAATAGTGGTCGTTACGATTGATAACAACGGCAAAGTGATCTCCGGGCCGGATATTATTACCAGGGGTTTTGTCTATATCAGAGAGTCAGAGGAACTGCTGGATGATGCCACCGAGCGGGTCAGAGAGGCTCTGAAGGAATGTGAGGAAAAGCAGATTACGGAATGGAATGTGCTGAAATCAACGGTTAAAGATTCTCTCAAAAATTATATCTACCAGAAGATCAAAAGAAATCCCATGATACTTCCGGTAATAATGCAGGTCTGATAAACCTTGGATTAAAATAAGGGGAGGCAAATTCACTTTTGCCTTCCTTATTTATGTTGCTGGATTTATCATATTTCTCTTGTTGAAGTGATGTGCTGCAGGGGGGGTGAAGTATATGTTTTCAGAAATATTTTCGCTTGATGAAAGAAAGCAGGAGCTTGCAGGTATAGCCCTGATTGCCTGGGGTATTTTTAGCGCTGTTGCTCTTTACGGAGGGGCAGCAGGGGCAGTAGGGGTGGTTCTGGAGGACTTTTATCTTTTCTTTTTCGGCCAGCTGGCATTTTTTCTGCCGGTCTGTTTTGGTTATGCCGGCATCAAGCTGATTATTGATACTCCACTCCAGGTTAAGGAGAGGCTGCTGGGTTTTGTTCTGCTGTTTCTTTCCGTGATTGCCCTCTATCATCTTTCCTACGAATTTGCCAACCCTCTTGAGATGGGAATGACCGGCGAAGGAGGAGGGCTGATCGGAGGTTTATTCTCCTCTGCTTTGCAAAATTTATTTGGAGTTACCGGTTCCCAGGTTATCCTTTTTACCCTGGCGCTGATTGGAATACTATTATTTCTTGATATATTTTTAAGGGAGGTTATTACCTCTGCTAAACTGAAAATCCAGGAGATTATTAACTCTATAAAATCATTTTTCTCCGGGATTAAATCACTCAAACCCCGAAATCTATGGTCCGGGATAAAATCCCTGATTGGCAGAACTGCAGAAAGGGAGGAAGCAGCCTATCAGCCTCCGGTTGAAGCAGGTGAGGCCGGTCTGGAAGAATTTGAAAGGCAGTTTTCCGGGACAGCAGAAGAGAGAACAGATGCTGCCGGGGATATTTTCAGCGAACCAGATAGAGAGGCCCGGAAGAAAGCTCTCTCAGAGAGAAGAGCAAACTCCAGAGATGATTCCAGCTCTGAGCAGCCTGCAGTCGAGGCAGCTGAAGTTAGGGGCCAGGAGGCTGCCGGTTCTGAAAGTAACGGGGGAGATAAAGGTGAGCAGATTAAGCTTTTTGACGATGATTTTTCTCAGGAAGATTATCAGATTCCACCGATAAATTTACTGACTAAAAATAAGAACAGGCTGAATTCAGGAGAAAACCAGAGCGAAAAGCTGGAAAAAACGCTCAATAATTTCGGGGTGGAGGCCAGAGTAGTTAATGTCAGTCAGGGTCCCACGATAACCAGATATGAAGTTCAGCCCGAGACCGGAGTCAAGGTCAGCAAAGTGGCAAATCTTTCCGATGATATTGCCCTGTCCCTGGCAGCTCAGGATGTCAGGATTGAAGCACCGGTACCGGGAAAATCTGTGATTGGCATTGAAATCCCCAACCAGGGTTCTTCCCTGGTCAGATTCCGGGAAATAGCTGCCAGTCAGGAGTTTCAAAATGCCAGGAAAAATCTCCCTCTGGGTCTGGGCTGTTCTATTGATGGCAAACCGGTGGTGGCCGATCTTTCAAGCATGCCCCATCTTTTGATTGCCGGAGCTACCGGCTCGGGTAAAAGTGTCTGCATCAACAGCATAATTGCCAGCTTCTTATATCGTTTTACTCCCCGGCAGATAAAGCTGCTGTTGATTGATCCCAAAAAGGTTGAACTGGTAAATTTCAAAGGTCTACCTCATCTTTTCACCCCGGTGGTAACTGACAGCAAGAAAGCTGCAGGTACCCTGAAATTAATTGTGGAAGAGATGGAGAAGAGATATGAGCTTTTTGCAGAAACCGGCAATCGAGATATCTATTCTTATAACAATCAGGCTGAAGAGCCCCTGCCCTTTATTGTGGTGATTATTGACGAGCTCTCCGATCTGATGATGGTGGCAGCCAGCGAGGTTGAGGACAGCATCTGCAGGCTGGCCCAGATGTCACGGGCAGCCGGGATCCATCTGGTAATAGCCACCCAGAGACCTTCGGTGGATGTTATAACCGGACTGATTAAAGCCAATATTCCCAGCCGGATAGCCTTTGCTGTTTCCTCCAATACCGATTCCAGGACAATCCTGGATACCAAGGGAGCCGAAAAGCTGCTTGGCAACGGTGATATGCTCTTTTATCCGGTAGGAGCCAAAAAGCCTCACCGGATGCAGGGGGCTTTTATTGAAAGCAGTGAGGTCAAGGAAATTGTGGAATTTGTTAGAAACCAGTCCGATCCTGAATTTGCCCTGGCAGAAGAGGAACTGGAAGATATTGAGCTGGATTTTGACAGTGATGAGGATGAGCTGCTGGAGGATGCCATCAGACTGGTGGTTGAGTACCGGGCTTCCATATCGATGCTGCAGCGCCGCCTTCACATCGGCCATTCCCGGGCAGCGAGGTTGATTGATAAGATGGAAGAGATGGGTGTGGTAGGACCCTACGCCGGCAGCAAACCCCGGGAGGTTTTGATCTCAGAGGAAGAGCTGGAGGAATATCTGGATTAATATCTGGATTAATATCTGGATTAATTTCTGAACCAGTGAAATTTTACAGGANAAACTGGGGCAGGAGAATCTTNTTTTAGAGATTATATTTTCATTTATAACTGTTTCGATAACTTTTTATTTGATAAGAATTTTATTTATTGATAATAGGGATNTTATTTAAAATAGGGAATAGAAGAAAATAAAGAATNAAAAAGAATTAGTCTGATTGTCCGATTTTTGAGCTGAAGGCAGTTTCTTTGTCTGGAAAAAAGGAATTCTAAGATATTTCTAGAATTACTAAAATGCAGGACTATCCTGACAGGAGCAGAGTTGAGTGTGGATACCCTATACCTGGAATACAAAATAATAAAAAATAGACCGGGACTGCTGGGAGATTTAGCTTCAATACTGGGTTTAATGCAGATAAATATTAAAACCGTTGCCAGTATTGAAGATCTTTACCGCGGTTTCCTCCTGGAATTTAAGTCTCCGGAAACCAAGAAAAGGCTGCTGGATGCCTTTAATGCTGTGGAAGAGTTAAAGATAACAGCCCTCAGGCCTCCGACTCTCGAGGATCTGCTGGCTCTTAAACACGGCAAGAAGGTTTCTTTAAGATTAAAGGAGGGAGTTTATGTTTTTCCCCGCTATGAGCTGGAGATTCTGATAAATTTTCTAAGCAATTATCTGCAGCATAAAGATGATGTTTTAATTGGTATCAAGGGAGATCCCCGCAGCGGAAAAACTGAAACAGCCATTGCAGCAGCAGTCCACGCCAACAAGCACTGGAGATTACTATCAACAACTTTATTAAGAAAGACAACGGTTATGGAGCTGCCGGAAAAGGAATTGAAGACCGATACAGTATATATAATTGATGCTATTACTTCTTTTCATCGGGCACCTGCCAGGCACGTCAGGCTAATAAGAGAATTTTTGCCTAAAAAATTTCCCAGAATTGTTGAGCATCCTGAGGTTGCCATTCAGGAGGGAAATCTGCAGCAGGAAGATTTTGATGTTCAGGTGGAGTTACGCCTGGAGCAGGATTACCGCCAAAAGAAAGATTCCGATATTAGCAAATATATCAGCAGCATAAGCAGCTTTGAATAGGCTGTAAAATTGTTGTGAGAAAGGAGGTTTCGTTATTGTCTGCTGGAGAAAGAATTAAAGAAAAGCGCCAGGAACTGGATATTTCCATTGAACAGGCACAATCTGATACTAAAATTAGAAAGAAATACTTACTGGCAATAGAAAATGATGACTACTCTCAGATTCCCGGTCTGGTTTACGCCCGAGCCTTTATAAAAAATTATTCCAGCTATCTGGGGCTGGATCCGGATGAAATAATGGAAGAATTTGAAAGGTGGAGGCACCTGGAGGATGTAGAAAATGGGGGTATGAGCCGCAAGAGAAGAACTCATCGTTCTCGAAGGAGGAAAAAATCTCCCCTGGCCTTTCTTTCAGCGTCACCCCGGGTTCTGGGAGCGATAGTAGTTTTGCTGGTCATTGTTTCGATTGTGGCCTATAATTTTGCCTTTCTTCCCGAGGAAGCCCCATCTCCGGATAACGGGAATGATATGGTGACTGAAGAGATTGAAGAAATGGGAGATGCTGGAGATGAAGGTGAGGGTGAGGAAATCGAGGAAAGAGCAGAAGAGGATCGGGAAGATGGAGCCGAAGTGGTTATTCCTGACCTTGACGAGGTAGAATTTGATGAGCTGCTGACAGAAGATTTAACTCCCGTCGACCCCGAAACTGATGAGGTTGATCCTGCCGGGACTGAAACTGAGGCTGAAGAAAATGATGAAGTTGAGGATGAACCTGTGGATCCTGAAGATCCTGAGGAACCGGTTGAGGAAGACAGGACCTTTCGGGTTATGGCTTCAGGAGAAAGCTGGGTGAGAGTGACTGTCGATGGTGAGGTGCTTTATGAAGCAATAATGAATGATGGAGATGTGGAAGAATTTGAGCCTGAAGAGAATCTCATCCTGCGAACGGGGAATGCTGCAGCAATTACCATTGAGTATAACGATGAGCAGAGAAATATGGGCGGTTCAGGAGCTGTGATTGAAGAGGAGTTTACTTTTTAAGGCTTTATTTTTCAGGAGTTTGCATTTTAAGTGCTAGTTTTTTAGGTGTTAGTTTTCAGTGGGTTGCACTTCAGGTGTTGTTTTCAGGGATTTGCATTTCAGGTGTTAGCTTATAGTAAATAAGAAGTTTTTAGTTCTAGCAAACTTAAAACATATCGCCAGCTGGATAAATTAAGCTCGATATATAGAAAGAAAAAATTCCCGGTGGAGACCGGGAATTTTATTTAGCAAATATGATGCTATGATGATCTGGCGATATAGCAAAATAAAAATTGTTTAATTAATTGTATAATTAATTGTGTGATTCGAAAAAAGAAATGGTACCCTCAAGGGGATTCGAACCCCTGTCGCCAGGATGAAAACCTGGTATCCTAGACCCCTAGACGATGAGGGCAAAAAAATGGTCGGGCTGCTCGGATTTGAACCGAGGACCCCCTGCTCCCAAAGCAGGTGCGCTACCAAACTGCGCCACAGCCCGCTGCACAAATAATAGTATAATAGAAAAAGCTTAAGAGGTCAAGGCTTTTTTTATATTTCAGGTAAATTATTTTTCGTGATGGGAAAGGAGTCAGGGAATGAAGATATTATTATCCAACGATGATGGCATTTATGCTGAAGGACTTCAGGCTCTGGCTGGAGCCCTTAATGGAGCGGGACATGACCTGAAAGTGGTGGCTCCCGACCAGGAGAGAAGTGCCACCAGCCATGCAATTACAATCCGAAGTCCGCTGAGAGTAAAGAAAGTTGAAAATAATGAGAGACTGGGAGAGGAAGCCTACAAAGTTAACGGAACTCCAGCAGATTGTATTAAGCTGGCCCTGAGGCTGTTTGAAGATTTCAACCCCGATCTGGTTATAACCGGGATAAATCACGGACAGAATCTGGGCTATGATGTCTTCTATTCCGGTACAGTGGCAGGAGCGGCTGAAGCTCATCTGCAGGGATTTAAATCTATGGCTGTCTCACTGGCTCATGGCAAAAAAAGAAATTTTTCTCTGGCTGCTGAGCTGACGGTGAAAATTCTTAGCCAGAACAGATCTTTATTTGCCGAGCCGATATCCGGACCGCTTAACCTGAATTTCCCCGATGTGGATCGGGAAGAGATAAAGGGACTAAAACTTACCCGGCTGGCTTCTCAAATTTACGAGCGTTCGGTGGAAGAAAGAGTTGATCCTGCAGGACGGAGCTACTTCTGGTTTGTAGGAGGCAAAAAAGATAATTTTGCTGAGGATACTGATATTGCGGCGGTTAAGAATAACTATATATCACTTTCGCCTCTGAATTTTGTACTGACTGACAGCAAAAGAATTAAAGCTATAGATCCCCGGGATATAAATATACTCTAAGTGGGGTGTTGGAATTGGGGTGCAGGAATGGAGTTAAGCGGAGAGGGGGGAGCGGGGAAATACCGCAGAAGAGGTCAGAGGGCCCCTTCTGCGGGTTTTGCTGCAGATATATTATAGTTCAAGAAGTATTTCAGCTCAAAATACAGCATACAGCTCACAGATTACAGCTCACAGTTAACAGATCAGATTTCTATTTCTACTGTTGTTCTGGCGCTGTGTCTGGTGGTGAAGCTGGTTGATGAATTGTGATAGGCCAGGATGAAAGTATAGCTTTCTCCCGGGATTATTTCCAGTCCGGGAAAATCTTCATCCTGCAGCGGTATTTTGGTTTCCAGAGTAAGCTGGTCTTCAACCAGAGAAGCTGCTGCTTCCCGGGTATAATCCTCTTCGGTAGCTGCATGGGCGGTAGGTGATGTGCCGATGTGAGATTCGATTTTTAGCTCCTCTTCCTCCAGAGAGGCAATGATAATTCTGGCATCTCGCATTCGCAGGGTTGGCTCAATTCCAAAGGCCAGCCAGCCCGATCCGGGGCTGACCAGACCCAGATAGAGATATTCTTCATCATAATCCCAGTAAAGATCCAGGCCAATATCGGTTTCCAGGAAGTTGCTGTATTCCTCATCTTCAATGACACCATCGATTTCTGGAATGTCAGTTTCATCATTTTCTTGGGCCAGGAGAGTGCTGCTGATATTGAAAATTAACAGAGTCAACAGCAAAATCATCAGCAGAGAAGTTAGTAGAGAGCCTGTCATTTTTTCTGTCATCATCTTTTTCCTCCTCAAAATATAGTGAGTAATACTTACTGGAGTTTATCAAGAGACTGGAGTTTATCAAGAGAACAGAGATAGCCGCAATTTTTCAAAGCTGGTAAAGGGTATCAAGAGACGGTAGCAGATGAGTATATGATGGGGGTGGCAATTAAAAAGGCAGCAATTGACATAGTAGCAATTAACAATTAACAAGGTGGAAAATAACAGAAAATTCATTAAAGAGAGACAGGGCACACAAAGGTTCCGGCACGTAAACCAGCTTTTTGGCTGCTTTTGCGAAATTTTATCTCCGATTATTTTAGTTTAACTCTAGCATTTATCTTGAAAATTTGCAGAAAATTTTCATCTATTGTTGTGTCCCAGAGGGGCATGGCGGTTTACCTTGAAAATAGCAAGTATATTTTCATCTATTGTTGTTCTCCGGAGAGACATGATAGTTTATCTTGAAAATATACCAGATTATTTTCATCTATTTTTGTGCCCCGGAGAGACATGATAGTTTATCTTGAAAATAGCAAGTATATTTTCATCTATTGTTGTGCTCCGAAGGAGCATGAAAGTTTACCTTTATCTTAGGAAAAAGCCTGGGTAATATGTCTGAAGATTTCATTTTTACAAGAAAGTGGAGTTAATATTTGATCAGATTCTATAACCAGAAATAGAAAACAGAAATATATTTTTATTATTAACCATTAATATTAATGAACTTTAATATTAATGAACTTTAATAATACTTCCCTTTTAATAATATTACCCTTCTTATGATATAAACCTTCTAATGATATAAACCTTTAACATAGACTCATTTAAATTTCCTTGTTGCTGATATAATGCTGGATAATTGTCTTCGCTGGCTGGACCTTGGACCTAATTATTAGTTCTGAAAGAGATAATACACTTGACAATAACGGTTTGCTTGC
>SL_8KL_010_SEDDRAFT_10004833_pt1 | contig 10732 bp, 7 predicted proteins | sample SodLakKL_010_SED_4_FD_11160 | JGI IMG/M metagenome (IMG submission 11160) | reverse complement strand
GAAAATGAATGTCCAGTGGTTTTTATTGATAGAAAACCAGATAACATTAATGGCACTTCAATTTTAGTTGATAATATAAGAGGTTCTTATCAAGCCGTCAACTATTTAATTAGTAAAGGACATAAAAAAATAGGCATCATTGCTGGACTACCAGGAATTACTACAACTCATGAAAGATTAGAAGGATATAAAAAAGCTTTAGAAAACAATAAAATATCTATTAACGGTACTTATATTGAAATTGGAGATTCAAAATATAATGCTGGGTATAATTTATCCAAAAAGCTTATAAGCAATACAGATATATCAGCTTTATATGTTACTAATAATTTAATGTGTGTGGGAGCAATGGGGTATTTAAATGATAAAAATATTTCTATCCCTGAAGAAATTGCAATCATAGGTTTTGATGACTATAAATGGGCCTCTATTACCAACCCTCCTCTATCAGTCATCAGTCAACCTATTAAAAAAATTAGTGAAACAGCAGTTAAAGAATTAATGAAACTTATTAATAAAGATAAGCATAAAAATAATCGAGTAATCAGATTAAAAACTAAACTTATAATAAGAGATTCCTGCTGATTATTGATTTATTCACATTAAATTTCCTTATTAAATTTAAACTACTCCATGAATATATCTTTTTATTTTGTACTAAATTATTAGAGCTTTCTAGGCTAAAGGATAAATAAGACAATCAAAGCAAGAATTTTAACAGTAAACATCTACACAGGTTGGCAAAATATAATATGCTCATTGAAAAACCACTCATCTACCCCTATATTAGAACACATGCCAGCAGGAGAGGAAAAACAGGACAGGGTATTAGGGATGGTTAGGGTCCCAGGGATTTTCGCCACTGGGGGTGTGGGTTGGTTTAAGTATCTATCGCTCAGTGGTGAATTAAGTAGTATTGAATTTGTTAATAAACCGAAAACCTTGAATTTGAGAAGAAAAAGACCAGTTTTGGTGGGGGTGATATTTGTCAACAAGGGTGATGAACCATTGATAGTAAAATGTTTATTTAACCGAAAATCCTAAAGAAGAAAGGGCGTGATAGTGTTTTAGTGAAGATTTAAGAATTTTTAGTCAACAACTACAAAAGAATTAAGCTGGAAAATTAGAAGGAGGGTTAAAATTGTTTGATTCTAAAAAAAGCTTTATAATGATTTTTGCTGTAGCAATTTGTCTAACCCTGGTTTTTGCACAGGCGGCAGTTGTAAATTCTTCCGAGGTTACAGAAGAAATGCAATATGAAGTGCCTGAAATGTTATTTGAGTCAGAAATGTTGCAGGAAAAAGTTGAAAAAGGGGAAATTCTTCCAGTAGAAGAAAGAGTACCTGTAGAACCTTTAGTGGTGGGTCCGGGCACTCTAGTAAAGGAAGAATATGTTGACTGGGAAGTAGGTGAAACCGGAGGCACCCTGCGTCTGGCAGCTCTAGAGGCTATATCTCATGAAATCCCGATAACTTCTGGTATTAACTTTCTGCGAGGGGTAGGTCAATCGACAGATTCTCCCGCCCTTTTTCTACTTGAAGAATTTGATTATTCCGAAGACTATACCACATTTACAATGACCTTTAAAGAGGGCTTAAAGTGGTCCGATGGCGAACCTGTTACGACTGAAGATGTACGCTTTTTGATAGAAGATATATATCAGCACGAAGAGGTACCGGCTCTTATGCCGGATATACTGTACACTCAGGGTGATACACTGCAAGAACCGCTTGAGCTCAATATAGTTGATGAAAGAACTTTTGAAGTCTCCTTTGCTGAACCATATGGCTTCTTTATTACTGAGTTGGCTTCCTGGATTACAGGGTATACTCCTCTGGTTCAGCCCTCCCATTATTTAAAACAGTATCATGCTGATTATACTCCAGAAGAGGAAATCGAACCGGCGCTTGAAGAATATGGATATGATGAATGGTATGAGGTTCTTGATCTGAAATCCATAGTGCACTGGGAGTTTAATCAACATTACGCAGTCGGAGTACCTGTGTTAGCACCCTTTAAGTCGGTGCATATTGGAACTGATGCCTGGGAATATGAACGCAACCCCTACTTCCCCATGATTGATAAAGAAGGCAATCAACTTCCCTACATCGATAATGTCCGTGTAACAGTTATAGGGGATATGGAGTCACTGAATATGAGAGTGATTGCGGGAGAAGTGGATATTCTAACTCAGGATGCTACCTTAAATGACATGCCTCTTTATAGGGCAAATGAAGAACAGGGCGATTATGAAACAAGAATTACCGGTTCCATTAATGCTCCTCACGCTCTTTTCTTAAATCATGACTATGAATATGATATAGAAGACAGCGCTTGGCAGGAACTTGTAAGAGATGAAGACCGCAAATTCGCACGTGCTCTTGCTTATGCCATGGATTCGGTAGATATCAATGAATCACTCTATTTTGGACGCTTTGATTTGCCTGATCTAAATCCAGCTGAACATGATCCGGAAAAAGCTCGGCAGCTACTTGATGAGGCAGGAATGGATGAGTTTGATGGTGAAGGTTACCGTCTAGGCCCCGATGGTGAGCAGTTTGTTCTGCCCTTGACACCTTATCCAGGCATGGCTGATATAATTAATATTGCTGAACTTCTCAAAGAGCATTTTGAAGAAGTAGGGATAAGAACTGATATAGATGTTATGGGTTTAGATATTTTTTATGAAAGAAAAGATGGAAACGAGCTTCAAACTACTTTACAGTGGAATGACAGACCTATTTGGCCTTCAGGTATGTCAGTTGATTATATGCCTAACTTTAAAGGTCCCTGGGCTCCAGAATGTCAAAATTACTATTTCACAGGTGGAGATCTGGGGCGTCAGCCGCCCGAGGACATTCAGGAATTTTTCGATATTCACACTGCTAGAAAAAAATATCCAGCCGAATCAGAGGAAGGCATGGAATTATATCAGCAGCTCGAGGACTGGTTCAGTGAAAATCTGGTCATGATCTATCCACTCTCGGGTCTTGAAACACCAAATATTGTTACTAATAGAATGGGTAATGTGCATAAGGAAGGTGCAACGCATGATAATGATATACAATATTCACTGCCGCAAATATTTATTAAACAATAAAAATTAATTATTTTCTCCCCCCCGGCGCTCACACTATATTTGCCTGGGGGGAGAAATGAAAAAATGTTCAGGAGGAGTGAACATGCGAAATTTTATTATAAGAAGAGTGCTGATTTTGATCCCACTCTTAATCTTGATAACAATAATATCTTTTGTAATCGTCCAGCTTCCCCCCGGCAGCTATGTAGATCAATACATCAGAAATTTGGAGCGTCAGGGGTATCGTGCTGGCCTAGAAGAAGTTGCTCGCTTAAAAGCAAGATACGGGTTAGACAAATCTCTGCCGCAGCAGTATTTAATATGGGTAAGCAATATGCTTCAGGGGGATTTTGGCCGGTCATTTATTTATGATAGACCAGTGAGAGCAATTTTGCGGGAAAGGCTTCCCATAACAATTACAATTTCTCTATTTGCTCTATTTTTTGAATGGATAATTGCTATACCAATTGGAATTTATTCTGCTGTTAAGCAATATTCTATATTTGATTATATAGCAACATTTTTCGGTTTTTTGGGATTAGCTCTACCTAATTTCCTTTTTGCCCTCATTCTAATGTATTTTGTATTTATTTATACTGGACATGCTGTGCTGGGAGTATTTTCTCCTGAGTATGCAAGAGCCCCTTGGTCTCTGGGAAGGCTTTTAGATATGTTGACTAATATATCAATTCCAGTAATCGTTTTAGCTACTGCTGGAACCGCCAGTCTTATTCGAACTTTGAGAGGGACTTTGCTGGATGAATTAGAAAAGCTATATGTTAAAGCAGCCAGAGCTAAAGGATTAAAAGAGTCTAAATTGATAATAAAGTACCCTACCAGAATTGCTATCAATCCGTTGGTAAGCATGATAGGATGGCTTTTGCCTGCAATCGTTGGCGGAGAGATTATTGTAGCGCAGGTTTTAAATTTGAGCACAATTGGCCCTGTATTTTTGAACGCCATAAAAAGTCAGGATATGTATCTGGCTGGAGCTATCATAATGATATTGAGCACTTTAACAGTCATAGGAACTATGCTTTCAGATATTTTATTAGCCTGGATAGATCCAAGAATCAGATACGATCAATAGCAAAAAGGGTGAGCATTTATGGGTCTAAAAACACTTATAAAAAAATACAAGGAAAGAAAAAGAAAAAAACACAAAAAGAAAGAGGAAAAATTGAAATATGCTTCTCAATTTCAGCTTATCTGGCACAGATTTAAAAAGCATAAGTTGGCTTTAATGGCTCTTTGTGTATTAACAATCTTTTATCTTTGTGCTATATTTGCCGAGTTTGTTGCCCCCTATGGTCTGATAGAAAGGAATCGAGAATATCAACACGCCCCTCCCACCAGAGTTAGGATGATAAGTGAAGAAAATGGTTTAAGAAGCCCGTTTATATATGGATATGAAGTGAAGTTAGATCAAGAAACATTCCAATATGAATTTCACCTGGATAAATCAGAAGAACATTCAATTGGATTTTTTAAGGAAACTGATCCCCATGAATTATTTGGTATGATAACAATAAATAGAACTTTATTCGGAGTAGAAGATTCACCTGTCTTTCTATTTGGCACAGATAGATTAGGCCGAGATATATTTTCACGTGTGATTTATGGGAGTAGAGTGTCACTATTTATTGGTCTGGGAGGAGTTTTTGTAAGCTTTGTCATTGGAACAGTACTGGGAGGGATTGCCGGGTATTTAGGTGGATGGCTGGATGAATTAATTATGAGGCTTGTTGATTTTTTAATGAGTATACCTACATTGCCTCTCTGGATTGGTTTGTCCGCCGCTTTACCAGCTCACTGGGGTGTAATAGAAACATACTTTGCTATAACTTTAATTCTTGCCTTGATGGGATGGACTGGTTTAGCAAGGGTGGTGAGAGGTAAATTAATTTCCCTCAGGGAAGAAGAATTCGCTCTTGCTGCTAAAGCAGCCGGAGCCAGTGAGAGAAGGATAATTACCAAGCATCTATTACCAGCCTTTATCAGCTATCTGGTGGTCCATTTAACTCTAGCTATTCCTAATATGATTCTGGGTGAAACGGCTTTGAGTTTTTTGGGGCTGGGGATACAAGCTCCGGCGGTAAGCTGGGGATCTTTATTACAGGCAGCCCAGGAAATTACGGTATTAGCATATAATCCCTGGTTGTTATTTCCTGCATTATTTGTGATCGTTACAATTTTAATGTATAACTTTGTGGGGGATGGAATTAGAGATGCTGCTGATCCCTATTCAAATGTGTGAGGTGAAGCTTCTTGTCAAAAAATAGCGATGTAGTGTTGGAAGTTAATAATTTGAAGATTCATTTTTTTACTGATGAGGGAACGGTTAAGGCTGTTAATGGAATTGATTTTTATCTTGAAAAGGGTAAAACTTTAGGAATTATTGGCGAAAGTGGATGTGGTAAATCAGTTTCAGCCCACTCTATTTTGCGTTTAATCCCCTCACCTCCAGGAAAAATTGTAAATGGGGAAATCATTTATCATGATTCTAGCCTAAATAAAGATAATGGAGTTGTTCATATTGAACAATTGAATAAAAAAGGAAAAGAAATCAGAAATATTAGAACCAATAAAATAGGCATCGTTTTCCAGGAGCCTATGTCATCCTTTTGTCCTCATTATACTATAGGTCATCAAGTAGCTGAAGCCATTTTAATTCATAATGATGAACTTAACAAAGAACAGGCCCATGAAAAGACTGTTGAACTTTTAAAACAGGTTGGCATACCTAAAGCTGCAGATAGAATAAACGATTACCCTCACCAATTTAGCGGTGGGATGAGGCAGAGGGCCATGATTGCCATGGCTTTATCCTGTGATCCTGAAATTCTAATAGCAGATGAACCTACCACCTCCCTGGATGTAACAGTTGAAGCTCAAATCTTAGAACTTCTGGAAGATATACAAGCTGAAAGAGGAATGGCAATAATGTTAATTTCTCATAATCTAGCGGTTGTATCCGAAGTTGCAGACTGGGTAGCAGTTATGTATCTGGGAAAGGTTATGGAAAAAGCTCCGGTGGGAAAAATAATAAACAATCCATTGCATCCGTACACTAAAGGTCTGATTTCTTCTATTCCCAAGCTGGAAGGAGAGCTTGAAGAATTACAACCGATTAAAGGAATTGTTCCTAATCCAATAGATATGCCTCTTGGCTGTCCTTTTGCTCCGAGATGCGAAAGAAAAGTTTCAGATCTTTGCGATAAAGAGGTTCCGGCAGAAATTGAAATAAAACCTCAGCATTATGCAAGATGTTTTATTTATTCTGAGGAGGTAGAATAATGTCCCATAATAATTCAAGGGTTAAGGTCGAAATAAATAATTTAAAGAAATATTTCCCTGTAAAAAAAGGATTTTTAAGAAAAGCTGTGGGGCATCTTAAAGCAGTAAATGACGTCAGCCTTAGAATCAAAGAAAGAGAAACTTTAGGCTTAGTAGGAGAAAGTGGGTGCGGCAAATCGACCCTGGGGAGAACTATAATAAAACTATATGCACCTACAGATGGAGAGGTAATTTTCAATAATAATGGAGATAGTATTTCAGTTTATGATCTGGGCAAAAAAGAGATGAAGAAGGTCAGACAAAATATGCAGATGATTTTCCAGGATCCATTTTCTTCTTTAAACGAAAGAATGACTGTAATGGACAATATTATTGAGCCACTAGTTTGTAATAACATCGGCAATAAAAAGGTAAGAGGAGATAGAGCGGCCAGTTTGCTTAAACAGGTAGGTTTAAGGGAAGGTTATTTAAAGAGATATCCTCATAGCCTTAGCGGTGGTCAGAGACAGAGAGTTGGTATAGCTCGGGCTTTATCGATTAAGCCCAAATTTGTCGTTGCAGATGAACCCGTGTCTGGCCTTGACGTATCTGTTCAGGCTCAGATTTTAAATTTATTAAAGGAGTTACAGAGTGAGTACAAACTTACAATTCTCTTTATTTCCCATGATTTAGGTGTTATTCGCTATATTGCCAATAGAATCGCAGTAATGTATACAGGAAAAATAGTTGAAATAGCAAAACGAGAAAAATTGCTTAATTCAACTAAACATCCTTATACTGAAGCACTTTTATCTTCTGTGCCTAAATTAGGTGCAAAAAAGGATAGAATTATTCTGGAGGGGACTCCTCCGGATCCAGTGGAACTGCCTGAAGGCTGTATTTTCAGTTCTAGATGTCTCTATTCTCAGGATATTTGCTACAATGAATCTCCGGAATTAACAAAACAAAAAGGCGACCACTTTGTTGCCTGCCACTTTTCTGATTCATTAGATTTAAGAGGGATTAATTAATAATATAAATCATGATATATATGATTTTCTTTTAATTTTGGAGGGAATTTATGTATTCTAATAAAGTTAGTAAAATCAAATGGGAGCAACTTTCCAGCTGGGATGTAAAAGAAGGGAAATGGAATATCAGGAAGGAGATAGTTGAGTCCGCTTCTGATAATAAGAACTTATTGATCAGCAAAGAATCAATGGAAAATTTTATTTTTAGTGCTGATATAGTTTTTGAAAAAAATGGAACGGGTGCTTTTCTATTTGGGGTTAAAAGTGAGGGCAAATTTGGTCGCAAAATGGATTTCTTTAAAATTGGTCTCAATTTTCAGAACAATTCAGTTGAGTACTATAGAACTCCAATTGATACGATAAGAAAAATTTCTCATAAAATTGAAAAACACAATAGATTAAAAGTTCAATCTTTAAATAATAATTTAAAAGTTTATGTTCAGAATAGTTTAGTTATTGATATAGATGATTTCTTTACAAAAGGTAAAATAGGTTTCAGTGCCAATCATTCTAAAATTAAATTTGATAATATAGAAATATTTTCTGTCAATGATACGGATAAAATACGAATTTTAAAAGGATTAAAGCTCTCAAAGGAGGAGATTAGCCCGGATTTTGAAGAGAAAATTTTTAGATATCATTCAATCGTAAATAATGAAAAGAATATGATTGAGGTTATACCGGATATATGCCAAAATACTGACTACAATTATCTCGAAATTAACAAAAAAATATTTTCAGTAAAAGACGAAACTTCCTCTTTCGACTTTTGTTTGGAAGAAGGAGAAAATATAATTGAAATTGAAGAGCCTTTGGATGAGAACTTACCTATATGCACTACCATAGGGGTATATAGAAAAAAGGGAGATCAATATAATGAAAGATATCGTCCTAGATATCACTTTACTCCGGCGAGGAACTGGCTGAATGATCCCAATGGTCTTGTATACTATGAGGGAGAGTATCATATGTTCTATCAGCACAATCCTTTCTTTAATGAGTGGGGGCCGATGCACTGGGGACATGCGACAAGTGAAGATTTAGTAAACTGGGAGCATCAGCCGATAGCTCTTTATCCCGATGAATTAGGAACAATATTTTCCGGCTCCATAGTGGTAGATAAAGAAGATAGGACAGGATTTTTTGAAGGAGATTCAGGGTTGGTGTCAATATTCACCCATGCGACGGGCTTTGAGGGGCAAATGCAGAGTATAGCCTACAGCAAAGATAGAGGACGTAATTGGGAGAAATATAAAGGAAATCCCGTTATTCCCAATTTTGGAGTTGAACATTTCAGAGATCCCAAGGTTTTCTGGCATGAAGAGACAGTGCGCTGGATAATGGTAGTGGGAGGAGGCAAGGTGAGGATATATTCTTCGCCAGACTTAAAGGAGTGGCGGCTGGAAAGTTCGAATGATATCTGGACGGAATGCCCAGATTTGTTTGAACTTCCGTTGATTGACAAAGAGGGAAATGATAAAGATGATACAAAGTGGATTTTAAGCGCTGGGGGTAGAAAATACTATTTAGGAGAGTTCAATGGAAAACATTTCAGTCCTGAATTTGGTCCAAAGACAATGAATTATGGTCCCGACTCCTATGCTTCTCAATCTTTCAGCAACCTTTCTTCCCCCAGGGGAGGCAAAATAATGCTCAGCTGGATGGCCAATCTTGACACAGCCTGGGATATACCAACTAAACCCTGGAAAGGTAGAATGACTTTGCCTCTAGAATTATATTTAGTGCAAAATGAAGATATAACTTTAATCCAGAAACCTTTTATTGATCTGGAAAGTCACAGATACAATAAATACTATTGTTCAAAAGAATTAATAGAAAGCAATGACAATCATACTAATATTCTACCTGATCTACAAACATATTCTTTCAATATAAAAGTTAAATTTGAAATTAGAGAAGCTGATGAATTTGGCTTTTTATTGTTTAAAGGAAAGGATTCTCCTGTAAGAGTAGGGTATAATACTGAAAACGAAGAAGTATTTATAGATAAACGATTCTGCGGGGAAAATTTTGACCCACGACTTTTTACTGCTCCTATGAAAAGCAGAAGAGGAAACATAAAGCTAAATATATTTGTGGATAATTCTTCAATTGAAGTATTCGGAAACGAGGGAAGGAAACTGATCACTTCCCTGGTATTTACTGACACTGATAATAGTATAGATATGTTTGTAAAAAATGGTGATGTAAAAATTGATGAATTAATAATTGAAGAGATAGAATCAATATGGACATCATCTTGAAAATCTCAAATTTGTTAGTAACCAGGTCAATAAAAAAATTGGAACCAGAAAATTTGAAAGCAAAATATGACCAGAATATTGCTTTCTGGGGAGCATTTGACGGACAGTAACTACTTCCTCGCAAAAACCCCAAAGAAATTAGAGAAAATGTAAAAAATAACATTAAAATATTTTCAAAAATTGGTGGTTATATTCTTGCAAGCTGCCACGATATCCAGAACGATGTTCCCGCCAAAAATATTATTCCAGCAAAATTATTATTGCTGAAACTAATGAGAACAGGCGGAGAACTGAATCTAAACTGGATTTTACCGCGATTAACTCTCTAGAAAATAACTTTCAGGATCAGGTTACAGATTATTACAATCAACCCGGGGCAAATGTAATAATTGATGCTACAGGCAATAAAGCTGCTCAAAGCCAGGCTCTAGAACTTACAACTAAGAGCACCAGGTTTTTAATTTTTGGTGTCTCAAAGGAATCTTCTCAGTTAAGTATATCTCCCTATCAAATATATGAAAATGAGTTAAAAATTGTCGGCAGCTTTTTAAATTCTTTTACTTCAAAAAAATCAGTTGAAATAATAGCTAACTCAAAGGATTTGATCTTAGATGAATTGGTTGATAAAAGACTATCTTTAGCAGATATACCTGGTTTTTTTGCATCTGATGATTCTAATTATCTAAAAGCCATGCTAATTAATCAAAAGGATTAATACAGGAGGAGTATTAAATGCCTGATATAGTGACTATGGGAGAACTTTTGATCGATTTTATTCCTATGGAAAAAAACTGTAGTTTAAAAGAAGTTAAAAGATTTACTCGAGCTGCGGGAGGTGCTCCTGCAAATGTAGCTGTAGGGCTGAGCAAAGTTGGTGTTTCTGCAGGTTTTATGGGTAAAATAGGAAATGATGCCTTCGGAGATTTTTTGCTTGATAAAATTAAAGAATATGGTGTTGATGCCAAACATATAGTTCGAACTGATCAGGCCATGACAACTCTGGCATTTGTCTCATTAACTGATGATGGAGAAAGAGATTTTGCTTTTTATAGAAAACCTGGAGCAGATATGCTTTTTACTAA
>SL_8KL_010_SEDDRAFT_10004832_pt1 | contig 10732 bp, 11 predicted proteins | sample SodLakKL_010_SED_4_FD_11160 | JGI IMG/M metagenome (IMG submission 11160) | reverse complement strand
AAGTCCATAATTTTATCTTGGCCTTATTATTATTTTATTATTTTTGGATATCTATGATCTTATATTTAATGGCACCGGCAGGAACGTCTACTTCTACTACGCTGCCCACAGGTTTTCCCAGTATCGCTTTGCCCACCGGGGATTCATTAGAAATTTTATTATCGCCGGGATTTGCTTCTGCTGACCCCACTATGGTATACTCAAATTCCTCGTCAAATTCCAGATCCTTTATGGTCACTTTGCTCCCAACGCTCACAACCTCAGTGTCAATCTCCTTTTCGTCAATTAGTCTGGCATTCCGCAGCATTTTTTCCAAAGTAATAATTCTTCCCTCAATAAAAGCCTGCTCATTTTTAGCCTCTTCATACTCTGAATTTTCACTAATATCACCAAAGTCAATAGCTAGCTTTATCCTGGAAGCAACCTCTTTTCTTTTTACCGACTTTAAATGTTCTAGTTCTTCTTCCAGTTCTTTTAACCCGTTTTGAGTTAGAATGACTTCTTTATTTGCCATTTGCATTCTCCTTTTTTAGTAATTTGACGTTATTATATCTACATTATTCTAAAACCAATTATATGTTCCTATTTTTTAATTATTCTAAATACACTTTATTTAAAAATTTGCTGATACTCAACTAAATAGATAAATAATAGTGCCAAGCATTTCCTTGACACCCTAAAGTTTTGATAATAAATCTCTTGTGATTTTCCCCACATTATAGAATAGATAAATTATCTTATCAAACAACCTCAGCCAATACTGTTTTATTTAAATAAATTTTGACTCAGTTTATTCTAGCTCAGTTTATTCTAGATTTTTTTTGTTATTCCTGCAAAAAAAAAGAAAATTAAGATTATTTAAATATTTTTCGCAAAAAGGGGTTTACTATTGTGTTTTTTTTCTACCTTTTCTCTAATGGCAAGAATCTTCTCTTGGGATACAGCTTTTTCAAAACTTCTAAAGCCGGCCAGTTGAAAACCATGTTTTTGAGCCAGGGCAGAAATTGTATCTACTTGAGAAACCCTTATGTCCCTTCCCAGGGAAAAGTTTTCATACCTGTTTTCCATGGCTAAAATCATGGTTTCTGCCATGCAGGCATAAGAGGTTTGGGGTGGAAAACCAAAATCGAAATTAAAATTGACCTCCCCGGGAACCTCAACAACCCCTCCTTCAATAACCAAAATATCATCCCTTTTCTCTGCCACTTTTTTAGAAACATCCCGGGGTCTGGCTACATCACAAACAATTGCTCCCGGTTTCAAGTCTTCTACATCTATAACAGCGTCTGCTGAGCCGGTAACAGCTATTATTATATCAGCTGAGGGGACAGCCTTTTTTATATTGGAGGTTACCCTGACAGCCAACCCGGATTCCGATATAATTTGGCGAGCCAGGTATTCCAGTTTCCTTTCGTCCCGGGCCAATAAAGTTAAGTATTTTGCTTCCCGGGCCAAAATACGGGCTGCCACACTGCCTATGGAGCCGGTTGCGCCCACAATTAATATTTCAGCTTTCTCCCTATCTACACCCATCAGTTCAGCTGCCTTTTTAGCTCCTTCCAAAGCTGTGGCCACTGTATAGCTATTTCCTGTGGTAACAGCAGCGTTTAGATTTTTGGCTACGGTAACCCCTGCATCTCCCACTACAGAGGTCATGGCTCCCAAACCTATTACATCTGCTCCCAGTTCTTCAGCAGCTTTCCCCGCCTTAATAATTTTTCTTATGACATAGTCCTGGGGCAAGGTAACCATTTGCTTTGAAGTAAGGGGACAGGATATAAACCATCCCGATGTTTCTCCGTAGGAAGATTCAATGCCCGTTATATCAGAAACCTTAAAAGGAGGAATACGTTTCATCACCCCTTCAACTACCCTGGTGGGCCAATAACGCATAAAGTTAAATTTTCTGTAGATATCCTCCAGTTCTATTGGGTGAATAATAAAAGCAAATTTTCCCACTTAAATACAACCTCCCCTTAACATAATATATTTTTCTGTAAATACTTTTATACTTACCATTTCTAAAGAAATTATGAATTAAGCAGTTCTACCCGAGGTTTAAAATTTATATCCGACAATAGCTGACTGTACTCTTCAGAGGTCAGCTCATCCCTCTCCCCTGATAAAGCCACCAGAACTGCTTCCATAACGTTGGTTCCAAAAGATCGGCCCTTTATTTCCGGTGTAGTAGTAACCAGGTAGCGAACGCCCCTGTCTTTTAATAACTTTACATCATCTGAAGTAACCGTATTGGTAATAATGCTTTTGCCCTCCAGCCGGGCCGGCATATAACGGCGTATAAAATGAAAATCTCCGGCTATTATATCTGCTTTTTGATAATATTTGCCGTGCTTAGGGGTGCCTTTATCTTGCTTTGAGCCGGTTGGGTACAGGTACTTAAAAGGAAGAAGTCTTACTCCAGGAACTATAATGCTGGCAACAACTTCCAGGCTGCCCAGGCTTTTTAAAATAAGAGGCAGCCCTAAAACAAACTTCAAATCTCCCAGCATAAGGCTGCATCCTGACTGGGCCAAAGCTTGTGCCATGCCGAAACGATCCATGGCGCAAACCATTAGAACCTGTGTATCAGGAGGAAGCAGGTCTGTATTATCCCTTAAATAATTTATAACCTTACGCTCCAGGGTATTTTTTAATCCGGAGCCGTCAACAATAGGGGTAAGTTTAGCTGCCGAAGCCACTTTTTGAGCATCCCTTAGAATATAACGTCTGGTTCCGGCAAAAATATAAAGATCCATTCCCCCGAGGCCAAAGGCATCAACTTTTCCGTCCATATCTTTTATCATTTCTATCATTTTATCCATACTGCCGTCTGTACCAATGCGTTCAATCTTTAGAGCCTGGCCTAGTATTTCCATCTCTACACTGTGATCTCTTTTAGAGGAACCCAGGCTAACGCTTACAATATGCTTCATAATAATCCCCCATCTGTATTAACCTATCTTAAAAAGCTAATAATGTTTTCTAGCCTCTTTATATCCACCCAAACGTCCTCCTTAAGGGGTGACCTCCCTATCTCCAAGGCAACAACCTCTTTATCCAGAATAGCTTCTACAATTTTAATCCTCTCATCTGAACCAATTATAATTACTGTATCATAGTCCCTAATTTTTTGAATTATGCTCATTAAGTTATTAAAAAGATTAATACCGCTTTCACCNTTTAAAAAAGAAAGCCGCTCCTCTTCGGTCATCAATAAAACAAAGTCGATTCCTTCCCGGGAGGCAACTTTTTGCAGATCTTCTTTATTTTTAACTGGAAACCCTATCAGGGCAATCNTGCCGCCTCTTCGCACTTCTCCCATATTTTCCAGCCGGGATATAAAGCTGCGGTCCAGGCCCAGTATATCTGCTGTCTCCCTCTGGGAATTCCCTTCGGACCTTAGCTCAATTATTTTTTCTAAGACAGAAGAAATTTTTTTCTTGCTCACAAGCTTTTTGCCTATCCGAACAAAATCCATACACAACCTCCTGGCTTAAAACACGTGCACAAAACTGTATACAGTATTTTAACAGTTTTATCCTTAGAACACAACTTATTTTAATAATAAAAAAAATCCCTGAATTACAGGGAATAATACATTTGTAAAGCTTTTTCCATTTCCTGGACAGTTTCGCACCGGTTTATTTTTTTGCGCAGGAGGTTTGAACCTTTAATGCCTTTTATGTACCAGGAGACATGTTTTCTCATTTCCTTGACCGCTGTCCTTTCCCCTTTCAAATCAGTAAGCAAGGAAAGATGCTCAAGAACAATATTTATCACTTCCTGCTGGGAAGGGGGAGATATAAGTTCTCCTTCCTTTAAGTAACGCTCTACCTGCTTAAAAATCCAGGGATTACCCAGGGCCCCCTGACCAATCATAATGCCATCACAGCCTGTTTCCTCAATCATTCTCTTACAATCTTGAGGACTTCTCAGATCGCCGTTACCAACCACCGGAATGTTTACTGATTCCTTTATCTCTCTTATTATGTCCCAATCAGCCTCACCGCGGTAAAACTGTTCCCGAGTACGGCCGTGAATTGTAACAAAACTAACACCGGTTTCTTCTGCTATCTTAGCCAAAGGTAAAGCCGTTACTTCTCCCTCCTGCCAGCCCTTCCTCATCTTCAGGCTTACGGGAATTTCTACAGCCCCGGTTACCGATTCCAGTATTCTCTGCGCTAAAGGGAGATTTCTCATAAGGAATGCCCCTTCACCGTTTTTAACTATTTTAGGGGTAGGACATCCCATATTAATATCAATCATATCATACCCATAATCAACTCCAAGACAAGCCGCCTCAGCCATAACCTTTGAATCGGAGCCAAATATCTGCAGGCTAATAGGCCTTTCTTCACCGCTGAACTCCATCAACTTCCAGGAATTTTTCAATCTGTCCACCATTCCCCGGGCATTTACCATTTCTGTAAATACCAACCCACAATCGAATTGTCGGACTATTTTACGGAACGAAGAATTAGTAACCCCAGCCATAGGGGCCATAAATATATTGTTTTTAAGCTTCACCTGTCCTATTTTCATTTAACCAGTCTTTCTAAAAATAATTATGGAATGTATGTATCTATTGCACTTTCATCTTCTTGCAATTATTTTCGTTATTATCTTCATCAGGAAGAACAAAAAGCTCTTCTAGAGGCACCTGCAAAATTTCTGCAAATTTTTTAATCATTTCATAATTGGGGTATTTTTTCCCCCGTTCAATATTGCTTAACATGCTTATTGAAATATCCAGTTCCTCAGCTAAAGACTGTTGAGTGTGCCTTTTTAACCTTCTTAAGCCGCGAATCCTTTTTCCCAGAAATAATGACAAATCACGAACCTCCCATCATAATCAATCAAAATAAACTTATATATGCTATTTATGGAAAATATTATATTGCTATTTTATTATTAATATCTAAAAAAGTCAAAAATTACGACAATGATTTTAAATTAAAATTAAAAAAAACCGGCTAACAGGCCGGTTTTTTTTAACCTTCACTTTATTACTCGCCCATAACTTTAATTATTACCCTCTTTTTGCGCCGTCCGTCAAATTCTGCATAATAAACCTGCTGCCATGGACCTAAATCAAGGTTCCCCTGGGTAACGGGTATAATAACCTGGTGATGCACAAGGATGCTTTTCAGGTGGGCATCACCGTTATCTTCACCGGTTTGATGGTGGCGATAGTACTTTCCAAAAGGTGCTATGCTCTCCAGCATTTCATCTATGTCCTGTATTATGCCCTCCTCCGCATCGTTAACGTAAACTCCCGCCGTAATATGCATGGCTGATATTAGAATCATACCTTCTGTTATACCGCTTTCCTTTAATGCATCTTTTACTTCACCGGTAATATTAATATACTCCCGGCGCTCTTGGGTATTAAACCAGAGATACTTAGTATTTGTTTTCATCATTATTTTAACCTCCCCTTATCCTACTTCCTTAACTTCCTGATTATCTTCTTCCTTAAGCTGCTCCCACTTTCCACATCTTCCGCCCCAGCGGGCCAGAATCTTACCCTCCATGGCAATATTAACAATTTCACAAAGGTTAGGACAACCTTTACACTCAAAGCTGGAGGCTTCGTATTCAACATCGCTGATGGCAAAGCCCCTAAAACTGGTTGTCTTTTTGTTCCTTACTTCCATTTTAGCCAGTAAAGCAGCACCTATAGCTCCCATTACGTTAAAATATTGGGGGATAATAATTTCATGATTAAGAGCCCTTTCAAAAGCTGCCCTTATTCCGGTGTTAGCTGCTACCCCTCCCTGAAAAACTATGGGAGGAACAATCTCTTTTCCTTTTCCTATATTGTTTAAGTAGTTTCTAACCAGAGCCTCACATAAGCCCGCTGTTATATCTTCAGTATTGTGTCCCATCTGCTGCTTGTGAATCATATCCGACTCGGCAAACACAGAGCAGCGACCGGCAATTCTCACCGGGTTCTTACTCTTCAGAGAAATTTCTCCAAATTTTTCAATAGGGATGTTCAGCCTTGCTGACTGGTGATCCAAAAAAGAGCCGGTTCCGGCAGCACAAACTGTATTCATGGCGAAGTCTGTAACAATCCTATCCCTGAGTACAATAATTTTTGAATCCTGACCGCCTATTTCCAGCACCGTATGGACTTCCGGCACCTCATGGGAAGCTGCCACAGCATGGGCCGTAATTTCATTTTTGACTGTATCCGCACCCACTATAACTCCCGTCAGAGTCCTGGCACTTCCGGTGGCCCCACAACCTAAAATATTTATTCCTTTTTCCACCTGTTTCCCTGCCTCCCGTAGACCTTCCTGAACAGCTTTAATGGGCTGCCCCCGGGTCCTCATATATATATCTGTCAGCACCCTGCCCTCTTCATCTATAATTACTAAGTTAGTGCTGACGGACCCTACATCTACTCCTAAATATCCATCCATCCTTAAGACCTCCAGTTACACTTATAGACTAATTGAATAACACTACAGCGAAAGATTGCTTGCTTCGCTATACCGCTAATTACTATTTAACATTTAAAGTATTATATCCATACTGTGTACTTTTTATTTCGCCAAAAGGATTTATTTTCCTGCTGTTAAAGTTAAAACAAAATTTCCCGAAATAGAAATAACCCTTCACTTCTCATAACTGGAAGAAAGGGTTATTAATCTTTTTATCGAGCCCTACTGTTGACCCTTCTCTAAGCTAACTTTCCTGGTAGCCCAGCAGGAAGGCTTTTTTATTGGGCTCCAGCACCCTGGCGGGTAATATAGACTCCAGGGCCTGAGCCAAAAGCTCTGGTCAAATTCCAAGTTTTTGGCCAAAACCCCTAAAAGAACAACATTAACCGTTCTCTCATTTCCCGCTTCCCGGGCCAGGGCCAAAGCATCAACTGCAAAAGTCCGGGGAATATTCTTTTTAAGCTTCTCTAAAATATTTTCCGGGTACTTTTGATACCCCAGTATTACGGGTACAGGATAGATAACCTGGGAGTTTACCACTACCATACCTCCCCTTTTTAAATAGGGAAGCCAGCGCCAGGCTTCCAGCTGTTCAAAGGACAGTATTATATCTGCCTGTCCTTCATCAATCAAAGGGGAGCAAATCTCTTTCCCGGCCCGGAGGTGAGTAACCACACTGCCACCCCTCTGGGCCATTCCGTGAGTTTCAGAAAGTTTTACCGACAGGTCGTTGGCCTGAACAACATAGGCAATTATCCGGCTGGCCAGTATTGTCCCCTGTCCTCCAACTCCAACCAGCAGTACGTTTATGTCCCTACTCAAGGTTATCACCTGCTTTCCTGATGGCTCCAGCATTACATAACTGCTGACATAAGCTGCACCCGCTGCACAAATCCGGATTTATTTGAACCTTTTCAGCCTCCCAGTCATTCATTATCCCCGGGCAGCCTATATCCAGGCACCTTTTGCAGTAGGAACATTCCTCTTCATCAACAATCAAAGGGTTATCCTTCTTTTCCTGAAGAGCACAGGGTTTTTGAAAAATAATCACGGAAGATTGTGGGGACTCTATCTCCCTGGCAATTACCTCTTTTACTTCCTTTAAATTTAGCGGGTCGGCTTCCGTTACCCGTTCTATTCCCAGGGAATTCACAATCCTGTGAAGGTCGGCAGCCTTGCTCTCTTCTTTCTTCAAGGTCTTACCTGTCCCCGGGTGGTCCTGGTGCCCTGTCATGGCTGTAGTCCGGTTATCCAGTATGATAACCGTGGAGGACCCCAGGTTATAAGCAATATCCAGGGTGCCGGTTATTCCTGAATGGAAAAAAGTTGAGTCACCAATTACCGCCACAATCTTACCTTTAAGTTCCGGATTGGCCTTTTCCATCCCCAGGGCTGCACCTATGCTGGCTCCCATACAGATACAAGAATCCATGGCTTCCAGGGGAGGAAGGCAACCCAGGGTATAACAACCAATATCCCCGGTTACAATTAGCTTGAGTTTTTTCAAGGTGTGAAATACCCCCCGGTGAGGGCAGCCGGGACACATTACCGGCGGACGGGGTGGAATCTCCTCCCCGGAGTAATCCTCCAGTTTTACAGGAGCCGATTCAGTTTTGTTTCCTATCCTTTCCCTTATCATTTCCGCATTTATCTCCCCCGTGGCGGGAAATATTTCTTTTCCCGTAACTTCCAATCCTAAAGCCCGGATTTCCTCCTCCATAAAGGGTTCCAGCTCCTCCACTACAAAGAGCTTTTGAACCCCGGCAGCAAACTCCCGGACAAGATTTTCGGGAAAGGGATAAGGCATCCCCAGCTTCAAGAAGGAAACCTCAGGTAAGGCTTCCTTTACATACTGATAGCTAATCCCGGAAGCAACAATGCCTATCTCCTTATCTCCCCACTGAATATAGTTAAGGGGATTATTGTCATTAAAGTCCTTAATTCTAGACATTTTTTCCTCTAAAAGCTTATGCCTGACCCGGGCATAAGCCGGTATCATGACATACTTTTGAGGTTCTTTAATATATTCCTTAAGGAGTACTTCCCCGGGCTCCTCCAGGGACACCGGAGTAAGGGAATGGGCCACCCTGGTAGTGGTTCTCAACATAACGGGAATATCAAACTCCTCACTAATTTCCAGAGCCCTTTTCACAAAATCTTTAGCCTCCTGGCTATCCCCTGGTTCCAGCAAAGGTATTTTAGCAAATTTAGCGTACCTGCGGTTATCCTGTTCGTTTTGTGAACTGTGCATGCCGGGATCATCGGCAGAAACCAAAACAAGGCCGCCGTTTACCCCGGTATAAGCCAGGGTCATCAGTGGGTCTGCAGCTACATTAACCCCCACATGTTTCATGGCTACCAGGGTTCTACCCCCCGCTATGGAAGCACCAATGCCCACTTCCAGAGCTACCTTTTCATTGCAGGACCACTGGGCATATATTTCTTCGTACCGGGCCACATTCTCCAGAATCTCTGTACTGGGCGTTCCCGGGTAAGCTGAAGCTACTTTAACTCCGGATTCATAAGCGCCCCGGGCAATTGCTTCATTTCCTGACATCAATACTTTTTCCATACCAATCCCCCCAAACCTGTTAACAAATCTATAATATATACCATATGAAAATTTTATAAATTCTTATGAATCAGTTAGCTCCCTTTTATCTATAACTCTCTTGGATTTACCTTCAGTGCGTTCCAGAGTTTTAGGTTCAACCAGCTTAACCCTCACATCTATCCCCAGCACTGAGTTTAAGCCGCTTTTTATCTTCTTTTCCACAGCCTCCAGATCTCGGAAGCTTCCTGTAAACAATTCCTCCTCCAGTTCTACCTTAACCTCCATGTTATCCAGGTGCCCTTTCCGTTCCACCATAATTTGATAGTGGGGTGCTACACCCTTTATTTCCATGAGAACGCTTTCTATTTGGGAAGGATATACATTAACCCCCCGTATAATAAGCATATCATCGGTTCTTCCGGTAACCTTCTTCATCCGGGCGGTGGTACGCCCGCAGGAACAAGGCTGGTCCCAGAGAATAGAAATATCCTTGGTACGGTAACGTATTACAGGAAAGGCCTCCTTGGTTAGAGCGGTAAACACCAGTTCACCTTCCTCCCCAAAGTCAAGACTCTCCCCTGTCTCGGGGTCAATTATTTCCGGTATAAAATGGTCCTCTGATATATGAAGCCCTTTGAATTCCAGGCACTCCCCGGAAACTCCCGGACCTATAATTTCGCTTAAACCATAATTGTCGGTGGCTGTTATATCCCACTTGGACTTAATCTGCTCCCTCATACTCTCTGTCCAGGGCTCACCGCCAAACAGACCCAGCCTCAATTTCAGGCTCTCCCTTTCCACGCCCATTTCCTGCAGTACTTCTGCCATGTAAAGGGCATAAGAAGGTGTAGAAACCAGTACTGATGTGGCAAAGTCCTCCATCAGCATTATCTGCCGCCGGGTATTCCCTATAGAAGCAGGAATAATCGTTGTGCCCAGTTTTTCCAGGCCATAATGCAAACCAAAACCCCCGGTAAACAAGCCATAACCAAAACATATCTGGACCACATCCTCCTCAGTAGCTCCCGCCTGCACCACTATCCTGGCAATAAGCTCGGCCCAGGTGTCCAGGTCTTTTTTTGTATAACCCACCACCGTAGGCTTACCCGTGGTGCCTGAAGATGCATGTATCCTGACAATTTTAGATAAAGGCTCCGCAAAAAGACCATAAGGGTAATTCCCCCGGAGAGTATCCTTAGTGGTAAAAGGAAGTTTAGATAAATCCTCAACCCCTTTTATATCCCCAGGTTTAATTCCTTCCCGGTCAAAAAGCTGGCGATAAAAGGGAACTTTGTTGTATACTCTGTCTACTACTTCCCTTAAGCGTTCAGACTGAAGTTCCCGCAGCTGTTCCCGGTCCATGCACTCATATTTTTCATCCCAAATCAATATAAACTCTCCTTTCCGCCAACTGCCCACCGGCAAAGAAAAAAACAAAAAAAATAAAAAGCCGGTTTATAATAATTGTATGGGCATTTATTTTTTACATGGAGTAAACGTTCTCTTCTTTTACAACCTGCACTCCTTTTTCCTTAAGGACTTCCACAGCCCTGTCGCAATCTTCTACCCTGAAGATCACCAGGGCGTTTTTCGTGTGGGTATTACCTACAAAGGCATATAAATATTCAATGTTTATCTGAGCTGCTTCCAGGATAGCCAGAACACCACCTAATCCCCCTGGCTTATCAGGAATACATACAGCTATAACCTCCGTCTCACTCACTACAAA
>SL_8KL_010_SEDDRAFT_10004831_pt1 | contig 10733 bp, 8 predicted proteins | sample SodLakKL_010_SED_4_FD_11160 | JGI IMG/M metagenome (IMG submission 11160) | reverse complement strand
CACAGGCACATCATATTGTTTCTTACTTTTGCTTTTTTGTGCAGAAGGGTTCGTCTGGTATGTTCAATGATCCCGGGATACTTTTTTATCACAAGATGCAATAACTGCTATCTTACCTTCAGGAAAAAGCAGGGAATGGAACCAGACAAACCTATAAAAATTGGGCTAACATGTTTTTCAGACGATCAAGGATGCAGGCTTTGTCACCCGGCCGGATTGCCTGGAGGCGTTTTTTACGCATTCCAACAGCTGTTGCCGGGTTAAGCTGGATCGTTCTTTGTGCCCTTCTCGCGGTAGTGGCTTACCTGGTGATCCCCGACAAAACACCACACGCCAACCATCAGCAGCTTGAAATTGCCACACATCCCCCCGGAACCAGCATGGATTTCTTATATGTAAGCAAAAACCAGATCCATAAAGAGCCCGGCTTATTAAAGAAGATCATATCGGGGCAACCCCTGCCCTATAATACCATTCCCATCCAGGAATATGCCATTGAACAGGACAAAGTTTATTATGAAACTTATGCAGGAGAGCCGGATTATCCGGGTATGGAAGGCCACTACTACCTTTCAGACGTATTATTTGCCGTAGACATACATGGAGATCACATAACAGTGGAGGGTGATACATTGGTCATAGAAGACCTTGAGGGAGACTTGCACCGGCTTACCCTGGATCAGATGAGGACCAAAACAGAGGCTGAGCACATCAGGAAGCGTACCTTCTGGCTTGGCACGGATCGTTTTGGTCGCGACATGCTCAGTCAGCTGGTTCTGGGCATTCGCGTTTCGCTGTCTGTGGGATTTATTGCTGTATTTATCTCTCTTGTGATAGGCATCACATTGGGAAGTCTTGCCGGCTTTTTCAGGGGTCGGCTCGACCAGTTTATTGTATGGCTTATCAATGTGGTGTGGTCAGTTCCCACGCTCCTGCTGGCCATTGCGATCACTTTTGCCCTGGGCAAGGGGTTCTGGCAGGTTTTTGTGGCCGTGGGCCTTACCATGTGGGTTGAAATAGCACGGGTAGTGCGCGGACAGGTCCTGAGCGTAAGGGAGAAAGAGTTTATTGAGTCAGCACGCGCATTGGGGTTAGGAAGCCTTCGCATTATCAGGCGGCACATTTTGCCGGTGATCATGGGTCCTGTTATCGTCATCTCAGCCGCAAACTTTGCCTCGGCCATACTGATAGAGGCAGGGCTCAGTTTTTTGGGTATAGGTGTTCAACCGCCGATGCCTTCCTGGGGCAGCATGATCAGGGAGCATTATGGCTATATCATCCTCGACAAGGCCTATCTTGCCATATTACCCGGTATTTCCATCATGTTGCTTGTGCTGTCTTTTATGCTGATAGGAAATGGCCTCAGGGATGCCCTGGACCGCAGCGCACGGGAATAACCTGACAGGGTTAAGCTACCTTACCTTGCTTCCGAGCATCGGCACAAACCGGAAGTAGCCAAAGTTCTCCTCCTCCGTTTTTTTATCGTCAATCTTTTTAATGCGCTTCATCACCTGGCTGTCACCAGTGCCCACAGGTAGTACGATAAGACCTCCCGGGTTCAGCTGTTCGAGAAATGCCTTGGGAAGATAGGGAGCTGCCGCCGTGACCAAAATCCTGTCAAAAGGAGCAAAGGCAGGCAATCCCTGGTAGCCGTCGCCATAAAAAAGCTTCGCTTTATAGTTCATTTCTGACAAAAGGGCTTTGGTCTTCTTGTAGAGAGCATAATGTCTTTCAATACTGAATACCCGTGCGCCCATTTCCTCCAGTATACAAGCCTGGTAGCCACTTCCTGTACCTATTTCCAGTACTTTGCATCCTTTTTCAACCTCTAGCAGTTCGGTTTGATAGGCAACCGTATACGGCTGACTGATGGTCTGACCTGATCCAATCGGGAATGGTTTATCCTGATAGGCAATTTCCAAAAAAGAGGAATCGAGAAAAAAATGCCTCGGCACAGCTTCAATAGCTGTAAGCACGCGCTCATCCCTTATCCCTTTGGCACGCACCTCCTCCACCAGCTTCTTTCGCATACCTTTATGACGGTATGAATCTGTCATGCTTGTCATGTTGCGGGCTTAAATGATCATTGAGTTTACGAAAATAATCATTTCGCAGTCCATAAAAAAACCTACTTTTGTGAAAAATTGATTCTTTTCGTAAAATTACAAATGACATGTCATTAAAGATAGGAGTTTTAGGGGCTGGACATCTGGGAAAAATTCACATCAAGTGCATACTGGCTTCTGACCGTTTTGAATTAATTGGTTTTTATGATCCGGATGAAGAAACAGCCAGAGCGGTAGCGTCTACATTTAATATCAGAAGGTTCGAATCTGAAGATGAACTGATCGCCATTGCAGATATTATAGACATTGTGACCCCCACCGTGTCACATTACGGCTGTGCATCGAAATCTCTAAAGCATGGCAAACATGTCTTCATTGAGAAGCCTTTGACAACTACCATGGAAGAGGCCCGTAAGCTTATTGCCCTTGCCGAGGAGGCCAGCGTTAAAGTACAGGTAGGCCATGTGGAGCGTTTCAACCCTGCTTTCATTGCTGCAAAACCCTATTTTACCGACCCCATGTTCATCGAAGCCCATCGCCTGGGACAATTTAATCCACGTGGCACCGATGTGCCCGTAATACTTGATTTAATGATTCATGACATTGACATTGTTCTCAATGTTGTGGATGCCGAAGTAAAAAAGTTAAGTGCCAGCGGTGTAGCTGTGGTATCCGACACCCCAGACATTGCCAATGCACGCATTGAGTTTACCAATGGATGTGTTGCCAATCTTACAGCCAGCAGGATTTCCATGAAAAACATGCGCAAAACACGGTTTTTCCAGAAGGATGGTTACCTGGCAGTAGATTTCCTCGCAAAGGAAACCCAGATTATCAGGATGAAGGATGTGGTGGCCAGCCCTGATCCCATGGCGATGATCATTGACCTAAGCCCGGAAAAGAATAAAAAGCAGATATGGGTAGAAAAACCGAAAATTACACCTATCAACGCAATACAAACGGAGCTGGAAACCTTTCATGATTCCATCACCAAAGATACTGAACCCCTGGTGAGCATTAATGATGGGTATGCCTCCCTTGAACTGGCGTACCAGATTATGGATAAAATCAAACAAAACATACAGATTATGTCCGGTTAATAAAGGAATATCTGCTAACTAATCATTTTTAGTTTCTGATTAAAGCAATATGTTACCGGGGAAGGCGTTAATCTTTTATAATTTCCTGCGCGCTTTTAAAACGTCACAAAGATCAATGAATAGCCATTATAAGGCAACTCCCTGGGTCTATAAATGTAATCGATTCAATGGATAAACGGCTACAACGGTTTTACATCACTACATTTGTCATCATTGATTTTATTGCAGCTGCTCTGGCCTGGCTATTGTTCATTCATATCCTGGGAGCCGAGAACGGTTTTGCTTTTAATAAATTCAAGGATGAAGTTTTTGTACAGGAAAATCTTTTCTTTGGTCTGATCATTATCCCTCTTTTTTGGCTCATTCTGTATTATGTAAGTGGGTCTTACAAAAACATTTTCCGGCGATCCCGGCTGGGGCAGTTTGGCCAAACTCTCTTTACTTCTATCATCGGTGTGCTGGTTATCTATTTTGTGATCCTGCTGGATCAGGCTGTAACAGCGAGCAAGGGCTATTATCAATCGCTGATGATCCTGTTTGTCCTGCACGTGTTCTTTACCGCCACTTTCCGCTTTATCCTGTCCACTCACATTATCCGGAAAATCCATAACAGAACCATTGGGTTTAATACCATCATCGTCGGAAGCCAGAAAAAAGCCATAGAAATAACAAAAGAGCTGAATGCCCAGAGGAAGTCTGCCGGCAACAAGCTCATCGGTTTCGTAAATGCCAGCCAGCATGATGAATACCCTATGATAGAGCATCTTCCACGCCTGGGAGGCATAGAAGATCTGCCCGGAATCATTGAAGATCAAAAGGTGGAAGAGGCCATCATTGCGCTGGAATCGCGTGAGCACAAAAAGATCAGTAAAATTCTTACCGATCTGTATGCCAACAACGTAGTGGTCAAGATCATCCCTGAGATGCAGGATATTCTCCTGGGCACTGTAAAAATGACCTCCATATTCGGTACGCCCCTCATAGAGGTACAATCGGGTTTGATGCCGGCCTGGCAGCAGTCAATCAAGCGTTTTATTGACGTGGTTGTGTCCATCCTATGTCTCATCCTTCTCTCACCAGTATTCCTTATCACGGCACTCATCGTAAAGTTCACATCCAAAGGTCCTGTTTTTTACAAACACGAACGCATTGGCCTGCACGGGAAACCCTTCATGATGCACAAGTTCCGTTCCATGTTTGTGGACGCTGAAAAGCACGGACCTCAGCTATCCTGCAAGGATGACCCCCGGATTACCCCTTTCGGCAGGTTTATGCGCAAGGTAAGGCTCGATGAGATACCCCAGTTCTACAACGTACTCAGGGGCTACATGTCGCTGGTAGGTCCGAGGCCAGAACGGCAGTATTACATTGATCAGATCGTAAAAAAAGCCCCGGAGTACAAATTGCTTCAAAAGATCAAACCTGGCGTTACCAGCTGGGGGCAAGTTAAATATGGGTATGCTGAAAACGTAGATGAGATGATCGAGCGTCTGAAATATGATCTTCTCTATTTAAAGAATATGTCCCTGGCCGTAGATTTTAAGATCCTCATTTACACCGTACTGATCATCATCCAGGGGCGGGGTAAATAGCGAATTACAACAAGCCCTCCTCTATTAGCGTTATGACCCCTCCTCAATATCGCGGTCTTCTCCGTAAGGGTCATACTCCGTCTTCAGATTGTATCCAAACAGCCTTCCCAAAGATTGCCAGAAGAACGCTGAGAACATACCCCTGAACTCTCTCACTATATCATAAGAGGAATGTTGAGTTTCCCTGTCGATGAGCTTGATGAGGATCAGCCCCTGTGAAAAGGTAAGCTTTCTCAGATCATCTTCAAAACGTTCCAAAAGCTCCTCTTCTGCCTGATCGGTAAATTCGCGCCGTTCACGCTCCGTTTCAAGCTCCATCAGTTTTTCGCTATACTCCCTGAACATGATCCCGGCCAGGCGGGCATAGGGATAAACAATTCTCACATTGCGCACTAGCCTGTTATATCTCCATTCTGCCCGGCGACTAGCAAATTCTCTTGAAGCTACCACACTAACCGGCGCCAGCTCCATCACGATAAGCGTATCTCCATTGTCTACACGTGCACTTACGGTTATACCACGCTGAATGTCTCCTTCACGCGCACAGGCATCACCCTGGCCCCAATGTGCGGCCATAGGTAAGATCATGATGGATAATAGCAAAGCCCTGTACATGAAAAAAGCGTTCATTGTTACTATATATGAACGCTTTAATATACGAAAAATTTTTCCTTTTTTCAACACGCAGAGCGACTCCGGGCCCTGTAAAAGTCAGCTGTCAGGATGCAGCTTTCAGCCGGCCCAGCTGCGCCTTTTCCAAACGGTCGCGGGCATAGTCAATGGTCAGGTGGAAAGTGTCGCTGCCTTCTTCATCTGATGGAATTTCATACATGGCGTCCAGCATGATCACCTCACAGATGGAACGCAGTCCGCGTGCACCCAGTTTGAAATCCACTGCTTTTTCCACAATATAGTCAAGCACCTCATCATCGATAACAAGCTTTTTGTTATCCATTTCGAAAAGCTTGATATATTGCTTAACCAAAGAGTTTTTGGGTTCGGTCAGGATTTGCCGCAAGGCCCCTTCATCAAGTGGGTTAAGGTGTGACAGCACCGGGATCCTGCCTACCAGTTCCGGTATCAGGCCATAGCTCTTGAGGTCCTGCGGAGCCACATATTGCAGGGCATTTTCGCGGTCGATGCGCCCGGTCTTATTAGCCCCATACCCAATGGCGTTGGCATGCATTCGTGCCATGATCTTTTTTTCGATGCCATCAAAAGCACCTCCGCAAATAAAGAGGATCTTCTGTGTGTTGATCTGTATCATTTTCTGCTCCGGATGCTTGCGTCCGCCCTGGGGCGGCACATTCACCACGGCGCCTTCAAGGAGCTTGAGCAGTGCCTGCTGAACTCCCTCACCACTGACATCCCTTGTAATGGAAGGGTTATCAGACTTGCGCGCTATCTTGTCCAGCTCATCGATGAATACGATACCCCGCTCGGCCGCATTCACGTTGTAGTCCGCTACCTGAAGGAGCCGCACCAGAATGCTTTCCACGTCTTCGCCTACATAACCGGCTTCGGTAAGCACAGTGGCGTCAGCAATGCAGAAAGGAACCTTCATTTTTTTGGCAATGGTACGCGCCATAAGTGTCTTGCCAGTACCCGTTTCGCCAATCAGCACGATATTGGACTTCTCCAGCTCCACGCCATCCAGATCATCCTCCCTGGGAGACGCATAGTTTATCCGCTTATAGTGATTATATACGGCGACCGAAAGTACCTTTTTAGCATCCTCCTGCCCTATCACATACTGATCAAGATGCTTCTTGATCTCCGCAGGCTTGAAAAGCCTGAAAGAAGGGATCTTTTTCTTTTCCTCCTGAGCCTTTTCCTCATCTACGATGTTTTTTGCCTGACCAACACAACGCTCACAAATGTGTGCATCAATGCCGGAAACAAGAAGCTCCACGTCCTTGGCATCACGCCCGCAAAAAGCACACTTTTTATTCTCTTTTGCCATAATTACCACTGTTTACTGATTGAATCCAGACAACTATCGCAGAACCTGCGATTATTTGTCAGATTCTCTCTTGTTGGATATCAGCACATTGTCTATCATCCCATAGTCCTTGGCTTCCTGCGATGTCATCCAGTAATCCCGGTCTGCATCCTTCCAGATCTTTTCATATTTCTGATTTGAATGGACTGCAATGATCTCATAGAGCTCCTTTTTGATCTTCTGGATCTCGCGGGCCGTGATCTCGATATCCGAGGCCTGACCTTCGGCTCCCCCCATAGGCTGATGGATCAGGATGCGGCTGTGCTTCAAACCGGTACGCTTGCCTGTAGTTCCGGCACACAACAATACGGCACCCATAGAAGCTGCCATTCCGGTACAAATGGTAGCCACATCAGGAGAAATGTATTGCATCGTGTCATAAATACCCATTCCGGCATATACCGAACCACCCGGGGTGTTAAGATAGATCTGAATGTCTTTTTTCGGATCCACCGACTCCAGGTACAGGAGCTGGGCCTGAATAATATTGGCTACATAATCGTTAATGGGCACACCCAAAAAGATGATGCGGTCCATCATGAGGCGGCTGAACACATCCATAGTGGCAATGTTCAACTGTCGCTCCTCAATGATGGTAGGACTGATGTAATTTCCGACGACAGAGGTATAATCGTGCATGGAAACACTGCTGATACCCCTGTGCCCGGTAGCATACTTATGAAAATCATCTCTGTAACTCATGGTCGCTTATTTTTCTGTTTCTGTTCCGGCAGCATCTTCTGCCTTCTCGTTTTTATATTTTTCTGTCACCAGCTTCACAAAATCATCGAAGCTGGTCTTTTTCTCATTAAGGCTAAGCTTTTCCTTGAAAAGTTCAAGTAGTTTCTGGTCAAAAAGATGGTCGTAAACCTTTTTCACCTCATCCTTGTTGGAAGATATGTTTTTTACGTATTCGTTGAGAACTTCCTGTGGAACGTCTCCCTGGCCATATTGTTTAAGCTGGGCTTTTACAAAATCCTCCAGATGCTTGTTCACTTCCTCCGGACTTACCTCAATCTCATATTTTTTGATGAGATAGTTTTCAAGAAGCTGCCATCTGAAAGAATCTGAAAACTGATCAAACTCATTTTCAATTTTTTCTTCGGTGAGCTCTTCCTTGTTGGTATCCAGCAGCCATTTTTTCAGGAACTCCTCAGGCAAGGGCAGCGCTGTGATCTCAAGCAGCTTCTCCATCACCAGGTTCTTGAAATGCTTGTCGGCATCGGCCTGGTATTGCTTGCTGATCTGCTCTGCCAGTATTTCCCTGAACTGCGCTTCCGTCTCCACGTCATCTTCGGGCATGGCCTTTTTAAATAGCTCCTCGTCCAGCTCAGCAGGCTCCACCCTGCTGATGCTCTCGATGGTGAATCGATAAAGCGGGCTGTACTTGTCCAGTTCTTCCTTTTGAACACCCGTCATGGCCGCAGCCTCGGTTTCAGACTGCACAGCAGCAGGTACGTCCATCACAACCGAATCACCCGGCTTGGCACCGATGAGCTTATTTTTCACATCTTCATCCTTGACATACTGGATCATCAGGTTCGACTTATGCGTATGGCCATCGGTTTTGGGGGTATCTTCATTATCCATCTCCACAAACTCACCATAAAGCACATCGTCTGCTTCAGAAACACCAGGGTTGGTCATCTTACCATACCGCTTGCGAATGTCCTTAATGTAGTTATCCACTATGTCGTCCTCCACCGTAATCTTATGATAATCTACCTCAATATCTTCATTCAGGTCAAGATCAATTTCCGGCGACAGGCCGATTTCATACTCAAACTCAAACTCGCTTTGGTTATCCCAGTCGATGTTATTGGCTTTTTCAAGATCCGGCAACGGATTGCCAAGCACGTTCACTTCATTATCCTTGATGTAATTGTACACGGCATCCGCCAGAATCTTGTTCACTTCTTCCACCAGCACACTCTTGCCGTACAACTTTTTTACCATACCCATGGGCACCTTGCCAGGCCTGAAACCAGGCATCTGCGCCTTCTTTTGCACATCCTTCAACTCCTTGTCAACTTGCTCCCGGTAATCATCTTCTGTCAGTTTCACCTTGATTACGGCTTCCAGCTGGTCTTTTTTTTCTTGTGTAATATCCATATACTTCACTTAATTTTAAAACGCCAACAGATATACTCATTATCTGCTTATTAATTACTTATAATAAAAAACAACCCCGTCCAGACCAGGCTTGGAAGTCTTCTACGGGGTTTTGCTTTTGTGCGGATGAAGGGACTCGAACCCCCACGCCTTTCGGCACTAGATCCTAAGTCTAGCGCGGCTACCAATTACGCCACATCCGCGTTGCCTTTTTTGAGCGCGCAAATATACAAAAAATTCCCCGAAAGACCAATGAAATACAGAAAAAACCGTCAGGAGCCGGCAGGTGGTTTTAATGGGATCGTAAAGCTGAACTCAGAACCCATGCCCTCTTCACTTTTCAGATAAATATCCCCCCCCTGGTGTCTGGTGAACTCCTTGCACAAAAGGAGACCAAGCCCGCTGCCCTTTTCATCTCTCGTACCATAAGTGCTAAACAAATTATCCACACGGAAGATTTTCTCCTGATCTGCCTCAGGTATGCCAACACCCTCATCTTTTACCGACACCTCGAGCATTCCATTGTCCCTGCGTGCAGCAATTTCCACCTTCCCGCCAGGGTATGAGTATTTCAAAGCATTGGAAAGTAAATTTCGCACGATTGTCTCGGTCATGTTCATATCTCCATATACCGTGTATTTGGCAGTCTTATCAACAATCTCCACGTTCTTCTCCCGGGCAGCACCCGAAAACAACTTCACCGTTTCACTGATAACAGAATCAAGCTCAAAATACTCAGGTTGATAGTTGATTTTACCTGTTTGCGTACGCGACCATTGCAACAGGTTCTCCAGCAAACTGCTGATCTTAATCACAGATTTATCAAGCTCTCTGGCCAGCTCTTGCAGCTCCTCTTTGCTTAAATCCTGAATGTCGCGCTTTAATATGCGTGAAAAGCTTACTATGGAAGCAAAAGGATTACGAAGGTCATGAGAAATAATGGAAAAGAATTTGTCTTTGGTCTTGTTCGCTTCCCTCAGGTGACTTTCTGATTCCCTGAGCCTTTTATTTAACTCATCAACCTTTCGCTTCTCTTCAATCAGGCTATTGTTCAAATCTTTGAGGCGATTGTTTGAATCAACGATCTCTTCCTTTTGCGACTCAAGCAAACGGTTTATCCTTTTAGCCTCCCTGAAGCGGTAGTATATCGCAACTAAAATAAGAAGGATCAAAACAATGACAACAATAAGAAATTGCTGAAATAACCGTTGTTTTTCAAGGCTTAGCTCCGCAATCTCATTAGATTTCGTTAGCAGCTCAATTTCGCTTGCCTGCCTCTCGCGGTCATACATCATCTGCATTTCAATGACACGCCGCCTGCTTTCCTCGTCCTGAGTGCTATCCCGAAGCTCAAGATACTTTTCCTGGTATATATACGCCTGCTCATAGTTTTGCTGGCGAGCCATCAGTTCACTTAAATGAAGATACGTTTTATGGCTTAATAAAGGAAGTCCAAGGTATTCAGACTTTTGCAGGCTTCTGCGAAAATAATCTTCAGCGCGCTGGTATTGATTAATTGCAGTATAGATTTCGCCCAGATCTCGCAAGAGCCTGGCCATACTGCGCTGATCCTCAACCTGTAAATACAAATTTTTGGCTTCGCTCAAAATATCAATGGCTTCGTAATGCTGCCCTTTTTTGAACTTTAGATATCCTATTGTCCTGATTGTGATGGCTAACTCCCGCAGGTCCTCATTTTCCTCCCTTATGTCCCTGGCACGCTCAAGATAGGTCAGTGCCCTGTCAAGCTCACCTTTCTGCTTATATACCGTGCCCAGGTTATTTAGTGAAAACGCAACATGCCTGTCATCATCAAGCACCTCATTAATTTCAAAAGAACGTAGAAAAAACTCCTCTGCCT
>SL_8KL_010_SEDDRAFT_10004829_pt1 | contig 10738 bp, 1 predicted proteins | sample SodLakKL_010_SED_4_FD_11160 | JGI IMG/M metagenome (IMG submission 11160) | reverse complement strand
CTCTTACCGCTCTTTCTTGTGGTAGACCGCTACTGCTAGAACCGAACCGAGTATCAAGAGTAGCGTCGTAAATCCTGGTATAGGTATCAACGGTTCCTCTTCTACTGTTACAGTCACCGTATCTTCATCGTCTTCGCTCGCGACTTCAAGCTCATAATCTCCTTCATCCTCTGCTTCCCAAGTGAATTCACCGCTGTACTCTTCACCTGCATCGAGTGTGACTTCGGTTTCCGTATCTTCCTCGGTTCCATCTACACTGAAGACTATGTCCTGCGTATCTTCAACCTCTCCTGTATTTTCAACCCTGTATTCCACTGTTACCGTCTCGCCTTCTTCTACTTCGTCATCGTAATCAATGATCTCGACTTCGAAGTATGCCGGATCTAGTTCTTCGAATACTGCCGTTATCTCCTTATCATCGTCCATAGTGATGGTTATCGTACCTTCCTCTTCCTCACCTTCAGTCACATCACCTGTCCACTCAACAAATTCCCAGTTTTCGTCCGGCTCTGCCTTCAATGTCACTTCAGTCTCAAATTCATATTCGTCTTCATCAGGATCTATCTCTACCGTTCCCTCGCCTTCTATCGTCACATCTAGAGTGTAATATTCTATTTGGTCTATCTTCCACTCTCCCTCTTCAGAATGATACGGATAACTGTTTTCATCAGCCTCGACTTTCTCTATGTCCCACGCTTCATCTAACGGCTCATAATCTTTGAACTCATCATCTGTATATAATCTAATGTTTTGCATATCCTTTTCCGTTGCAAATCTCACTCTCCCTGTTAGAGTTCCTTTTTGTTCACCAATCAGATCACCAGCAATCCCTTCACGTGCCAACGAATCTCTTATCTCACCTTCATCATTTAGACCGACTAGTCCGCCTACATCTTCTTCTCCGCTCACCTCGCCAACGGCGTACGAATTCTCTATAATATCATCATTGTCTCCCACAAGACCACCTATCTCATTGTTTCCGCTCACGTCCCCCGTAGCATAAGAGTCCTTTATCGGGCCACTATTACTCCCGATGAGACCACCTACATTTCTCTCTCCGCTCACATCTGCGGCGGCGTAAGAGTTAAGCACCTCAGTAGCCCATCCCGAATTATATCCGATGAGTCCTCCTATTCTTCCGTGACCGCTCACTTCTCCAGTGGCGTGAGAGTTGAACACTTCACCCAAGTTTTCCCCTATTAATCCGCCTACCCGGTAACCGCCGTTCGCCTCTCCGCTAGCGTGTGAATCAGACACAGTGCCACTGTTATAACCTACAAGAACTCCGACATACCAGTCTGAAAGGCTTTCTCCATCAGCCCTCACTTTTCCTGTAGCGTACGAATTTTCTACCGTGCCATCATTATTTCCCACTAGTCCACCAACCTCTCCATCTCCGATCACTTCTACGTCGATCACACCTAAACTAGAAACTCTTCCTCCATCGACATGACCGAACATACCTATCATACTTACGAAAGGCATGTCTAAATGCAGGTTTGAGACTGTGTAGCCATTTCCATCGAGTTCCCCTACAAAATAAGGCACATATAGACCTTGTTCCTCTGAAAGATCTATATCTTCAACTAATAGAAATTTATACTCTTCGTTCCATGCAAACCCTAAAAGATCACGTAGACCCTGCACATCACTGATCTCATAATGATCATCCACGAGTTCTAAAGAACCATAGTCCTCTATATCCAGTTCCTTGTCCTCTTTCCAATCCTGATACTGCTCATCGAATATACCTCCTACTGTTAGGTGATTTTCCCCAGCAATCAGAGTCTCGTCTATATTATAAAACGAATTTTCCACCGGGCCTCTATTGGTTCCTACAAGCCCACCTAGTTCATATTCTCCATCGATATCTCCCGAAGCATAAGAATTTGATATTGTGCCTGAGTTATATCCGATCAGTCCTCCTATCCTTCCTTCACCTTTCACCTCTCCTGTAGCGTGAGAGTTGAACACTTCACCCCAGTTCTCTCCCACTAATCCACCTACACGGTAACCGCCGTCCACTTCTCCGCTAGCGTGTGAATCAGACACAGTGCCACTGTTATAACCTACAAGAACTCCGACATACCAGTCAAACCAACCTTCTGTACTCACCTCTCCAGTGGCAAACGAATTCTCTACCTTACCGTCATCATTCTCCCCGACCAGGCCTCCAACGTAACTGTTTCCGACCACATTCACATTCACGATCCCAACGTTTTCGATCTCTCCCTCTGACACTCCGAAAAGGCCTACAGAATCTTCTTTGGGCCTATCAACATATAGGTCACTAATTTCATGTCCTTGACCGTCGAAAGTTCCAGTAAACCGCAAGATCGGTTCCCATCCCAGCGCTATTTCTTCAGTTGTTCTATACTCCACGTAAAGGTAATCCTCCGTATCTTCCTTCAATTCTATGATACCCTCATCAGCATCGATGATCTCCACTTCGACCTTGGATCCATCCTCAGCATCCTCTGCAGTGAGTATCTCATCCAAAGGAGTATAGGTAAGTTCAAATTCCTCACCAGCATCGTTACCCCAGCTAAATCCCAACTCTTCACTGAACTCTATCTGTGTAGCATCTTCGCTAGCGTATTCGTCGTAACCTTCCGTGGTCTCATCCAAATCAGTTTCTAGAGTATAGTCCCCCTCAGTATCATATCTCAAATTGTGCATTTCTTGCCAATTGGATATCTCATAAGCAATATCTTCTAAATTAAAGTGGGCGGTCACCTCTTTGTCATGGTCCATCGTTATCGCTATCTCTTCTTCTGTACCTTCGTAGTCTCCAGTCCATTCGTCGAATCCCCAGCCTTCGTCTGCAATCGCTTCTACAACCACTTCTTCTCCTTCCGAATAGGTGTAAGTCCCCGGCTCAGGATCTGTAGTCCCTCCATCCTCTGCATTGATGATCAGTTCGTACACTATTATGTCTTCGAAATGTGCAGTCAGCTGTTTGTCATGGTCCATAGTGATGGTGATCTCTATCTCCTCTGACTCTTCTCCCGGGTGATCTCCTTCCCAGTGACTGAATTTCCAATCTTCATCAGCATTAGCTGTAAGAGTAACTTCCTTTCCCTCTTCGATCCAAAAGGTCTCTTCGTCTTCGACCTCGTAGGACTCATCGTCCCATTCCACCGTGACCGTGCCTTCGCCTTCAAGATCGACTTCAAGCTTGTGCTCCTCGATCTCAAACTGCTCTCTCCAATAACCTTCCTCAAAGACCTCCCCGTTCATTTCTTCACCCGGAAATGGATAACCGTACTGATCCCATCTCTGCAATTCCATGGTGTGATCCCATTCATCGTATTCTTCTAGGATGAACGGACCAGAGCCTATGAAAGCGTGTCCGCACTCAGCAACGAAATCACCGACCAAATCTACTCGAGCTTCCCACTCATCAAAATTCATAGGAATCGGTGCATCGGCATCCTCGCTCAACATCGACGGTACTTCACCGACCTCCTCGAGTTCATGTACCATAGCATCGGCATGATCCTCCGAAAGTTGATGTATCCAATCACCCACAGCTCCATCGTAGCTATAATCATCCGTAGCATGCATTTGATCGAATCCGTAATATGTCAACGGGTTGGTCTCGGGGAAGAAACTGTAGTGATCGCCGATCTTATCCTCCATCGGGAATGTGTAGTCCCCATAGACTGTGTAGGTGCCATCTACCTCGTTCCACTCAATCGCGTGAATGGTGTCCGCGCTAGGCAATTCGAATGAATCCATGCCTAACTCTCTTTCCCTGGCATAATGGAACATCATATCTTGAAGAGAAAATTCACTCCCATCGTGCCAGACATGCTCTTCATGTACATCTATCGTAGCGGCTACAGCAGCGTACTCGTCTTCTATATGGCCTTCAGTTACAAGATCATCTACATCCATCCACTCGTTTTCTTCAGGAATGTAATCAACTGCATCTTCCGGTATCTCGATGTTCTCTACAAGTTCATCATCATCCCACTCATAGTCCATCTCGATATATCCCTGCCTGTCATAAGGATCTTCTTCTCTGCCTTCAGACCAGAAGGTGTTCACTTCAAACGGTTCACCTGTTTCAGGATGTGGCCAAGAACCGTACTCTGTCAACATCCTTCTCCAATACTCTCCGTAAACGTCAGCTGAACCACCGTAGATATTCCAGTTATCCAGATACGGTCTTTCTTCACCAGTCACGCTCGTTGTATCTAGTACCCCATCTTCAACTTTCATCGTCCTCGGCCCGAAGTATGTATCATAACCGTTGATGGATTCAGTTACTGTAGAACCTACCGTTTCTGGGTCATAAGGATAGAAATGTAATTTTGTTGTCAAGAAAACCCTTATTGCCTCTTCGAAGCCCATCTGGCTGGTAGCTATCTTTTCTTCCCAATATTCTTCCTCACTTTCTATCTGTCCTTGATAGAGATCCAAAGCCCTCTGATCTAAGTCCTCTACGGTCTGATCTTCGTGTTCGTAAATCCCCAACTCATCTCTCACGTAATCCGAAGGTCCAATCAGATCGTCGTAACCTTCTTGGTCATAGTTCCAGTGTTCTTCAGATGCATAGGTCTGCATGAAGTGGTACCAGGGAGCATACATCTGCGATGTTGTGCCTTCCTGGTAATATAGAGCAGTAGTGGAGATCCAGCCGCCAGTGTATATGTGGTAGTCCAAATTGTCGTAGGGTTCGGGATAAGCAAAGAGCGCCATCGGTATAGCTGTTGCAGGATCTACAGGTTCAACCCACGCATCGAAGCCAAAATCGCTTAGCAAGTCTGCAGTGTGATGAGCAAGATCAAGTCTCCAGTCATCTACACTACCCAATATCTTGATCTCTATCTGATGTTCTTCAGTATCGGATTCCTCGTGCTCGTAATACCAACCTTCCATATCTCCGGTCACTTCTCCGAACGCGACTTCGTCCTGAATCTCTTCCATCGCGTTTTCTATTATGTCTTCCATAAACTCTTCATCGCCTTCAGGGTCAACATCGTATTTCTCTTCTATTGCCTCCTCGAAGTGTTCTTCCCACACCTCTTGAGTCGAATCTATCGGTCCATATCTCTCATCGCCGAATCCGTACAATAGGTCTTCAATGATCTCTTCCCTGTTCAGGTACTGCATCGCGAACCTTATGTCTTCGTTAGCGAACGGATTGACGGTCCAATCATTATCGACATCGTTTGCTAGATAACGGATGTCATCCGGATCTTCTATCCAGTCTTCATCTAAAGCATCGTTTATCGCGTCAGTATCACTCCCTTCGTGCGCTGGATTTATAAACAAATTGTTGTAGGAGCCACGGCCAGACCAGGTCTCCAGCTGATTTTCCCACTCATGAGGTATATATTCCGGGGCCTCAACTGCGTTCAACAGAGCGTCAAGATCTCCTTCCACTATATCTTCTATAGCAGTTTCTACATCCCAATAATGTTCCACATTTACAGTCTCTATCAAGTCATCTTCACCGCTTGATAAAGTTCTTTCCTCTTCTCCAGCCGTGGTTTTTTCTTCCTCTAGAAGTTCATTTTCTACCCCGGCTGTAGCAACTGTGAAAACCGAAAGTACTAACAGTGTAGCGACTGCGATAGAAATTACTACCTTCGCCTTTTTATATTTTCCTTCCATTATCTTCTCCTCCATTAATAGGATAAGGGACCCAAACAAATCCCTACCTAAATGTAAAGCAAATCCCCTACCCAAATGTATTAAACATCATCTAACTCTTTAAATAAATATCTTAGGGTATATAACAATATTATATTATTATATTGTAATCTTATATTCTAACTTTAAAGACCCTCTTTCCGTCCACCTTTTTTTATCCCCATTACCAAATCCATTTGGTACCAAACAGATTTGTCACTCCATCTGCATTTGTTCACTACACCTCCAAATTCAAAGATCCCTCGTTTCACCTCTTTAGCTTCAACCACCGATCACATTTTATATCCCAATTACCAAATCCATTTGTTTTACCCCCTCTCATCTCCAAATGCGTTTGGTAAAACAATTACCAAATGTATTTGTTACCGCATTGTATTTAGTGTTTATAATTTAATTTTAATCCTCTAGACTTGGAATTCCGAGATATAGCAATTAGAGGTCTTCAATGATAATTACTGCAACCCTTTGACTATATCCCATCCATTTTTAAAAAACATGTATGGCATACAAAGAAAGTAAAAAAACGTTTTGAGAAAGTTTTTTGGAATGTTGTTTTTCGTTATAGTCACCATGTTTCTTCTTCATCCTCTTCTAACTCTTCCTCTTCTTCTAACTCACTTTCCTCATCTTCTTCCTCTTCTCCTGACTCACTTTCTTCTTGTTCTAACTCTTCCTCTTCTTTCCCCTCCAACTCTTCCTCTATTACAAAGGAGGTCCCACACTCCGGACACTCGTCAACGTCCTCTTCCAATTCTTCATCGCATACGGGACAAACGGAGACTTCAGCTTCAATTTCCTCTTCCGCTTCCTCTAATTTTTCTTCTAGCTCAACAAAGACATTTTCATCTTCGACTCCTATTGCTTCTTCCTCTTCTAATGTTTCTTCTTCAGTTGATTCTAATTCTTCGCCGCATTCAGGACATTCTTCAGAATCAGAAGGAACCAGCGCTCTACAGTTCGGACAGATACCCTTTTCCTCAACTTCTTCTGTAGTAGTCTCTTCTTTTGAAAACTCTGGTTCTTTACCTGATTTGTTCCCAAAGAAAGAGACAATTGAGGCTAATCCGCTCCGTATAGAATCTGCTATTCCACTTAAGCGCTTAGAGAACCCTGTTTTCTCTTCCCGCTCCGGAGGCTCTTCCCACTCCGGTACTTTCTCTCCTCTCTGTTCCTCTGACTCACTTTCTTCTTCAGCATCTATCTCTTCTTCTTCACCCTCTCCATCCTCCTCTTCTTCCTCTACAAAGGAGGTCCCACATTCCGGACACTCGTCCACAACCTCTTCCAATTCTGCGTCGCATACGGGACAGACGAAGCTGACATCTTCAGTTTCTTCATCAACTTCCTCCAACGTTTTTTCTAGATCATCTAGGATAACTTCTGTTTCTACTTCCTCTTCTTCTAATTCTTCAACACTCTCGAAAATAGCCGTGACCGTCTTATCTGAATCCATCTCTAATAGTATGTTCAGATCTTCTTCTTTTTCTTCAGGTACTCCAGTCCAGCGTACGAACTCCCAGCCCTCATCTGGTTCACCTAAAAGCTCGACTTCAGATCCCTTCGTATAATCACTCTCATGAGGTAACTCGGTCACCTCTTCTCTATTAACGTAAACCTTTCCTTCACCCTCTATCTCTTCGATAGTCAGGGTTCTCTTCCAAAAGTAGAATATGAGTGCTAAAATTATTACCAGTAGAATCAACCAAATTACCAGTAGAATCAACCAAAGCCACCACAAGTTACAAAACCAATCGAGCCAATCTTCCTCTTCGACAGTTACTGTCACCGAGTCGGAAGTATCTTCGCTCGCGACTTCAAGTTCGTATTCACCTTCCTCCTCAGCTTCCCATGTGAATTCATTAGTCTCACTATCACTTGTTTCTAGGGTGATATTTGTATGTGTATCAATTGGATTACCATCTACAGAGAAGGTGATATTCTGAGTACCTCTTTCTCCACCAATATTTTTAACTTCATATCTTACTGTAACCGTCTCGCCCTCTTCTACTTCGTCATCGTAATCTATAATCTCAATTTCAAAATATGGACCCTCCACCATAACTTCATCGAATACCGCTGTTAGACTCTTATCTTCATCCATCGTTATTGTTATCTCCCTTTCATCTGACTCATCTTCAGGGTGATCTCCTTGCCATTCAACGAATCTCCAACCTTCAGACGGTGTCGCAGTAACGGTAACATCTGTTCCTTCTTCATATTTGTGAGTACCTTCTTCTGGATCGGTAAACCCTTCTCCTTCGATGCTAATGATGAGATTGTTGAACTCATCCACAACTCTCACTGTTGTTGGCTCAGATGTTACACCCTCATAGCTGGCAGTCACCTCATATTCCCCTACTTCAGTCTCATCGAACAGGCCTGTCTCATCAGTATTTTCCCAAGTAAATTCTAAATCATCATCTTCTATTAAGTTATCATACTCATCGAAAGCTTCAGCAGAAAAGTCGATCGTCTCTCCTGCCTCCAAAGTTTGGTCTTCATCAGGATGTATGATCACATAATCAGTCTCCGCCGGTTCAACAGTCACAATAATAACTTCTGAAGTCACGTTTTCGTAGCTGGCGGTCACCTCATATTCCCCTACTTCAGTCTCATCGAACAGGCCTGTCTCATCAGTATTTTCCCAAGTAAATTCTGCATCATCATCTTCTATTAAGTTATCATACTCATCGAAAGCTTCAGCAGAAAAGTCGATCGTCTCTCCTGCCTCCAAAGTTTGATCATCAGGATGTATGATCACATAATCAGTTTCTGCCGCTTCAACATTTACAATAGTAACTTCTGAAGTCACGTTTTCGTAGCTAGCGGTCACGTGATATTCCCCTACTTCAGTCTCATTGAAAAAGCCAGTCTCATCGGTATTTTCCCAAGTAAATTCTGAATCATCATCCTCTATTAGGTTATCATACTCATCGAAAGCTTCAGCTGAGAAGTCAATAGTCTCTCCTGCCCTTATCCTTCTATAATGCTCTGGGTCGAGCAGAATGTAGTCAACTTCTCCTGCTTCAACCGTGACTTTGATAGGCTCCGAGGTCACGTTATCATAGGTGGCTGTCACATCGTATTCTCCAGAATCTGTTATATCAAATGTAGCGTTCTCGTTTAACTCGCCTATATTCTCCCATGTAAATTCCCTCACCTCGTTCTCTACCACGTTGCCGTATTCGTCTAGCGCCTCTGCAGTGAAGTTGATCTTCTCTCCTGCCGTTATATTTGTCTCAAACTCAGTATCTATTTTCACCATTTCAACTTCAGCTGCTTCAACAGTCACCGTGACATCTTTAGAAGACACTTGTTTATCATCAAAAAAGATATCCACATAAGTAGCATTTACCGTGTATTCACCCATTTTAGTTTCATTGAAAATCGCCAAATTCTCTGTCTCATTAACCCTGCTTATATTCTCCCATTCAAAGTCGACCACATCGTCCGTTATTAAATTACCATATTCGTCGAAGGCCCTTGCAGTGAAGTTGATTCTCTCTCCCGCTGTTATAGTTTGATCCTCCTCAGGATCTATCTCAATCACGTAGACTTCGCCCACTTCGACTTTTAGGCTTGTGCTCTCATTATAATATTCCTTTTGATACTCATAAGAGGCGTTCACTGTCCATTCTCCAGCTATCTCTGGTGTGTAGATATTGTCCTCCCAAAACTCTCCATGATCGTGGTCCCAAATATACCACATGGTCTTCTCCGTAACGTCTCTTTTTTCTTGAAGGGTTTCGTTGTGCGCAATTGCTGTGTATTCTACACTCTCACCAGCACTTATTAGATGGTTTTTCGGTAAGATTTCGATCCAATCGGGTTTTCCCACATACAAACTCGTACTTCTATTGTAATATTCTCCTTCATATTCATAAGAAGCATTCACTGTCCAATTCCCAGGATTTTTGGATTCGTATGTATTATTATCAAAAATTCCACCGTGATTATCCTCTTCGATATACCATTCAGTGTCTTCCGTCACCTCAAAGGCATTACCGTACTCGTCATATGCTGTAGCTGTAAAGCTCTGGTTTTCTCCAGCTATAATCGCAGAATCTTTCGGTGAAATTTCGATATACTCTGGGTCTGCTGGAACAACCGTCACAATGATTGGGTCAGAAGTGATATTCTCATAGGTAGCCGTAATCTCATAATCACCTACTTCTCTACTGAAGAACACTCCTCTCTCTATCTTTTTGTTTTCCCATTCGAAATCATCCGTATCTGTCGGTATCTCGTTACCGTACTTGTCTAAAGCTCTCGCATCAATGGTTAGATTAACACCTGCAACTATTTCCAACTCATCTACCGGATATTCGTAACCGCTTGGTAATATTTCTACAGAATTTAACTCCGCAGGCTCAACATAAAGAGTTGCAGTATCATACGTATCTTCGTCTTCCATATAATCTCCAACTATTGTCCACTCACCTATTATTTCCTCATCATCTGTCTTATTCACTGTGATCACGTTTTCGTCGATCCATGCTTCGTCATCATCAGGTTCTTCTTCAATAGACCACTCGGTATTTTCAGTCACATCGAAAATGTTCTCATATTCATCTTCTGCATAGGCGATGTATTCTACACTCTGACCAGCAGTTGTTGTATGTTCTTGCGGCTCAATCCAGAAGTCAATCGGATCTGTACCATATACTCTGACGGTTGTTGGATCGGATGTCACGTCTCCGTAAGTAGCTGTTACCTCATACTCTCCAATTCGGTTTTCATCAAACACACCCCACTTGTCAGTGTTCTCCCAATCAAATTCCAAAGGATCATCTGTTATCAGGTTGGCGTACTCGTCTTCTGCCCCTGCGGTGAAGTTAACCGGATCGTCGCCAGCCGTGTAGTTAAAGTCCTCATCAGGCGATATCTCAACTCTATCGACTTCAGCTGGTTCGATCGTCAGGATTGTAGTATCCTTCCAATATTCATCATATCTATAGTCGTACCATTGTCCCGTTACATTCCACGTTGAGGCATTTTCTGATTCATACCAACCATTATCCTGAAATTCACCGCCTGCACCGTCCTCTATCGACCAATCGGTCTCGTCCGTCAC
>SL_8KL_010_SEDDRAFT_10004828_pt1 | contig 10738 bp, 10 predicted proteins | sample SodLakKL_010_SED_4_FD_11160 | JGI IMG/M metagenome (IMG submission 11160) | reverse complement strand
TAATCCAGAACAAAAAATAAAAAACCCATTCACCTATGAACGAATCGGTAATTGATATAGGAATCTATGTCACCTACGGGCTTTTGGCCGTAGCAGCAATCTCAGCCCTACTTGCCTCGATAATCCAGATGGTGGGTAACTTCAAAAAAGCCATCCCCGCACTGATTGGGATCGCTGTACTGGTGATCATTGTACTGATTTCCTACTCAACCAGCACCAACGAGGCATATGAAAACGCAACTCCGACAGTTTCACAATGGGTCGGCGGTGGCATTAAAGCTACCTACGTCCTTGTCGGACTGGCTCTGGTATCCGCTGTTTTTACAGAGGTATACAAGTATTTCAGATAATTAACAACATTTAAATAGGAGATCTTTCTATGGCTAGAATGACCCCTGAAATAAATGCAGGATCCATGGCGGACATTGCATTCCTCCTGCTGATCTTTTTCCTGGTGACAACCACGATGGATGTCGATACAGGGATCAACAGGATGTTGCCGCCCCCCATTGATCCAAATGCTCCCGAACCACCTCCTGTCAGGGAACGTAACGTCTTCGTTGTTCTCGTTGACGCCCAGGACAGGCTTATGGTGGAAGGTGACCAGATGCATATTTCTCAGTTAAGATCAGAAGCAAAGCAGTTTTTGTTAAATCCGGACGATGACCCCACGATGCCAGTAAAAGAGGAAATAGAAATTGAGCACATCGGAACTTTTATGGTTTCAAGGGGCATCATATCGCTTCAGAACGACCGGGGCACTTCCTACGAAATGTACATAGCCGTGCAGAACGAGCTGGCAGCAGCCATTCGTGAGATCAGGGACCAAGTATCCAGAGAATACTTCGGACGCGATTTTCACGACCTGACTGACGAAGCGCTCGTAAATGCCGTCAGGGAAGCAGTACCCATGGCAATTTCTGAAGCAGAACCAAAAGACGTAGGAGGATAATATGGCCAGATTCAGAAAAGAAGGTACCAAAGGTACACCCAAGATTAATACGGCTTCATTGCCCGATATTATCTTCATGCTGCTCTTCTTCTTCATGGTAACCACCGTGATGCGGGAGACCACACTCTTCGTCAGGACATCCCTGCCGTCTGCTACAGAAGTGCAAAACCTGGAGCGCAGGTCGCTGGTTAGCTTTGTCTATATCGGCCCTCCCATTCAGCAACAGGTTTTCGGGACGGAGCCCAGGATCCAGCTCAACGATGATTTCGCCACGGCAGATGACATTCCCTCTTTCATAGAGGCAGAACGTCAGGCAACGTCTGAAGCCGAAAGGCCGCTGATGACCACTTCGCTCAAGGTAGACCATACGACGAAAATGGGTATTATAACAGACGTAAAACAGGAGCTAAGACTGGTCAACGCCCTCAGGGTAAATTACTCCACTTTACGTGGAGACGTTGCAGGTATGTAACCAGCCTTAAATAAACAAAAAAAGCCGCCGGGTTCCCGGTGGCTTTTTTTTGTCCTGAAGGGACAAGTTATTACGCCCGCGAAAAAATCAGTAAAAACTATATTTGTGTTCCACTATATATCGCCTGGCAGCTCCCTGAAGCGGCATACGGATATCTACTTCACTTGACAACAAGCGGCCTTTTTCATCATACACCCTGGAAACCGTGTTCAATAAATTCCCTTTCAGGTCGTATTCTTCCTGGAACACAATATTTCCCTTATTGTTGTAGCGCAGATTCAGTGTATTTTTCTTTTTGCGGTTTTCTTCCACCATCCTTACGGGCCGTCCTTCGTCATCCGGATCCATCAGTACCCGTTCAATCAGGTTCTCCTCTTCATCATACACTTTTACTGCGATGCGATGCCCGTTATCATTATACACATGAACTTTATGGCGGTAAAAGCCATCAGCATCATTGCGGGTTTCCTCCTCCAGTATTCTGTTATCATCATCATAAGTATAAAGAACTTCTTCGGCAGGTTCTTCCGGTCTCCCATCAGGAGTCAACTCTTCATCATACAGAGCCTTCCTTGCCGGTAACCCGTTATGATATTCAAAAACTTCCATCTGTTCCACGTCGCCGTCTTCATCTTCTGATTTTTTCTCCACCAAGTGCCCCTGATCATCATACCGATAGGTGATTGTATCCTTGGATCCATCAGCATAATGCAAAAATTCTCTCGCAATCCGCTGCTTTTCATCAGGTTCAAAAGACTTCTCCTCCATCACCATTCCATCTCCCTCTTTCAGCGTCTCCCGGATCAAAAATCCTCGCTGGTCATACTCGTATTCTGTTTCCTGTTCCAGCTTACCGTCAGAAGCATATTGTCTTTCACGGGTAACCTTTCCCCATTCAGGGTGATATTCAGTTTCTGAAACCAATACCTCCTCCGGGCCTGAAGGGGCCTGACCGGTCCCTTCACCCAAAGGAAGAGGTTTCCTGATAATTTTCAGTGCTTTAATTTTTTCACTCATAAGTTATTCAACAATTGTCATTTCTTCAATCAGGTGACTGGCACCTGCAAATTTGTCAATTACAAATAATATGTAACGGGCGTCTACATTGATACATTTTTGCAGATCATGNTCAAACAAGATATCCCCGCTCATGCCTTCCCAGTTCGCGTCAAAGGCAACCCCGATCAGGTGACCGTCTGCATTGAGCACCGGACTGCCGGAGTTGCCTCCGGTAATATCATTATTGGTGATAAAATTTACCACCATGGCTTCATGGGCGTAAGGGCCATAATCTTCATTTTTATACAACTCAACCAGTTTTTCCGGTACAACGAATTCATGGTGGCCGGGATCTTTCTTCTGCATCACCCCTTCCATAGTGGTAAAATAATCATAATAAACCGCATCGCGCGGCTCATAACCATTCACGGTTCCATAGGTGAACCGCATCGTGCTGTTGGCATCCGGGTAAAAATAATCTTCCGGTTTCATTTCCATCAAACCGCGGAGAAAATAACGTTCGGCGCGACGAAGCATGGTATTGTACGCTCCCCTTCCCTCATTTGCCTCACTGTATTTATCATACACGGATCTAACTGCCCTGAAAGCAGGATCATTTGCCAGCTGTTCAGGTTCAGGGTTCTCCAAAAAAGCCTCCAGGTTCTCTTTATCCGCAAATATGCTGCTGTCATACACAGTTTGCGCATAGGCTTCGAAATCCCCATCGTGCACGGTTTCAATGTGGGAAAAAATATCAGGCAGATCTGCTGCCGGGACATATTCAGTATAAACTTCAAACATGGCTGCCCACAATTGCCTGTCTACATCTTTATTATAGTTCCTGTAGAGATTGTCACTCCTTTCGCGAAGACGCTCAACTTCGTCTGCGATCGTTGCAGGATTAACCTCTTCCGCCGTATACATGGCGTTCAGCCGGTTAAACATATTTGCGATTCGCACTACATCCGGGCCGGTGGGCATGGCTTCTGCAAAGACATAATTATGGGAGTTAAACCCTTTCAGGCCTTCATACACTTTCCTGAAATCATCAATCACATGTCCGTATTCTTCCTGCCGGTCAGGATCAGCCGATACCCAGGCAGCAAATTCCTCCTCCAGCTCACGCTTTGAATCAGCCACATTGAGGCGCTGCAGAGATTCACTCATCCCGATGAAGTTTTTCCAGTAATTGGAGATACCGGAGTGTTTGGATGCATATTGTATCCTGATCTCGTCACTGGAAGCCATGGCTTCCTCAAGGATATCCAGTTTACGGCGACGAATGTCAATGCGCACGGGATACATATTTTCCAGCCGGTAATCAATGCCATAAGAGGTAAGGTATCTTTCCGTACTTCCGGAGTATCCGAGCACCATCGCAAAATCATTATCCTGCACACCCCGGATGGAGATGGGCAAATGATGGCGGGGCCGCAGGGGGATATTATCTTCCGAATACTCAGCCGGGCTGCCGTCCGGGGCAGTATAAACACGGAATAAGGCAAAATCACCGGTATGCCTTGGCCACTCCCAGTTATCGGTATCACCCCCGAAAGCTCCGATAGATTCAGGTGGTGCACCTACCAGACGTACATCATTAAATGTTTCATAGGTAAACAAATAGAAATAATTTCCGGCAAACATCGAACTGACATTGGCCGTATAATGGGTTCCTTCTGTGGCAACACCGGTCAGTTCACTGCTTTTGGCCCTTATGGCCTGGTTACGTTCCATTTCCGTCATTCCGGGCCGAATTTCCGCCATTATTTCTTCTGTGACATCCACCACGTTGACCAGGAAACGAACAAATAACCCCTCGTTGGGCAACTCTTCATCCCCTGACATCGCCCAAAAGCCATCCGTAAGCAAATCATCGTCTACAGAACTATGAGACTGAATCCTTCCCCGCCCGCAATGATGATTGGTCAGCACCAATCCCTGATCGGAAATCATTTCACCGGTACAAAACCCACCAAAACTAACAATGGCATCCTTGATACTTGACTCGGTGAAACTAAAAATCTCCTCCGGCTCGAGGTTCAGCCCCATCCGGCTCATCTCTTCATAGAGGGCATCATCTATCAGAAAGGGGAGCCACATCCCTTCGTCGGCCTTTACCGGCAAACGGAAAAATGCTAAAACCAGCAATGATAAACATATAATCTTTTTCATTTTTTATTTGTTTAAATTAATTTAAACTGCAAATGTCCTATTATTAAACATAAGTATCGCCTTTTTTCAGCTTGATATCATTGACAAATTTCCGGATCTGCTGTTCCTGTGACTTTCTGCAGATCAAAAGGGTGCCGTCAGCCTCTGAAATAATGTAATCTTCCAATCCCTGTATAACCACCAGTTTTTCATCAGGTATATTGATAATGCAATCCTCGCAGTCATACAGCATGACATTTTTTCCCACAACAGCATTGTTGTGGTCGTCTTTCGGGCGGGCATCAAACAATGACCCCCAGGTCCCCAGATCAGACCAGCCAAAGTCAGATACGAATACATGTACATTGTCTGCTTTCTCCATAATGGCATAGTCTATGGAAATACTTTTGCAGGCCGCATAGGCAATATCCATATATGACTGTTCCTCAGACGTATTGTATTTACCCCTGGCTTCGCGGAAGATATAGCTGATCTCTGGTTGGTATTGTTCGAAGGCATTTATGATGGCTTCGCACGACCAGATAAATATTCCGCTGTTCCAAAGAAAATCCCCGCTCTCCAAAAATGACTCCGCCATTTTTTTGTCGGGTTTTTCCGTAAAAGTTTTGACTTTTTTAAGCCTTTGGTCTTCCGGGTAGGCGGAGTCATCATCAAACTGAATATACCCATAACCCGTATCAGGCCGGCTGGGAGTAATACCAAGGGTAAACAACCGGTTTTCCTTTGCAGCTGCTCCGAGCGCAGAACGAATAATGTCAGCGAATAAATCTTCTTTCAGGATAATATGGTCAGAGGGTGCCACCACCATCGTGGCCTTCGGGTCCATTTCGTATATTTTATATGCTGCATAAGCAATACAGGGAGCCGTGTTTTTGCGGGTGGGTTCACAAATCAGTCTGTCAGCCCCGAGCTGGGGGATTTGCTCCTGCACAAGCTGCCGGTATTTTTTATTCGTTACCACAAAAATATTTTCCGGACGACAAACATCAATAAATCGGTCATAAGTCTGTTGCAATAAGGTTTTACCGGTTCCGAGAATATCGATAAACTGTTTTGGCCGGGATTCCCGGCTCATTGGCCAGAACCGCTCACCAATCCCACCTGCCATTATCACTACATAATTATTTTGAGACATATTCAACCCTTTTTTATATTACTTATTACTAAAAATCATTTTCACCGCTATGATTCACACGCGCCATGGGATGGATCAGGTACGGGAGGTTGTTTTCCAGGCAAAAACAACGAAATCGTTTCCTGATCTTTTCGCCTTTGCGAAATACCCTGCCGCTGCGAACCCGAAACAGGCTTCTTTCCGGGATCTCTTCAAGATAATGCCATTCCTGTCCATTGTCTGTCTTGTCAAACATACGCAGCACCATAGCAAGAGACATATCAGCAACGCCCGCCGCTTTCACCTTATACGAATAACTTACAAGCTGATCATGCAATACAGGGTGAAACATCTGCGCTTCTGTGCACTCCCTGATCAGACCTCCATATGTTGCTTTCCATTCTTTTCCGTGTGGCGACACCGAACGGCCATTAGATTGATAGACCATAAGATGTGACAATTCATGCAGAAAAACCAGGAGAAACTCATACTTATTCAGGTTGGCATTCACCGATATACGATGCATCCCGGAACCTCTGCGCGGCCGAAAATCGCCAAGCTTACTCACACGCTCCCTGCTTGCCTTTATTTGCACACTGTATTTTTCCAACAAAGAAGCTATGTAATCAACAGCTTCCATCGGAAAAAATTCCGCCAGGGTCTCAGTCACCGTTTTCCTCATGGGCAGGAGCTCTTGGTCACAAAACGGATTATTGTTCAGATGTGTGATGATTTGCATTAATTTTGAACATCAAAAATAGTAAAATAAAAAGGGCGGGGAGGTTTCCGGTACACTTTTTATCCGAACCGGAAGGCAAATTATCCGTAATTTAGTCCGTCCAACTGAAAACCATGCAGCTCTTCTACCACGTCGGGAGATATTTTATGCTGACAGCCGCTGTACTGCAGCGGCCGGAGAAACTATCGATTTATCGGCGGCAGGTTTTGGTGGAGATGGATCATCTCGGGCTGAACAGCCTGGGGATTGTAGCCATCGTGTCGGTTTTTATGGGGGCGGTAGTTACCATACAAACTGCCTTTAATACCGATCACCCCTTGTTGCCGGCATATGCAATTGGTTTCGCTACACGGCAGGCAATCATTCTTGAGTTTTCACCCACCGTCATCAGCCTGATACTGGCCGGAAAGGTCGGCTCCCGCATTGCTTCCGAAATTGGCACAATGCGGGTCACCGAACAAATTGATGCACTGGAGATCATGGGAGTGAATGCGGCCAGTTACCTGATCCTTCCGAAAATCATTGCCTCTCTGGTCATTAACCCCATGTTGGTAATTATCAGCATGTTTTTGGGTATATACGGAGGATGGATGGCCGCAGCCGTTACCGATGTTGTACCGCTGAACAACTTTGTTTATGGGATTATTTTTGAATTTTCGGGGTTTGATGTCTTTTACGCATTGATTAAAACCCTGGTGTTTGCATTCATTATTGCTTCGGTATCGGGATATTATGGTTTTTACACCCGGGGTGGAGCACTGGAAGTCGGGCATTCCAGTACAAAAGCCGTCGTATTCAGCAGCATCAATATTATCTTGTTTAATCTCATCCTGACCCAAATCCTGCTGGTATGATCAGAATAGCACATATTAATAAACAGTTCGGGGAGACTCAGGTGCTGAAGGATATTTCCCTGAGTTTCGAACAGGGAAAAACCAACCTGATCATCGGGAAAAGCGGTTCAGGAAAAACCGTATTGATGAAGTGCCTGGTAGGATTACTGGAAGCAGACAGCGGAAGCATTTTTTACGACTCGCGTGATTTTCGCACGATGAATACCCGGGCCAGAAAGGCTCTGCGGAAAGAAATGGGGATGTTATTTCAGGGCAGTGCACTCTTTGATTCAATGACCGTAACCGACAATGTAATCTTTCCCCTCGATATGTTCACCGATAAAAGCAGGGGAGAAAAAGTCAAACGGGCCGATTTTTGTTTAGATCGTGTAAATTTGCATAATGTCGGGCATTTATACCCGTCAGAGTTAAGCGGAGGGATGAAAAAGAGAGTGGCCATTGCCCGCGCCATCGCAATCGGGCCGAAATACCTGTTTTGTGATGAGCCAAACTCAGGACTTGATCCGCCAACGGCCATACTGATCGACAAACTGATCAGTGAGATTACCAAAGAACTGGATATCACCACTGTGGTGAACACACATGACCTGAACAGTGTGATGGAGATTGGTGACAATGTGGCTTTTATACACCAGGGTAACCTTTGGTGGACAGGAAGTAACCGTGAGATTCTACACACCGACAATCCGGAACTCAACAGTTTCGTATATGCCACTGAACTGATGAAGAGCCTCAGGCAATAATGGAGAATATGCAAAATGATATTATTCGTTAAACTCATAAAAGAAAGTGCATTGTTCGCACTTGGGTCTATTGTGTCCAACAAGCTGCGCACAGTGCTCACGCTATTGGGAATCACCATCGGGATTTTTGCCATCATCTCTGTTTTTTCCGTGGTTGACTCACTGGAAAGGCAAATACGTTCCAGCATTGCTGCCCTGGGCGACAACGTAGTGTATATTCAGAAATGGCCCTGGAACTTCGACCCCAATTTCCAATGGTGGGATTATGCGGGACGGCCTGTACCGGAAGTCAACGAACTGGAAGAGATCCAGCGCCGTGCGACCACGGTCGAAGCTGCAGCATTTCTGGCTTCCACAAGCAGAAGGGTAGAATATCTTAATATTTCAGTAAATAATGTAAGCGTAATCGGGGTAACACCCGATTATGACCAGGTACGCAACTTTGAACTTCAGGAAGGGCGGTTTTTCACCCCTGCCGAGGGAATGGGGGGAAGAAATGTAGCAGTGATCGGCAGCGATCTCGCCGAGAATCTTTTCTCTGCCACAGACCCCGTCGGACGTACCATCAAGGTATTCGGACACAACACCGTGGTTATCGGTGTTTTTGAAAAGGAAGGACTGGGAGGATTCGGCGACAGCCACGACGATGCCCTGGTCATCCCGGCCCAATACCTGGCCCAGTTCATCAACATCAACCAGGAACGGTTCGGTCCTTTTATCATGGCAAAAGCACACCCGGGAATTACCAACGCCGAACTGATCGATGACCTGACAGCGGTTATGCGTTCCATAAGAAGACTGCCACCAGGTGCATCCAGTAATTTCTCCCTGAATGAAACGAGTTTACTTTCAGAGGGATTTGACGACCTGTTTGCCATCATTAAAATGGCGGGATGGATCATCGGCGGATTCTCTATTTTAGTGGGGGGATTTGGCATTGCCAATATCATGTTTGTATCTGTTCGTGAAAGAACCAGTATAATTGGTATCCAGAAAGCCCTGGGGGCAAAAAACTATTTTATCCTCTGGCAGTTTTTATTTGAAGCTGTTTTACTGAGCCTGATCGGGGGCGCCGTGGGAATTGCCCTTGTTTTTTCCGGAACCGCCATCATTGCCTATATCTTTGAATTTGATTTTCTGCTCAGCGTTTCCAACATTTTGCTGGGTTTGAATGTTTCTGCTATTATAGGATTGGTGTCCGGGTTTGTACCTGCCTGGGGAGCCGCCAGGCTGGATCCCGTTGAAGCAATACGCAGCACCGGATAATCACCTTATTAACAAACCAACCCTGAAAGGGAAAAACACTAACAGAAAATGAATCACAAAAAAACACTACTCGTAATCCTTGATGGATGGGGAAAAGGAACTGGAGACAAGGCAGATCTCATCCACCACGCCAATGTACCTTTCACACAATCGCTATATAAGTCGGTGCCGCACACTTTAATAAAAACCTCAGGAGAAGATGTGGGGCTGCCGGAAGGGCAGATGGGAAACTCTGAAGTCGGCCACCTCAATATGGGTGCCGGAAGGATTGTATACCAGGACCTGGTAAAGATCAGCCAGGCTGTAAAGGACGGCTCATTCAAGGAGAATAAAGTACTAAGGGAAGCATTTGATTATGCAAAAAAAGAAGGGAAGAAAGTTCACCTTTTCGGTCTGGTCTCCGACGGAGGGGTCCATTCTGCCATGGATCACCTGTTCGGGCTATGCGATATGGCAAAAGCAATGGACTTTGATCAGCTTTTTGTCCATGCCTTCACTGACGGCAGAGATACAGACCCCTACAGCGGGAAAGGATACATTAAAGAGCTGGAAGCCAAAATGCAGCAATCGGAAGGGAAGATTGCCACTGTTTGCGGCCGGTACTACGCCATGGACCGTGACAAAAGATGGGAGCGCATCAAAATAGCTTATGACATGCTGCTTGAAGGACAGGGTGAAAAGTTTTCAACTGCAGAGGAAGCCATCCAGTCATCCTATGATGAAAAAGTTACCGACGAATTCATCAAACCCAAAGTAATCACAGATAAGGAAGGCAACCCGCTTGCCAGGGTAGAGGAAAATGATGTGGTGATCTGTTTCAATTTCAGAACCGACCGCCTGCGCGAAATCACCACCGTGCTCACCCAGAAAGACATGCCGGATCATGACATGAAAACACTGCCCCTGCAATATGTGACAATGACAGAGTATGACAAGTCATTCAAGAAGGTAAAGGTCGCTTTTGAAAAAGAGGATCTGCAAAACACCCTTGGAGAAATCCTTGCCCGGGCTGGCAAAACGCAATTGCGTATTGCCGAAACGGAGAAGTACCCCCATGTTACCTTTTTCTTCAGCGGAGGAAGGGAAGATGCCTTCGAGGGGGAAGAAAGAGTTATGATCCCCTCCCCCAAAGTCGCAACCTATGACCTGCAACCGGCCATGAGTGCTCCGGAAGTAAAGGATGCCGTGGTCAAAGAAATTGAGAGCGGGAAACACGACTTTATCTGCCTGAACTTTGCCAATCCGGACATGGTCGGGCATACCGGAGTTGTTGACGCCATATATAAAGCACTTGAAACGGTCGACAGTTGTTTGCAGGAAGTGGTAGAAGCCGGGCTGACAAATAATTACAGCATGCTCATTACGGCCGACCATGGCAATGCAGATTATGTCGCCAACCAAGACGGGTCACCAAACACTGCACACAC
>SL_8KL_010_SEDDRAFT_10004826_pt1 | contig 10740 bp, 10 predicted proteins | sample SodLakKL_010_SED_4_FD_11160 | JGI IMG/M metagenome (IMG submission 11160) | reverse complement strand
TGTCTTTTGTTCTGGCTTTTTTTATTTTCTTAACCAGTCCCTTATTGGCCTTTATAATTTGTATTTTTAGTTTAATAACATTTAACAATGAAATTAATACTAAAGAAACCATAAGTAAGTTTATGCCCAAGGGAAGCAGTCAAAACATTATAGGTAAAATACCTGCACAAAAATATCCAATAAAAAAAATAATTTTTGTAGCTCATTATGATACTTCTAAATCAGCAATAAGTTTTCACCCGGAATTGGTAAAAAACTTTAGATCTACCTTTCTTTTGGGATACTTTTCTATAATAATGATGACATCTGTATTCGGTATTTCTGTTATTTTAAGCAGTTTAGATTTTAACGTTTTTAAAACACTATGGTATCTTACTATTCCTTTTGTACTGGTTCTTTTTATATTTTTTTTAGTAATGTTGCACCGGGAGATATTTGGGGAATATACTCCCGGGGCTAATGACAATGCTTCAGGAGTAAGCGTCCTATTAGAAACCGCTAAAGAAGTAAAAGGTAATCCTCCTGAATTTGTTGAAACCTGTTTCTTGGCTACCGGGTGTGAAGAAGCAGGTGCTGTAGGTATGATAAGGTTTCTAGAAGAATATAACCCGGATAAACAAAATACTTTTTTTATAAATATAGATAATATTGGTTCAGGGGATCTAAAATATATCATGAAAGAAGGTATTCTAAAAAAATATGCTTCTAACGATAAATTACTAAAAAAAGCTTCTTTGTCTGCTCAGGAAAAGCCTGAGATTAAAGTATCAGGAGCTCCCTACCATCTTCTTATAACCGACGCTACTGCCGCATTAGCCAGGGACTATAAAGCCATGACAATTCTGGCCATGAATAAAGAAGGTCTTTTACCAAACTGGCACTGGCATACTGATACCATAGAGCGCATTGAAAAAAATAATTTGTTAGGGGCCAGAACGTTGGCTCTAAGAATTCTTTATAATATAGACGAGTCAATTAATTCATTTTAAATTTTACTAAAAAGTTTTTATGAATTGTTATTAATAGATAAAATTCACTTAATTTTACACAAATTTTAAATTATAATTGCTAGATATAACTTCAAACATAAAAAACTCATGCATAATAAGCAGGATTAATCCTGCTTATTATGTTATACTATGAGCAAATTGAAACCTTAATTTTCTCAGGAGGAATTAAGCTTGACATATAAAAATGAAATAATAAAGATACTTGAAATTTTGAAAACCCTTTATCCTGAGCCTGAGACAGCTTTAGAATTCAGAAGTCCCTATCAACTATTAATTGCAACTATCCTATCCGCCCAGACCACGGATAAACAGGTAAATAAGGTTACAAATCAACTATTTGATAAATATCCAACTCCCCAGAATATTGCCAAACTAACTCCAGTTCAGCTTGAAGAAGAAATAAAAAACTGTGGTCTTTACCGAAATAAAAGTAAAAATATTATTGAAGCCAGTAAAATAATCACTAGAGATTATAATAGTAAAGTACCTGATAGTCTGGAAGAACTAATTAAACTCCCGGGGGTAGGAAGAAAAACAGCTAACGTGGTTTTAGCAAACGCCTTTGAAAAACCTGCTTTTCCTGTAGATACTCATGTTCAACGGGTATCAAAGAGGCTGGGTATTTCTAGTGGAAGAAATGCATTTACTACAGAAGGTGAGCTTTGTAAGGTTATCCCCAGGGATCTTTGGAATAAAGCCCATCACTGGTTAATCTATCATGGGAGAAATATTTGTAAAGCGCGAAGCCCCCTTTGCAGCAAATGTTCCCTGTCCAGCATATGTAAAACCGGAAAAGGAAATAATTAAAACAAAAAAAGGATTTTTTTATAAAATGTTGAATATTATTTAAAACAATAAAATTTTTTAACACACTAAGGGGAGCTTCTTCTTGGAGGCTGAGAGGGCAGGCCCAAATCTGTTGACCCTTGTAACCTGATATGGTTAATACCAGCGTAGGAATAGTGTTGCAGGCTTTAAAAACGCCTTTATTATCCTTGTTGGGTAGGCGTTTTTATTTTTATTATATTTTTAAGGGAGGAAATGAAATGTTAAAAGATACCAAAATAACGGAAATAATTATTAAAAAGTATTCGGAGGAAATTCAGGATTATCTATACTCAGATGTAGCTATTGCAGGGGGAGGCCCGGCAGGACTCACCGCAGCCTATTACCTTTCAAAAAATGGTTTTAAAGTTGCCATTTTTGAAAAGCGGCTAAGCATTGGAGGAGGAATGTGGGGAGGAGGAATGATGTTTAATCAGCTTGTCTTCCAGGAGGAAGCCCGGGAAATATTTGAAGAATTTGAAATTGACTATGAATCTCATGGAGACGGGTATTTTTCTGCCGATTCTGTTTTAGCGGTAACAACAATGGGTTCAAAGGCAATAAAAGCAGGAACTAAAATATTTAACCTGATATCTGCAGAAGATGTTTATGTAGAAGGTGGTAAGGACATAACCGGACTGGTAATAAACTGGAGCGCAGTGGATATGTCCGGCCTCCATGTAGACCCCATGACGGTTGCGTCAAAATACGTAATAGATGCTACAGGGCATGATTGCTGCATAGTAGATGTAGTGCAAAATAAGTTAAAAGGAAAGTTAGATACAGAAACAGGAAAAATTGAAGGAGAAAAATCTATGTGGGCAGAATCGGGAGAAAAAGCACTGATTCCTTATACAAGAGAAGTATATCCGGGTCTTTACGTGGTTGGCATGGCTTCTAATGCTGTTCACGGTGGGCATCGCATGGGCCCAATTTTTGGAGGAATGCTGCTTTCAGGAAAAAAAGCAGCAGAAGAAATAATCAAAAAATTGTCGTAAGAGTAAAAAGCGTGAATAATTCACGCTTTTTTTATTTCCTTGCTTCCAACATTTANTGTTTCACAACATCTATTAGAGATTCATATTATAACAGAAAATAAGCCTTTTTAAAAAAAGAGTAACAGGTGTGATAATATGCTTACTATATCTGATAAAGCTCGACTGAAACTAAAGGAAATAGTAAAAATACACGATTCTGCCGGTTTAATTAGATTATTTATGCGAAATGAAAAATGAGGAATTCCCCAGCTGGGAGTGGCTCTGGAAGAGTCAAAAAAAGCAGATGATACTGCCTTCAAGCTAGAAGAAGGTTTAACTGTTATTATTGATCCCGGTGCAGTCCGATGCCTTTCAGGAACTATAGTAGATTACTATAATTCCTGGGCAGGCAAAGGGTTTCATGCAAGGAAAAAANATTAACTGTCCTGTATATACTTGGCCACAAGGTCACCTAGTTCTGAAGTGGAATAACCCATTTTCCCTGCAGAAAGGCTATGTATATCATTTACGCAAACCTTAGTAACCGCCTGCTCCATAAGATGAGCAGCTCTGGATTCACCTAATATTTCTAACATCATGGAAGCAGCACATATTGCTGCCAGAGGATTGATAATATTTTTACCGCCATATTTAGGTGCAGAACCACCGATTGGCTCAAACATAGAAACGCCTTCAGGATTGATGTTGCCTCCGGCAGCAATTCCCATACCTCCCTGGATTATGGCCCCTAAGTCGGTTATAATATCCCCGAACATGTTATCTGTAACAATTACATCGAACCACTCAGGGTTTTTAATCATCCACATACAAATTGCATCCACATGCCCATATTCTCTTTTAATATCCGGATATTCTTTGCCTATTTCATTAAAAACCCTATCCCATAAATCAAAAGCATAAGTTAAAACATTAGTTTTGCCGCATAAAGTTAATGTTTTTTTGTTCCTCCTCTTTTTACAGTAATCATATGCATATTTAATACATCTCTCTACACCCTTACGGGTATTTATGGATTCCTGAACAGCTACTTCATCAATGGTTCCTTTTTTTAATACCCCGCCGGCCCCTGCATAAAGCCCTTCGGTATTCTCTCTAATCACTACAAAATCTATATCTTCAGGCCCTTTATCCTTTAGAGGAGTTTCTACTCCAGGATATAGCTTTACAGGTCTTAAGTTAATATACTGGTCCAGCTCAAATCTAAGTTTTAGAAGGATATCTTTTTCTAAAATTCCGGGCCTGACATGGGGATGACCGATAGCACCCAGATAGATAGCATCAAATTCACTTAATTCTTTTACAGCGTTTTCGGGAAGAGTTTCCCCCGTACGTAAGTATCGTTCACCACCAAAGTCATACGTAACCGTTTCTATCTTAAATTTTAACTTTTCACTTACCACTTCTAAAACTTTTAATCCTTCTCTAACCTGTTCTGGCCCGGTTCCATCACCGGGAATTACTGCAACGTTATACATTAATCATTCCTCCAATCCTTTATATATATTAATTTTAATATAAAAAACACAAATAGTAAAATCAAAATATTGTCGAATTCCGGTTCTGTCATGACCTAACAAAAAGCAGCAGAAGGTAACAAAACAAGTGTTTTTTCATTAAAGGAAAAATAAGGGTTATATAGAAAACTTTATAATATGCTTTTAATAAAGGAGGAAGGTAAGTAATGCAAAGAAAAAAATCAGGTAAAAAACCAACAAAAGATTGTCCCTTATGTTGTGAACAAATTCATGTAAAGGCAATTAAATGCAAGCACTGCAAATCCATGCTAGAGAGTTTACCTAATGATGGAAACACAAGGGACGACAAACCCTTTCAGGAAAACTACAGTAAAATAAATGAAAGGTGGAGAGAGGAGGCAAGCTCTACAGCAGAAGTAATAGAAGATGACTTCCAGCCGTTTCAAGAAAGAAGACAGGATGAGCTCCTTGGGAAATCAAATGAGTCGTGCTTTCAGGAAACATTTGATGAATACCCTTATAAAGAAATGTCAAATAAGCAGCAGCAAAAGCAAGAAAAGGTACTTTATCTTCAACCTACAGAAAATGAATCAGACTCTGATATTACAAAATTATACCCTAAAGCACATACTAGAAAAAGGTTGTTAGCTTTTTTAATAGACGGGTTTGTACAAGCTGCTGCACTTATCCCGGGTTTAATGATTATTTATTTTAGCGGACAAGGACTACAGCCTTTAGCAGATGGTATTATTCCGTCAGGCATAAATTATTTAGCAGGAGGGGGACTATTAATTATTGGATTCCTGTGGTCACTGTTTTATGGTCTTACTAAAGATGGGTGGAAAGAGGGACAAAGTATAGGTAAAAGGATTACAGGTCTTATGGTTGTAAATACAAAAAATAATATACCCTGTAGTAAAGGAAAATCATTCTTAAGGCAAATTTTTATGCTACCCGTTTTTTATGTTGAGCCAATTATTATTCTATTTCAGGGTAAGGGGAAAAGGATAGGAGATTTAGCAGCAAAAACCCAGGTAATTGAAAAGTCCTTATATCGTAAATATTCAGCTTCTCAAAACATCTTTTACTCAAAAAAGCATGCCTATATGAGCTAAAAAAAGTCCTTTCCGTAAACTTGCGGAAAGGACTTTTTAATTTAAAATATTTTACATATTTTAATAATCAGACCACAGGGTCACTGAATCTATAACAGATTCCTGAGGGAAAAATTCTTTAAATATACGGATAATACATAAGCTCTTCTTTAGATCTAAGAATCCTGTCCTGGCTGAATGGTATAGCTTGTAATCTGTCAAATAATTTACATAATATGTAACCGGTGTTTTCATATAGTAAAATTATTATAATATCCCTTGACAAAACGTCATATTTTGTCTTACATTATAAGTAAGACAAAATGAGGGTGGTTAAAATTGGATAGGGCGAGATTGTCTTCAAAAGGGCAGCTAATTATTCCAAAAAAGTGTCGTGAAAAGTTAAATTTGAAACCTGGGGACCAATTCAGTGTAGTTATTAAAGAAGGAATGCTGATACTGCAGCCCTCTAAAAGTGTAATTGAAGGCTGGCAGAGATGGCGAGGTATTTTTGCTGGGAAAAAAGTTCTACAAGAACACTTAAGCGAACATTTCAAAGAGGTAGATAAATATGGCTAAAGTATTAGATTCTTACACAATTCTTTGTTGGATGCAGAATGAACCGGGATCAGATTTGATTCACAATCTGCTGGAAAGAGCTTCTAACGGAGAAGAGAGTCTTTTTATTTCTTCAGTAAGTGTAGCAGAAGTTTACCACAGAGTTTTAAGAAATACTGATGAAGAACAGGCTGATAGTTTTTACGAAGACTTAAAAAAAAGAGTTCTACCTTTGGAAATAGTTCCTGTTACTAATAAGAGGGCATGGAAAGCTGCTCAACTAAGAAATTATTTTGGTATTCCCTTTTCCGATGCATTTTCGGCTTCTTTAGCAATAGAATTAAAAGCAGTTCTGGTAACGGGAGATGCACAATTCAACGAACTGGATCAGACCGGTATTTTACAAGTAGAATGGTTGCCTGAAACCCATACCATCTATCTTTAAAAAATTTACAGAAATGCTATATGTATAAATAGCAAATTTCTTACTTTTACAATTCTTACTTTTAGAGCATGTAGGAGTATTAATTAGTATTGAGTAGATTTATTATATATCCTCCAGCCATTTTTTTTATATATAACTGTATAATAACTGAAAAGGATATAACATTTTATTGAAAGCTACCCTTATTCAGGTAAAAATGTTAGAATAGGTTTAGTATATTACTATAAACAATTAATAGGAGGTGAAAACCCCAACCTTGCATTTTTATGCAATTGGGCATAATAAGTGAAACGCTCTACTGATGAAAACAGGTATTTAGTTACGTCCGAATCTGTTACAGAAGGTCATCCCGATAAGATGTGCGACCAAATATCTGATGCTGTTCTGGATGCATTAATAGCGAAAGATCCCAATTCCAGGGTCGCCTGTGAAACAGCTGTTACTACCGGATGGGTAGGGGTCATGGGTGAAATTACGTCAAAAGCGAATATTGACATTGATCATGTTGTAAGAAAAACAATCAATGACATCGGGTACACTACTTCAGATTTCGGTTTTGATTATGATACCTGTGCTGTAACTGTAAGTTTGTGCAAACAATCCGCGGATATTGCCATGGGTGTTGATGAAGCCCTGGAAACCAGAGAAGACAAAATGAAAGAAAAGGAACTGGAATCTTTAGGAGCCGGAGACCAGGGAATGATGTTTGGTTATGCAACTAACGAAACCGAAGAATTGATGCCGGCCCCAATTTTGTTAGCTCACAAACTTGCATTAAAGTTATCCGAAGTAAGGAAAAATGGAGAACTACCCTATTTACGTCCGGATGGTAAAACTCAGGTAACTGTGGAGTACCTGGACAACAAGCCTATTGCTGTAGATACTGTTATAGTATCCACCCAGCACAGTCCGGATGTAGAACAGGAAAAAATTAGAGAGGACTTAATTGAAAAGGTTATTGGAAAAGTTATTCCAGAAAAGCTAATCAGCGAAAAAACCAAATATTATGTCAATCCTACTGGTCGTTTTGTTATAGGAGGCCCTAAAGGCGATGCAGGCCTGACCGGCAGGAAAATAGTTGTTGATACTTACGGAGGAGTAGGTCGCTTAGGAGGCGGTTGTTTTTCCGGAAAAGATCCTACTAAGGTAGACCGTTCAGCAACATATGCCGCCCGGTATGTAGCTAAAAATATAGTAGCTGCAGAATTGGCAGATAAATGTGAAATCCAGGTAGCCTATGCTATTGGTGTAGCCAAGCCTGTATCTATATGGGTAAATACTTTTGGCACAGGCAAAGTATCTGATGAAATCATTACCAGATTAGTAAAGGAAAGCTTTGACTTCCGGCCGGCTGCTAATATTGAGAGATTCCAACTCCGCAAACCTATATACAGACAAACAGCTGCATATGGACATTTTGGAAGAAGTGATATTAATCTTCCATGGGAAAATACTGATTTGGCGGAAGAGTTGAAGAAAAAGTTGTTAGAACATATTCCTAATAAGAATAAATCTGCAGGCTAATAAAGCACAAAGTAAGTTTGGAGGGAATATATTTATGGAAGTAAAAAATGATCTAGCTATAAAAGGGCAGCAAAGGATTGAGTGGGCTAGAATAAAAATGCCCGTAGTTGAAACTATTTCTGAGAATTGGAAAAAAGAAAAGCCTTTAGCGGGCTTTCGTATCGCCGCATGTCTGCATGTTACTACTAAAACAGCTAATCTGGTACGTATTATTAAAGACGGTGGTGGAGAAGTAGCGTTATGCGCTTCAAATCCCCTTAGCACACAGGATGACGTAGTAGCTGCCCTAAACGAGGTTTACGGCATAAACACTTACGCTTTAAGAGGTGAAAGCAAAGAAAGTTTTTATGATAATATTCACAAGGTATTAGATCTTAAGCCGCACATTACCATAGATGATGGAGCCGATCTGGTTAATACTCTGCATTCAGAAAGGCCCGAATTAATTGAAAATGTATTTGGCGGAACAGAAGAAACTACTACCGGTGTGATTCGACTAAAAGCCATGGCAAATGACAAGGTATTAAAATATCCTATGATAGCTGTAAATGACGCCCTTACCAAGCATATGTTTGACAACAGGTATGGAACCGGGCAATCAACTATTGATGGAATTTTAAGAGCTACCAATAACCTTTTGGCCGGCAGTAACTTTATCGTAGTAGGATATGGATGGTGCGGAAGAGGTATTGCCAGCAAAGCTAGAGGAATGGGAGCTAGAGTTACTGTTGTAGAAGTAGATCCTACCAAAGCATTGGAAGCTGCAATGGATGGTTATTGGGTTAGCAGCATGAACAATGCTGCTCCAACTGCTGATTTTGTAGTTACAGCAACCGGCAATATAAATGTTGTAGATTCCAAGCACCTGAAACTGATGAAAGATGGAGTAATTGTCAGTAATGCAGGTCACTTTAACGTAGAAATAAACTTAAAAGATCTGGCAGAAAAAAGCAAACAAGTTAAACAGGTAAGAGAAAATATAGAGGAATACCTTTTAGAAGATGACAAAAGAATCTTTGTGATTGGTGAAGGAAGGCTGGTTAACCTGGCTGCCGGAGAAGGACACCCCTCAGATGTTATGGACATGAGTTTTGCTAACCAGGCTTTATCTGCAGAATATATATCCAGGGAAGGTAAAAACCTTGAAAATAATGTATATTCTGTTCCCGAGAATATAGATAAAGAAATAGCCCGGTTAAAATTAATAAGTATGAATATAGAAATAGATGATATGACTGAAGAACAAGTCAAGTACCTGAATTCTTGGGATGTTGGAACATAAACCACCTATCGCACAGAACATATATAATTTAATGAATATATATATTATCAATATTACATGTTAAACTGTAATTTCAATGTGGATGCACCTTCGCTGATTTTAAGATCAATCAAGGTGCATTCTACTATACGAATTTGGAGGTTGTTAGATAATGGATTTCAGAGAAGGAGTAGTAGTCAACCCTTACTTAAGGTTAAATCATGAAGAAATTAATAAAATTCATAAAGCCAGTATGGAAATACTAATGAATCCGGGAGTAATAGTATTTCACAAGGAAGCTGCTAAACATTTTAAAGAAGCAGGAGCAGAAGTTATAGAAGCTCCCGAAGAGGGTGAAGCCTGGTCGGTGAAGATTCCTGAAGCTCTGCTGGATAAGGCTTTAAAAACTGTCCCTAAAAAAGTTGTCTTGGGAGCCAGGGACCCAAAGAATAGGCTAGTTATAGATGGAGAGAAACCAAGAGTTTATTTCGGTACCGGATCAGAAACAAATTATATTTTAGAAACATGCATGGATACTTATGTTAAAAAAGACGAGCCGGAAACCACTGCAGTGATTCCAACATACAAGAAAAAAAGAGGAACCCTTAAAGATCTCTGTGAAATTGCCAGGCTGGGCGAAAACCTGGAAAATTTAGATTTTTTTATCAGGCCTGTTAATATTCAGGACCCGGAGGTAACAAACGAAAATAAAGATGTTAACAAATTTTTTGCCTGTCTTGATAATATAACCAAGCACGTTCTGGCTGGATTAACAGATGTACGCCAGCTAGATAATGTTATTAAAATGGCAGAAATAATTGCAGGAGGTAAAGAAGCCCTCAAAGAAAACCCGGTGCTATCCTTTATAAGCTGCGTGACTAAAAGTCCCTTACAGCTAACCGAAGAATCTACAACTAATATGCTGGCTGTTAATAAAAAAGGGTTTCCCATTGTAATATCCAGCAGTCCTCAAGGTGGCTCAACAGCACCAATAGATGAAATAGGAATTGTAAGTCAGATTAATGCAGAGATTTTAAGTGCAATAGTTTTGAGCCAGATAGCAAATCCTGGTTGTCCGGTTATCTACGGAAGCGTTCCAGTGAGGGCACGCATGGACAATTTGCATGACATGTATGGTGCACCTGAATTTAGCCAGTTTAATAAAAGTTGTGTGCAGATGGCCAGGTTTTATGGGCTACCCTGTTATTCTTCCGCAGGGGTTTCAGATGCTAAAACTCCGGGGGTTCGGGCCTCCGTTGAAAAAATGTTATCACACCTTTCCGTATCTCAAGCTGGACCTCATCTACTACACTACAGTTTCGGGCTTTTAGAAGAAACACAAACTTTCTGCCCTGAACAGGCAGTTCTGGATAATGCCCATATTGGCATGATTAAAAAAGTTTATAGTGAACTCAATGTTACAGATGAAAAAGTTGAAGATAATTTAAAAGTTATTAGAAAAGTGATGAAAAGTCCCTACCGCATTTATGCCAAGTATGCCAGGAAAAAGTTACACTCAGGGGAACTCTACATGGAATACCCCTTTGAGA
>SL_8KL_010_SEDDRAFT_10004825_pt1 | contig 10742 bp, 5 predicted proteins | sample SodLakKL_010_SED_4_FD_11160 | JGI IMG/M metagenome (IMG submission 11160) | reverse complement strand
AAGGAAAAAACATTAAGAATTACAGATACTACCCTGCGCGACGGCCATCAATCACTTTGGGCCACAAGAATGAGAACCGATGACATTATCAACATCATTGACACTATTGATAATGTTGGTTATTATTCATTAGAAGTGTGGGGTGGAGCAACTTTCGATGTATGTTTAAGGTATCTGTACGAAGATCCCTGGGAGAGATTACGCCTTATTAAATCCAAAGCAAAAAACACGCCTTTGCAAATGCTGTTGAGAGGTCAAAACATAGTTGGCTACAAAAATTATCCTGATGATCTTGTTGATCGATTTGTAGCTGCTGCTCATGATAATGGCATTGATATTTTCAGGGTTTTTGATGCTTTGAATGATTCCAGGAATTTGGAAACCGCAATTAAAGCAGTAAAAAAGTATGGTGCTCATGCCCAGGGGTCACTATGTTACACAATAAGCCCTGTACACACAATAGAAAAATTTGTAAACGATGCCAAAGCCCAGGTTGACATGGGAATAGACTCGTTGTGCATAAAAGATATGGCAGGTCTTCTTTCCCCAACAATGGCCAGTGAACTGGTACACGCTTTGAAAAAGAAGCTGGACATACCCGTACAATTACATTGTCATGCCACCAGTGGAATGGCTTATTCTGCCTACTTTGATGGTGTTAAGGCAGGTGCAGGTGCAATTGACTGTGCCATATCAACCTTAGCAGGCTTTTCATCTCAACCACCCGTTGAAACAATGATTGCTATGTTTGATAAAACAGAGCATGAGGTAAATCTTGACATGGAAGCATTACGCAACGTTAACAAATATTTTACCGATCTAACACCTCAAAGATGTAAACCAAGAAATTTCGAACCTATTGTTGATTCCGAAATATTGATTCATCAGATACCGGGAGGCATGATTTCAAATTTCAAATCCCAATTAGCACAACAAGGAGCAACAGAAAAGATTTCTGAAGCGCTTGAAGAAGTCTCTAAAGTAAGAAAAGACCTTGGATATCCTCCATTAGTGACCCCTACCAGTCAAATTGTCGGCACACAAGCGGTTATGAATGTTTTGGCCGAAGAAAGATATAAATTAGTTCCTCAAGAGGTTAAAAACTATGTTAAAGGCATGTATGGACGTCCACCGGCACCTGTGGAACCTAAGGTAGCTAAAAAAATACTTGGGAAAGAAAAACCTATTGAACACAGACCTGCGGATGATCTTAAGCCTGTATTACCAACAGCTACAAAGGACATATCTAAACCCGGACTTATAAAAAGTGAAGAGGATATCTTGTCATATTGCCTGTTCCCCGAAGTTTCTATGGAATTTTTCAAATGGCGAGAACTGCCGGAAGATCAAAGACCAAAAACACCGGTGGAAATTGAGTGTGAGGAGTTGAACAAAGAAAAAGAAACAAGCGAAAAAACAAAGAAGCCGGAAGATATGGAGCCTTTGTTAAACAATGAAGATTATTCAGGGATAAAAGAGATCATTGAAAAAGCCTCACAAATGCAACTAAACGAGATCATTATCAAAAAAGGTGATTTCAACCTCGCTCTCAGATCAGGAAATGGAAATACTGCTCAAGGCTTTTCAATCGAATCAGAGAGGGGATCAACCACTCAAAATACTGATAATGTTGCAGTAAAAGAAACAGAACCCCAACAAAAGAAACAAAAGGAAGATGCCGTTGGTTCTGGCGAAACAATAAACGCAGTGATGGCAGGCACTTTTTATCGATCTCCCTCAGAAAACAGTTCGCCATTTGTGGAAGAAGGTTCTGTTGTTGACGTCGGAGACCCTATTTGCATCCTTGAAGCAATGAAGCTGTTTAATGAGATAGAATCACCGTTAAAGTGCGAGATTGTCAAGATCCTTGTTGAAAACGGCCAAAAAGTTACTAAAGACCAGCCTATTATGGAAATCAAAAAAATGTAGGCTGAACTACAATATTGAAGAGGTGCCCGGAAGCATATCTTCCGGTGTACTTTTTATTGCATCCTCTATCTGTTTGAGCAGAGTTTTGCTATCTTTTGACAAAACACCTTCCGGTGAAAAGTTGTTTGAAACATGGTTGCTACGATATATGACATTCTCTACAGTGAGATTCTCAATAAATGATTTTAATTCTTCAAAAAGTTCAACAATTGTTTGCTGAACATACTCCCCTTTGAAACAAGCTTTAAAATGGCCCTGCCCTAATGGCAAACTTAATGTAAGAGTTGAATGCAGGAAATAGAATACCTTAAATAGTTTTTTGTTCTAATTTCTTTTTTATTGTAATTTTGCCGGTAACTTTTTAATGTATAGACTTTTAAAAAATATTATAAAAATGGGCCAACAAGATAAACCTAAACTATTTAAAGATTTTCCTCCGGTTTCCACCCAACAATGGGAAGATAAAATACAAGAAGACCTTAAGGGCGCCGATTATGACAAAAAGTTGATATGGAATACTATTGATGGATTTAAGGTGCGCGCTTATTACAGGCTTGAAGACAATAAAGAACTGGAACAAACCCAGGCACTTCCGGGGCAGTTTCCCTATGTACGGGGAAAACAATTTGAAAACAATAACTGGAAGATCAGGCAGGATATTGAGGATAAAAACTACATTAATGCCAATAAGGAAGCCCTTAATGCTATTGAAAAAGGAGCTGAAGCCATCGGTTTAAATGTCACAGGCATATCCAACAGGGAGCAACTCGCTGATGTGATCAATGGGATAAACCTCAATAAAATATCTATAAGCTTTATACACGCATTGAATTATAAAACACTTTTGGAAGAATTTCTGAAAGTGCTATCAAACAAAAATATAGATACCGAAAAAGTTGAAGGATCTTTTAGCTTTGACCCATTGGGTTATTTTGTTTTATATGGGAAATTTTTTCACACACAAGAGAACAACTTCAATGATGCTGCCGATCTAATTAATAAGTGCAAAAAGCATATGCCTCTTTATAAAGTAATAAATATTAACGGGCAACACTACCATGAAGCAGGTGCTACTAATGTACAAGAAGTTGCTTTTTCACTTGCACAGGCAAATGAATACCTTGCACAGTTGACCGACAAAAATATCCCTGTAGATGATATAACAACACGCATGCTATTTAACGTATCCATAGGGTCAAGTTACTTTATGGAAATTGCAAAAATCAGGGCTTTAAAAATGTTGTGGGCAAATATTGTAAAACAATATAAACCTAATAGTGATAAAGCATGCCAAGCCAATATTCATGCTTTAACATCAGGTTGGAATAAAACCATTTATGATCCTTATGTTAACATACTACGCTCAACCACAGAAGTTATGGCTGCTTCTATAGGTGGTGTTGACAGCATGACTGTAAATCCTTTTGACACAACGTTCAAAAAACCCGATGCTTTTTCAAAACGACTTGCACGCAACCAACAAATAATAATAAAAGAAGAATCTTATTTTGATAAAGTGGCCGATCCTGCCGGCGGTTCTTATTACATTGAACAACTTACTCACTCCATAGCCTCGGAAGCATGGAAGCTTTTCAAGGAAATTGAAAGCAAAGGAGGGTTTATTGAATACTCAACCAATGGCTTTGTAAAAGAAGAAATAGAAAAAATTTGTCAAAAGCGCGATATGAACATTGCTATGCGCAAACAGGTGTTTGTTGGAACAAACCAGTACCCCAACCTACAGGAAAGCATGCTCGATAAAATACAACCCACTGCGAAACTTTCTGATTTAGGTGGTTTAAAACCATACCGGGGTGCACAGTATTTTGAAGCCATCAGGTTGGCTACAGAAAATCACCGCCAAAAAGGTTTCGAAATACCGAAAGTGTTTCTCTTTACTTATGGTAACCTAACCATGAGAAAAGCCAGGGCTAATTTTACAACCAACTTTTTTGGATGTGCAGGCTATGAAATTATTGACAATACCGGCTTTAACACCATAAAAGAAGGAGTAGATACCGCAGTTAGAGAAAATTCTGATATTGTAGTGCTTTGCAGCTCAGATGAAGAGTATGAAGAAATGGCCGAGGCAGCTAAAAAAATTAAAGAAAAAGCTGAAAATACTATAGTAATTGTGGCAGGCTATCCAAAAGAGCTCATATCTAAACTCCGGGAAGCAGGAGTTGATGACTTTATTCATATCAAATCCAATGCCATTGAAGTGCTAAACAAATACCAGGAATTATTTCAAATAAATTAATAGTTGTGAAGTAAGTTGTTTTATATAACAATATCACATTTAACAAAGAATAAAAACAAACATTAAAATATAATTCAAAATGAGACCAGATTTCAGCAATTTATCATATCAAGCCAAAAGCAATTTAACTCTCGATTATAAAAAATGGGAAGAGGAAAAAGGTATTACCAAAAACTGGTTAACACATGAAAAAATTCCCGTCAAGCCCATTTATGGACCCGACGACCTCCTGGAAATGGAGCATCTTGATTATGCTGCCGGCATACCACCCTATCTAAGAGGTCCTTACAGTACAATGTATACTGTAAAACCATGGACTATAAGGCAATACGCAGGTTTTTCCACGGCAGAAGAATCAAATGCTTTTTACAAAAGAAACATTGCAGCAGGACAAAGAGGATTGTCAGTTGCTTTTGACCTACCAACACATCGAGGCTATGATTCTGATCACGAAAGAGTTGTTGGCGATGTAGGTAAAGCCGGGGTTGCGGTAGACTCAATACTGGATATGAAAATATTATTTGATGATATTCCGCTGGACAAAATGTCGGTATCAATGACTATGAACGGTGCTGTTCTGCCCATTATGGCGTTTTATATTGCTGCTGCCGAAGAGCAGGGTGTATCACCTGAAAAGCTTACCGGTACCATACAAAATGACATACTTAAGGAGTTTATGGTTCGTAACACTTATATATATCCTCCTCTACCATCAATGCGTATCATTGCAGATATCTTTAATTTTACCTCACAATACATGCCCAGATTCAACTCAATAAGTATCAGCGGCTATCATATGCAGGAAGCAGGTGCAACCTCTGATATTGAGCTTGCATACACTCTTGCAAATGGGTTGGAATACATACGCACAGGTCTTAAAACCGGCATGGATATTGACTCTTTTGCACCCAGATTATCTTTCTTCTGGGCAGTTGGGATGAACCACTACATGGAAATAGCAAAAATGCGTGCAGCAAGAATGCTATGGGCAAAAATCGTAAAACAATTCGATCCAAAAAATCCAAAATCATTAGCCCTAAGGACACACTCCCAGACATCAGGCTGGAGTCTTACCGAACAAGACCCTTACAACAACATTACACGCACCTGCTGTGAGGCTATGGCTGCCGTTTTAGGCCATACACAATCTTTACACACAAATGCACTTGACGAAGCTATTGCCCTGCCAACAGATTTTTCAGCAAGAATAGCTCGTAATACTCAATTATATCTGCAAGAAGAAACAAATGTGTCCAAAGCAATAGACCCCTGGGCCGGTTCTTATTACGTAGAAACCCTCACCCACGAAATTGCTCAAAGAGCGTGGGAACACATCCAGGAAATTGAAGAACTGGGTGGAATGGCTAAAGCGCTGGAAACCGGTGTGCCAAAAATGAGAATTGAAGAAGCTTCAGCCCGAAAACAAGCAAGGATTGACAGTGGAAAAGACGTTATAGTTGGAATAAACAAGTATCGCCTTGACAAAGAAGAGCCACTTGAAATCCTTGACATTGACAATTCTGCCGTTAGAAACTCACAAATAAAAAGGTTAGAAAAGCTTAAAGCCGAACGCAATGAAGAAGAAGTAAAAGTAGCCCTGGATAAAATTACCAAGTCATGCGAAACAGGCGAAGGCAACCTTCTTGAACTATCAGTAGAAGCAGCACGAAAACGTGCTACCCTGGGTGAAATATCCATGGCTTGTGAAAAAGTATTTGGCCGCTACCAGGCCGTTACACGTTCTATATCAGGAGTTTATTCTATGGAAATCGAAAATAATGACAGCTTTGCCAAAGCTAGAAAAATGGCTGATGAGTTTGCAAAAATTGAAGGACGAAGACCACGTATCATGATAGCCAAAATGGGACAAGACGGTCATGACCGCGGTGCAAAAGTGGTCTCTACGGCTTATGCCGATATGGGATTCGATGTAGACATAGGTCCTCTTTTCCAAACACCAAAAGAAGCGGCAAAACAGGCTGTTGAAAACGACGTACACATCGTAGGTGTGTCAAGTCTCGCAGCAGGCCACAAAACACTCGCACCGCAAATTATACAGGAATTAAAAAACCTGGGACGTGATGACATCATGGTTATTGTAGGAGGCGTTATACCTTCACAGGATTATCAAGAACTATATGATAAAGGAGTCGTTGGAGTATTTGGACCGGGAACTGTAATCTCAGAAGCAGCAATTAAAATACTTGAGATCCTTATGGAGATGAGAAAATAAATTACGTTAATAATATAAAACATGTAAATCTCAACCCCGTGGGTTTGGCAAAATTTACGGAACTAACCGTCATGGCCAACCACACAGGTTTTGCCAAACCCACGGGGTTGACTTACAAATTATTGTTAATCAATTTAATAACCATAATATGAAAATATTAATAAAAAACATAAAAGAATTAATCCAAATTGAAGAAAAAGGCGCTAAAAGCAAGGTATGCGGCAAAGAAATGTCGGAGCTACCATCAATAAAAGACGCCTATCTTTATATTAATGATGGGCTGATTAAAGATTTTGGCAAAATTGATAGTCTTGCTTCCAGTGAGCTTTATAACGAAATAACCGGCAAAGATGTTAAAATAATAGATGCTTCGGGTAAACTGGTCTTGCCATCATTTTGTGATTCCCATACACATATCGTATATGCCGGAAGCCGTGAAATAGAATATATAGATAAAATCAAAGGTCTATCATACGAAGAGATCGCAAAACGTGGCGGCGGGATACTCAATTCAGCCAAGCGAATGCAAAAAGCAGACGAAACAGAGCTTATTGAACAAGCCCTGGAAAGACTCGAGGAAATAAAAATGCTTGGAACCGGTGCTGTTGAAATAAAAAGTGGCTATGGGCTAACAACAGAATCAGAATTAAAAATGATGCGGGTTATTAAAAAGCTCAAAGAATTGACGCCACTTACTATAAAATCAACCTTTATGGGTGCTCATGCCGTACCGATGGAATACAAACAAAATCAGACGGCATATGTGGATAAGGTAATAGATGAAATGATACCGGTAGTAGGAGACGAAAACCTTGCTGATTATATTGATGTATTTTGCGACAGGGGATTTTTTACACAAAAAGAAACAGAAAGGATTTTGGAAGCTGCCCAAAAGTATGGAATGAGACCAAAGCTGCATGCAAATGAGCTTGATTACTCAGGAGGAATACAAACAGGCGTTAAGTATAATGCTCTTTCGGTTGACCATCTTGAATTTACCGGCAAAGATGAAATTGAGTCATTGTTAAAATCCGATACCATGCCAACATTACTGCCCGGTGCAGCTTTCTTCTTAGAGATGGTATATCCGCCGGCACGTAAAATGATTGACAGCGGACTGCCGGTAGCAATGGCAAGTGATTATAATCCCGGCTCTTCCCCATCAGGTAATATGCAGTTCGTAACATCACTAGGGTGCATAAAAATGAAAATGCTGCCCGAAGAATCAATACATGCCGTTACTATTAATGGCGCCTACGCAATGGGGGTTGAAAGCAATATGGGAACCATCAAGAGAGGCAAAAAAGCAAACCTGTTCATCACAAAAAAGATACCTACCTATGCCTTTATTCCATACAGCTATGGAAGCAACAATGTGGATACGGTGATTGTGAATGGCAAGGTGCAGTAGGGATTATCAGTAAATTGAACAAAACAGGAAGTGTCATTTCGGAAACTTCTGCAGAAATTCCCACTTTTTTGTTATAGCACACAACGCTTAATATAAACTCAATTAAATATTTATATTCGTTTTTCTTTGTTTTTATAATGGTTTTTTTTAGCTTTGTTAGGTAGAATGGAAGTTTTATAGCTTATTTGAAGCATATTACATAGCAATTATAAGAAAACATAACCTAAAAGCTCAAATAATATGAAAGACAAGAAAAAACTTACAACAGCATCGGGTCGACCATACTTCGAGAAGGAAGATAGTATGACCGTGGGTCCGCGTGGTCCGGTTTTATTACAGGATTATTATTTACACGAAAAGCTCTCTCATTTTAACCGTGAGCGCATCCCTGAACGTGTTGTACATGCAAAAGGTTCAGGTGCATTTGGAAAATTTACCGTTACAGGAGATATCACCAAATACACTAAAGCAAAACTGTTTAGCAAAGTTGGAAATGAATGCCGGGTATTTGTTCGTTTCTCCACAGTTGGAGGAGAAAAAGGAAGTGCAGATACCGAAAGAGACCCAAGGGGGTTTGCAGTAAAATTTTATACCGAAGAAGGTAATTGGGACCTGGTGGGCAATAACACTCCCGTCTTTTTTATAAAAGATCCCAAAAAGTTTCCGGATTTTATTCATACTCAAAAGCGCGATCCCAAAACAAATCTTAAAAGTGCCACTATGAAGTGGGATTACTGGAGCCTGAACCCGGAAAGTTTACACCAGGTGATGATCCTTATGAGCGACAGAGGCACACCTGACGGATACCGTAAGATGAACGGCTACGGAAGTCATGCCTTCTCAATGATCAACAAAAACAATGAACGTATTTGGGTGAAGTTTCACTTTAAAACATTACAGGGTAATAAAACCCTTAATGCTAAGCAAGCAGGGGAGCTGAAAGGTAAAAATCCCGATTATGCTCAACAAGATTTGATTGGCGCTATTGCAAAAGGTGATTCCCCAAAATGGTCCTTGAATATACAGGTGATGACAGATGAACAGGCAAAACAGTTTAAATGGAACCCTTTTGATGTAACAAAGATTTGGCCTCACTCTGACTTTCCATTGATGGAGATTGGAATAATGGAATTAAATGAAATTCCCGCCAATTATCATGCTGATGTTGAACAGTCAGCTTTTGCTCCTGCCCATGTAGTTGACGGAATTGGGCTTTCGCCTGATAAAATGCTGCAGGGAAGGATACTAGCTTACCCTGACGCCCATCGTTATAGGTTGGGCGCTAACTATGAACAAATACCTGTTAACCGTGCCGTTTGTCCGGTACACAATTACCAAAGAGATGGAATGATGAGAGTTGATGGAAACAGTGGTGATAGCCCCAATTATTTCCCAAATAGTTTTGACAATATTATGGCAGATGAAAAATATAAAGAGCCATCCCAAAAACTTGATTCAAACACTGCAGATACCTTCAACCGAAATGAGAACGATGATGACCATTATACGCAGCCGGGTAATCTGTTCAGAAAAGTGATGACAGATGAAGAAAAAGCAAACACTATAAGTAATATTGTAGAAGAAATGAGCGGGATTGATGGAGAAAAGCGGGAAGAGATTATCCAAAGACAATTAGAGCATTTTTATAAAGCTGATAACGAAATGGCTCTAAGTATTGCAAAAGGGCTTAATTTTGATTTTAAGAAATAATGGTTCTTTAGTAAAAACGCGTTATATAACTAACTATCAGATTGTAAACAGCAAATCTGACTCATCACTTTTTGCATCTATATATTTTATGGTTATTAAATTGGTTAACAATAGCTTACATCCTTGCATGTTTGAACTTCATTAATATCATAACAAGAATTGTTTATCAGTTGTTCACGGATTAAATGTTTCTTAAATTTCTAAATTGAAATTTAGGTAATATTTAATTATTAATCATCTGCTATTGATCACTTATATTTATTCAAAACATCCTGTATTAAATCATTAAGCGTTTTTGCATCCACGCCTGTCTTTTTTGCAACTTGTTCAATATCAGGTTGTTTCCCCGAATTAATGTCGGGAAGCATCATTTGTATAGCTTCGTTGATTTTATCCGTCTCTTCTTGTTCTTTCTCTGTGGGTTTTATTTCAAACATTGATTCATATATGTTTACCTTTATCTCTTTTTGTAGAATATTACCGGCAACAACAATCATTGCAGAATTTACGCGAAAATCCGGTATCTCATCAAAATCATTTCCATATTTATTAAGAAGTTGTATCAACTTCTCAAAACCCAGATCCGTCATAGAACAGAGGAATAAAACATATTCATTCTCCTCATAGTAAGCTTCGGCAAAATGTGGATATTCACTCCATTTGTCCGGTGAAAGCTTGTAAACCCCATCATTGTATTCTATCTTAAAGTCTTTTTTATAATCAGGGGGTTCAAAATCATCTATGTCATAATCAGTAAAGCAATTTACCATTTGATATTCTTTGTGAAAAATAAACGGATAAAACGCCCCTGTTAGCAACATCATATAAGGCACCGGGTCATTTTCAACATCTTCGGTTAATTCTTCACCGGAGTCAATCCACTTATTATAAGGATCCGTTTCCTGACCAAAGAATATTATATCACCCGGCTGAAAACCATTATAAAATGCAATAACACCATAGGTCTCATAGCAAGTACCGTTATATGAGATCAAATTAAACCATACTGCCGGGTTATGTTCAGATAAGGTATCAGACACACCGGGCGAATAAAGCAGATAACTCTCTCCCGTAAAAACATCTTCCATTTCAAAAAAATCTTCTGCCGGATTATCTGTGATAACACTAAAACTAAATCTCCATGGATACTTCTCCTGGTGAGCTATATATTTTTTCTCTTCAGTTGTTAAATTTTTTAA
>SL_8KL_010_SEDDRAFT_10004821_pt1 | contig 10746 bp, 4 predicted proteins | sample SodLakKL_010_SED_4_FD_11160 | JGI IMG/M metagenome (IMG submission 11160) | reverse complement strand
CCCCACCGCTCCGATAAGGGTAAGGATCCGCGGGGAAAACAGTTTACCCGAGATTGGTTCCAGCAGCTTTGTGGCTTCCGGTGAGCCGTTGTATGTGCTTGACGGGGTGCCACTGGTCGATATCTCCGACCCCAATGTGCAGTCGGGGGTGGGTCAGGCCGCGGAAACCGTGGTGAACCCGCTGACTTTTGTCAACCCGGAAGACATTGAGACCATTACGGTACTGAAAGATGCCTCGGCCACTGCCATTTATGGGGCCAATGCTGCCAACGGGGTGATTCTGATCACCACCAAGCAGGGGCAGCGGGGCGATACCAGGGTGTCGTTGACGCAGCGGATGCTGGTGGAGCAGCCCATTAACCTGATGCAGTACCTGAACACCGACCAGTACGTGGAGCTGATGAGCGAATACCATATGAGCAACGGGTTGTCGCCATCGGAGGCGCAGGATGCCATCAGCAACCAGGATGTGTATACCAACTGGCGCGACCAGACTTTGCAAACAGCGGTTTCGCACCGTACCAACCTGAGTATTTCAGGCGGATCCGGCGGGACCACTTTCCGTATATCTGTCGGCTTGCAGAACAACCAGACCACCAGTAAAGGAAATGATTTTACGAATATCACCTCCCGTTTCAACGTGTCTACCGAGCTTTTTGACAATGTGCGGCTGACTTACAACGGGGGGATCTCCAGTTTTGAGCGGGATGCCTATTCGGGGTTTGCTACCTATAATTTCCGTCCCAACATCCCGCTGCGCGATGAAAGGGGCAACTACACCCTGATGGACGGGATCGCCCACCCGCTTGCGGAAATTGAGCAGAACATCAACAACGCGGAGCGTTTCTATACCAACAACAGCCTGGAGCTGACCGCCGGCATCACCGACCACCTGACCTGGAAAGGGAACTTCGGACTCGACTATACCAACTCCAAGAACTTCCGTTACCGCTCTGCAGAGAACCGTTCTGGCCTGCGCGACAATGGCTTTATCAGGGAACAGCGGAGGGATAACTTCAACTGGACGGCCTATACCCAGGCGGATTACAACCGTGAATTTAACCTGCACAGGGTTTCGGGCACACTGGGTGTGCAGGTAAGGGAAGACAACACCACCCGCACCTCTGTGACCGACCGCGACCTGATCTCCACCATCGTGATTTTGCCCGGCGTGGGATCGGACCGGCGGCAGGATATTGCTTCTTATGTGAACCGCAGTGCCATGGTGTCGGGGTACAGCCGTATGAATTACGAATACGACGGGCGTTACTTCGGTAGTGTTAATTTACGCCGGGATGCGTCTTCTTATTTCGGCGGTGACCATTCGGTGGAGAATTTCATCTCCGGAGGGGCCTCCTGGAATGTGTCAAATGAAGATTTCTGGCCATCCAATGATGTAATCAATTACCTGAGGTTCAGGACCTCTTTTGGTAAGACCGGGAATGCCCGGATCGGCTCCTATGCGGCCAGGGGGCTGTACAATTACTCCACCAACGCAGCTTATAACGGCCTTGTGGTGGTAACTCCCAACACGGCGCCTAACCCCGACCTTGGCTGGCAGTCTTCCTACAAGTTCAATGCGGGCCTCTCAGCCCACCTGTTTGACAAACTCCGCCTGGAGGTTGAGTTTTATAAAAACTGGAATGTGGATGCCATCATGTCGATGGACGTAACCCCGGAAACCGGGTGGCGGAGTATTTCCGTGAATGCGGCCAACATGACCAACACCGGCCTGGAAACAACAATAAGAGGAAATAACCTGACGCTGGGCCCGGTACAATGGAATCCCAATTTCAACATCGCCTTCAACCGGAACGAACTCACCAAACTGGCCAACGACCAGGACATTGTGTTTACCAATACCGGCCTGATCGTGGGGGAGTCTACCAGTTTGATCATGGGCTTTGACTATGCGGGGGTGAATCCCCAGACCGGTGACCCCCAATGGTACCTGCCCGATGGAAGTATTACGGAAAACTACAGCGAAGCACGTCACATCGACAATCGTGTGGTGATCGGAAAATCCAACCCTGATTTCTCCGGCGGGTTCACCAATGGCTTCCGGTACAAGAATTTTAACCTGAGTGTGCTGCTTACCTACGAGTATGGAGCAGATTTTTACCTGCCATTTGCCGCCAGGAATGCGGAAAATACCAGGCAGCTCAACCTGTTTAACATGAGTGTCAATACCATGGACCGCTGGCAGCAGCCTGGTGATGAAACCGACATCCCCCGGATATCAAACAGCATCCCGTATGACTATTACAGTTCAAGGTGGCTGTTTGACCGCTCCAACATCAACTTGCGGTCGGCCTCGCTCAATTACACGCTGCCACGTGAGCTCAGTGAAAAGATCAGGGCCAGGTCGATATCGGCGGGCCTGACGGTGAGCAATCTTTTCACCTGGTACCTGGAGGGTTCAGAGGACGGCCGCAACAGCATTGCGGAATACCGCTACCCCATGCCACAGGCCAGGACTTATTCATTTGAATTAAAAGTTAACTTTTAGAAATACCTGCAACAATGAACATTTTACAATATTTCAAAACCGGTTTTCGCATCAGGCTTTTGCCTGTTGCCGCCCTGTTGATGCTGTTTGCATGCAGTGACTTTCTGGATGTGGATGAGCAGACCCGTATTTCCAACGATCAGCTTTTCAGCACCGTGAAGGGCAATGCCGAGGCATTGAGCGGCGCCTATTACATGCTGGGCGAAGGCAATTACTACGGGAGGAACATGATGGTGTTGCCCGGCATCAAGGGCGGGAACCTGAAGATGCACAACATCGACTACGCCAACCCCTTGAGTTTTTATTTCCGGCCATCTTATGAGTTCAATCATTCGGAGGATCCGGAAAGTGACTACACTGATAATATGTACAGGCAGATCTACGAGGTGATCATGGGGGTGAACAACATCATAGAATATGCCCCCGTCATCGAAAATGCCACGGAAGAAGAGATCAACCAGATCCTGGCCGAGGCCAAAGCAATCCGGGCCCTGGCCCATTTCGACCTCACCCGGCTGTTTGCCCGGCCCTACAACTATTCAAACAATGCCCAGCACACCGGGGTAGCCTTTATTGACCGGGTACTGAATTACAATGAGCATTTCGGACGCGATCCGTTGTACCGTAATTTCAACCGCATCCTGGACGACCTGAAATTTGCCGAGGAGCATATCGGCACTTCATTGGCCCAGAGTTATGCGTCAGGTGCCATGAACTATTATTCATCGGCCTATTTTTCAAAACGGAGTGTGCAGGCACTGATGGCCCGGGTTTACCTGTATATGGAAGACTGGAGCAGTGCCCGGGAGTATGCCTCCGAGGTGATCAGCGCAGGCGGGACTTCCCTGCAGCCTCATGAAACTTTTGTGGAGCGCTTCGTGTCGAACGACCCCTCGGGCGAGGACCTGTTTATCATCAACAATGAGGGCCGCAGCAGCGGGGCACCCCTGGCCTCCACTATGGGAACCAGGAATGGACGCACCAACAATTACCTGGAGATCAGCAACGATCTGCTCAGCCTGTTCGACGAAGATGACCGCCGCCTTGACTACTACATCCACGAGCATAATGGCATGGTTTCACGGAAATACCCGGAGTATGACGGCAACAAAGACCGCTTTATCCCCATGATCAGACTGGCAGAAATGTACCTGATCCGGGCGGAAGCCTCGGTGAACTTGCCCAACCCGGATGAAGTGCAGGCCCGTTCTGACCTGAACACCATCAGAAGGCGTGCCAACCCGGATGCACCCAGTATGAATCTCACGGGTGAAGCCCTTCGTGACGAGATATTCCTGGAGCGAAGGCGGGAGCTGGCCCTGGAAGGCCACCTGTTTTTTGACATTGCCAGGCAGGGCAGGGATGTGCGACGCGAAGACGTGAATGCCACCATGAACCGCAACCTGGATTACGGCGATTACCGCTATGTGTTACCCATCCCGCAAAGGGCTGTTTCACTGAACAATCGAATGACCCAGAATGAAGGCTATTGATAGAATTACCCAATCAATAATTACCAAATCCGATCATTTTTTTAATCTAAAACAAAATCTCATGAAGAAAAGAATCTTTAGCTTACTTGTGATGGCGATCGCAGTTTTTGCCTTCACAGCTTGTGAAAAAGACGATCCGGAGCCCCCTGTGGTTTCGTTTGAACAGTCCACGGCAGAAATTATGGAGAACTCCACCTCTGCCCTGCAGATTGTAGTCCGTGCCGATCAAACCATCAATGAAGCATACCAGGTCAGTTATACTGTTACCGGTACCGCCCAGGCTGGTGTGAACTATGAAGAACTGGATGGTTCAGTAACCATGGCCGCCGGCGAGAATGAAGCCGTGATTTTTATCAATCCCATCAATGATACAACCATCGGGGAAGATGAGACCCTGATCCTGAGTCTTGAATCAAGCGAGGATTATGACGTGTCGATGGAAGCGCACCAGGCTACCATAACCATTTTGGACAACAAGACACCCCCGTCGGATGCGCCGGAAGTGTCCTTTACCATTGAAAGTGTATCAACCAACCCTTACCTGGAACGCTCGCAGGAGATCACTGTGGGTATCAGCCAGCCCGTTGGCGAGGAACTGCCCATTACAATTGACCTGTCTGATGGTACCCTGACAGAAGGTGTTGACTACGAAGTGACCGGGCTTGAAGCTGACAATCAGCTGATGTTGCCGGCCAACGAAACCAGCGCCAGCTTTAACATTCACATCAAAAACACCCATGAGCTGGGTGTTGACCAGGTGTTTGAAATCGGTTTTGCCGATCCGCTGGTGACTACTTATGCGGTGAGTGAAACAGCCAACACGGCAAGTGTGAATCTGGTTGACCCCGTGGTTGATCTGTCCACATGGTTCAATGAAGACACCGAGTTCAATTTCTTCTTTGCTTCCGGTGATTCGCCGTCTTTCCGGAATGACCTGCCGGCACACCGGATCAGAAGGCATTACTGGAATTTTGAAGACGAAGACTGGTCTGTATTGCCAGGTGCACACCATTTCTACTATGCAGAAAATAATGAAAACCAGTGGAAAGAAGTGATTAATATTTACCATAAGCAAGAGGGCTGGCCAGGGGTCAATGCGCATTCGCAATCACGCTGGGAAATTAACGGCGGTATGGATCTTCTCGGCCTTTCCCGTTTCCTTGATAATGACGCCAGGTACTTCAGAAACTATGTATCTTCCGGTGACGATGGCTGGATCCGTTTTGTGGCTACCGAAGCTGATGCATCGGAAGGAATGGTTGTTATTCCTGAGCAAACCATCCCCGTGTATAAGATCAGGGAAGGATTTGACTGGAATGAGCGAATTGACGATGAAGAAGGCAACACGTACAGGGCCTGGCATACCGACTCCAGGGAAACCCAGGGCAAGATCTGGGAATCAGGCAATGTGACTGTTGTGGAGGTAGAAGTTGAGAGAAGTGAGGGAACATTCAACGCCGCCACAGGCACGATTGTCTTTGATGCGGTCTTTACCGTATCGGATCCCGATTTTGAAATTGATCCTGAGTTTTATACTGACAAGGACGGCGATACTTATACCTTAAGGGTTCGCTATACCCCGTTTTAATGAGTAAACAAGGGTTCCGGGAATGAATTCCGGGCCCTGAGGCTCCTCGTCATGGTGGTTTTGACCATGACGGGGAGCTCTTTAAAAACCAAATTTTGGGTATGAAAACAAATCATCTGCTGTTTTTGCTGCTGTTTTTGATGGGCTGGACCGTTTCCTCCTTTGCTTTATCCGGGCAGAATGACCAGTTTCCGGAGCGGCTACAGGAAGATATCCGCGAGTCTGCTGAGGGTTTTATCACCGTCCACTACAGTGAAAAAAAGATCTATTTTGAGATTCCTGATTCCATCATGGGACGGGACNTGCTGCTGGGGGTGAGGGCTTCCGAACTGACCCACAACAGGCGGCACGTGTCCGCCGGGCAGATGCGTCATAACCCTTTGCTGATCCGTTTTACCGCCGACGACAACCAGGTGTACCTTCATCAGCTGGTTTCCAATGAACATGCCGATGAAGATGACCCGGTAAAAAAGGCAGTGGATCGCAACAACCTGGTGCCGGTGATTGATGCGTTTAACATTCAGCATCGCACTGAAAACAGTGTTGTCATTGATTTTACCGGTTATCTGAATGAACCCGTGAACCCGGTGTCGCCCTTTGCCGACAGGGCCAGGCCTGGTGCACTGAATCCCGCCCTGACCAGCTTCCTTGACGTCAGGGCTTTTGAACAAAATATTGAGATCAAAACCCGTTTGGGTTTCCGGGGCAGGGAGCCTTTTCTGGCTGTTATGCAGCGCTCGCTGCTTTTGCTGCCGGAGCAACCCATGCAGCCCAGGCTGAACGACCCCCGTGTGGGTTACTTCAATGACGGGCAACGGCGCTTTGATTCTGATCAGTTAACGGTGGAGCGTTTTGCCTATATCTACCGCTTCGACATTCAACCCGCGGAGGAAGACATGGAGGCTTTCCGAAGGGGCGAACTGGTTGAACCGGCCAAACCCATTGTGTTTTATATTGATGATGCTTTCCCGAAAAAATGGCTCCCTTACGTCAGGGCTGGTGTGGAAGACTGGCAGCAGGCTTTTGAAGCCATCGGGTTTAAAAACGCCATTGTGGCAAAAGATTTTCCGGATGATCCGGATTTTGATCCGGACGACATCCTGACCAATACCGTACTTTATGTGACCACTGCATCGGCCAATGCCGAGGGGCAGCGGTGGATCGACCCCCGCTCGGGGGAGATCATTCAGGCTGATGTGGCCTGGTACTCAAACGTGACCGAAAAGCTTTATGAATGGCTGTTTGTGCAAACTGCCGCGGCCAACCCGGGGGTAAGGGGTGCCCGTGTGGCTGACGAAGTGATGGGGCCCACCATCCGTTATGCCATCGCCCACGAAGTGGGTCATACCCTTGGCCTGGCGCACAATTTTCGTTCACACTACGCCTTTCCGGTTGATTCCCTGAGGTCTGCCACTTTTACGCAGGCCCACGGAAGCTGTGCTTCCATCATGGATTATGCCAGGAACAATTTCATTGCCCAGCCGGGCGACGAAGGGGTGAGTTTTACTCCGCCCGTTATGGGTGCTTATGATATGTTTGCCGTTAAGTATGGGTACAAGCCCATACCGGAGGCCGCTGATCCTTTTGAGGAGGTGCCGGTGCTCAACGGCTGGATTGAAGAAAAAAGCCATGACCCTGCTTACTGGTTCAGACGCAACCGCTCTTTTTCCGATCCCTCTTCGCAGTCGGATGCACTGGGTGATGATGTGGTGAAAGCCGGCAGATACGGAGCGGACAATGCGCGCCTGATCCTTGAGAATATGGTTGACTGGATGGAGGTGGAGGACGGGGATTACCGCCGGCTCAGCTCCATGCACGATGCCCTGATGCGGCAGTACGGGCATTATCTGCGCCACGCTTCTGCACAGATCGGGGGCATCTACCAGTTTGAGGGGGTGTATGCGCAAGACGGCAGCCTGTATCGTCCTGTTTCTACGGAGCGGCAGCGCGAAGCCCTGGTGTTTATCCTTGAGGAGTTGTTCAGTCTGTTTGACTGGATGGATCCCATCGATATTTCCGCAAGAATTGGGAGCAATGAACCTGAGATATTTGCCGTGCAGCGATCGGCCGTGGAAACCTTGTTTTCGCGCGATAAATTCCTGCATCTGAGGCAATCGGCATCCATGTCGGATGATCCCTACACCATCCATGCCTACCTGGAAGACCTGACCGCCATGGTATTTACTGACCATGGTCGCCGCGTAAGCCGGTCGGTGCAGAATGTGCAACTGGAGGCGGTGAAGCAGGTCAGGCACATCCTTGACAACCAGGATGAGTATGAAGTGGTGGAAAACGCCCTGATGCCGGCCCTTTATTATCACACCGAAATCATCAAAAATGACCTTCAGCGCAAAGAGAACCGGGCCGGTGGAGAACTGGCCGCGCATTACCAATATATGTTGAATATATTCACAAAATAAATCTTAACTGCCCGGCACAAATATACGCGTGCATTGCCTCTGGATTTGTCTCGCATATGATCATTGCGGCCGGGTCGCAAATTTCAAAACTTACTACAAAGAAATGCGAAAACTACACCTGACGATTATCCTGTTTTTTTCCGGAATCTTTTTCCTGCAGGCAGACGAGGGCATGTGGATGCCATCCGAACTTGATGAGGTAACCCTTGAGAATATGCGCAGGGCAGGATTCATGTTATCCGAATCTGATGTTTATAATGAGGATCAACCCAGTATTCATGACGCGGTGCTGGGAATGGGCCCCACCGACAACCCGGTATCGTTTTTCGGTTCTGCGGCTTTCATCGGCGAAAGCGGCCTGATACTGACCAACCATCACCTGGCGCTGCGCTATATCCAGCAGCACAGCAGCCCGGAAAACAATTATATCCGTGACGGCTTTCTGGCCGGATCAGATGAGCAGGAGCTTCCGGCCAACGGGCTGAGTGTGTCCAGGCTGGTCAGGACGGAGGATGTTACAGCGATCATCACGGCCGGTTTTGACACGATCCCGGCCAGGCAGCACAATAACATCATGAACGAACGTGGCAGGGAACTGGCCGAAGAATATGGGGAAGACGGTAAATACTTCGTTAATATCAGAAGTTTTTTTTCAGGCAACCAGTATTTTATGGAGATATACCGGGTTTACAATGATGTCAGGTTGGTGGCTGTTCCGCCCATGGACCTCGGGAAATTCGGCGGCAACCGCGACAACTGGCAATGGCCACGTCAATCAGCCGATTTTGCCATTTTAAGGGTGTATCATGAAGAGCTTGATATGCCGGTTTATCCGCGGAAGCATTTGTCTGTGTCCACTGAAGGTGTTCATGAGGGGGATTTTACCTTGGTATTCGGTTTCCCGGGAACCACCAAACAGTTCCTGACCTCGGAGGCTGTCAGGCAACTGGCTGAGGTCACCCATCATCATTCCATCAATATAAGGGGCGAAAAGGTAAGTATCATGGAGGAGGCCATGGCGGCCGATGAGGATATCTGGGTGAAGTATACCAACCTGCATGCCAGTGCGTCAAACCATCTTCTGCGCTGGAGGGGAGAGCGTGAAGGGATTCATAACCTCGGGCTGGTAGAGCGGAAGCAGCAGTTTGAGCAAACATTCCCCGAGGGTTTGTGTGAAGAGGAAGCCGCATCCTACCATGAAACACTGGAGGCGATCAAAGGTATTGTGACCGAACTGGACACCCTGGAGATGATCAACGCCCATATTATGGAGGCCGGAATTGGCGGGGCGGAGTTCACGGCTTTTGTGGCCCTTTTTGACAGGCTGGGTGCCATGGCCACGCGTTATGCCGAGGCCGGCCGGCTCGATGAAGGAGATCTTCAGCGGGAGGCCTACAGGCTCAGGGGGTTGACAGAAGACTTTTTTGAGAACCATGACCTGGAGCTGGAAAAGGAGATTCTGGCGGCCATGGTCCGCCATTATGACCAGAACATCCCGGATTCCTATAAAACAAGGGCAGTGCGTGAAAGGCTGGCTGAGTACGACGACCACGATGCGTATATCAGGGATATCTTTGAGGGGTCGATCTTCGCTTCGGAAGAAAGCATTTACCAGTTTCTGGATAATTTTACGGTAGCGGATGGAGAGGTGCTGGAACAGGATCCTGTGTACCAGCTTAACCTGGGCTTTTATTTTGTGAACCGTGACCTGGTTTTCCCGGAGCGGCAGCGACTTCGCAATCAATATGGCGTTCACCACAAGGAGTATGTGCGCCTGATCAGTGAAAATTCGAACAACCCGGTTTTCCCGGATGCCAACAGCTCACTGCGTCTTTCTTTCGGAACGGCCAGGGGGTATACCGTCAACGGAGAAGAATTTACCCACAGAACCTACTTGTCGGAGGTGCTCGACAAGCATCACTCAGGCATTGCAGATTATGACCTGCCTGAGGATTATGTAGCGCTTCTGGAGCAAACGGATAATGCTGACCGGATTCCCGCCTGTTTCATCAACGACAGCCATACCACCGGGGGCAGCTCCGGCAGCCCGGTGCTGGATGCACACGGAAACCTGGTGGGCATCGGTTTTGACCGTTCAAGCCACGGCGTGGTATCTGACCTGGAGTACTTTCCCGATTATAGCCGCAATATTGCCGTTGACATCAATTATGTGTTGTTTGTGCTGGATGAGTATATGGGGGCGGATCGCCTGCTGGAAGAAATCTCGTTTACCGGGAATTAATCATTGCACGTGGCCGGCGGGGTTTGCGGATGGCCGCAGGGGCAAGGTGCTTCTGCGGCCTTCGGCGTTTATGCGGGGGGTGATTTTTGGGACAGTTCCTGGATGTAAGCCGAGGGGGTTTGGTTGGAAAACTGCTTGAATGCCCTGTTGAACGTGGATTTTGAGTTAAAGCCACAATCCAGTGCCAGTCCGAGTAGGGTATTGGTTTTGTGCTCTCCGGCTTCGACCTTGTCAAGAAAACAGCGTACCCGGTAAGCGTTGATGAAATCCGAGTAACTTTTATCGGCTTTCCGGTTCACGGTTTCCGAGATCAGGTGTTCTGAAAGATCCATGAGTGAGGCCATCTTTTTCAGGGTAAGGTCTTTATCCAGGTAGGCTTCTGACTGTTCCAGGAAATTGGTTATTGCGGCGTAGTTTTTATCCAGTTCGGTTTCCTCCAGCCCGGTCTTGTACCTTTCCTTTTCTTTCTCATAGATCATCGGACCAAGCAGTAC
>SL_8KL_010_SEDDRAFT_10004820_pt1 | contig 10748 bp, 6 predicted proteins | sample SodLakKL_010_SED_4_FD_11160 | JGI IMG/M metagenome (IMG submission 11160) | reverse complement strand
CCCGCCCGGTTTCAGCAAGCGCTGACAGGCGGTCAGATAGGCCAAGGGGTCGGCGACATGCTCGACCACTTCCATATTCAACACCACATCAAATTGCTCGCCTGCTGCGGCCATGTCTTCGGCGGTAGTGTGCCGGTAGTCAATCTCCAGCCCCTCTTGCTCGGCATGCAGGCGGGCGACAGGAATGTTGCGCTCCGCCGCATCTGCGCCGACCACATCCGCGCCCAGCCGTGCCATCGGCTCTGACAACAACCCGCCCCCGCAGCCGATATCCACCACGCGCAGGCCCGCAAAAGGCGATGGCCCGGCCAGATCGCGGTCAAACTCCGCTGCGATCTGGCCTGTGATGTAGTCAAGGCGACACGGGTTCAGCATATGCAGGGGTTTGAACTTGCCATGCGGGTCCCACCACTCGGCGGACATCGCCTCGAATTTGGCAATTTCATTGGGGTCGATTGTTGACACGCTCATGCTTCCTCCGGCTTTTTCGCGACATGCCCATGGCAGGCCCGCATTTCTCACTATATAGTGTTTCTTATGGACAAGTCTGCAGGACATGACACCACAGGATCGGCGCTTTATCCGATTTGCGACCCGTTCGACCAGCGTCTTCTGGACGTAGGGGACGGGCACCGGGTCTATGTCGAACAATCAGGTCACCCCAATGGCATTCCCGTAGTTGTTTTGCACGGCGGCCCCGGCGGCGGGTGCAGCCCGACAATGCGGCGTTTTTTCGACCCGGCAACATATCGCGTCATCCTGTTTGACCAGCGGGGGTGCGGGCGCTCGAAACCCGCGGCAACAGTGACGGCCAATACAACACAGCATCTGATCGCCGATATCGAACTGATTCGTGAAACCTTGGGCATCGCACGCTGGATGGTGTTTGGCGGCAGCTGGGGCGCGACGCTTGCGCTGGCCTATGCGCAGGCGCACCCGGATCGCGCAGCTTATCTGGTGCTGCGGGGTGTGTTTCTGGGCACCCAGTCCGAACTCGACTGGTTTTACGGGGGAGGTGCTGCGCGGTTCTTTCCTGAAATCTGGGCGCAATTCATCCGGCCCGTTCCCGAAGATGAACATGGCGATCTGATTGCCGCCTATTCCAGACGGCTGTTCAGCGGAAATATCCATGAGGAAAACCGATTCGCCCGCAGCTGGACCCGCTGGGAAAATGCACTGGCCTCGATCGAGACGCGGGGGCTGGGTGTAGGCGACGCGCCCAGCGATTATGCCCGCGCCTTTGCCCGGCTGGAGAACCACTATTTTGCCAATGGTTGCTTTCTAGGCGAAGATGGCGCGCTCATGCGGGGGCTGCACCGCATACAAGACGTGCCGGGCACCATCGTTCAGGGCCGTTATGATATGATTTGCCCGCCGCACACTGCATGGGCTTTGCATTCCGCATGGGGGCGCTCGCGTCTGGAGATGGTTCCGGTTGCAGGACACGCCCTGTCAGAGCCGGGCATCAGCGCGGAACTGCTGCGGGTGATGAACCATTTGCGCCACGAAGGGCACCGGCTGAAACTGTAGAAAACAGCACACTTGCATTCCGTCTAGGACTTGCCTATATCGCTGATCAATAGCGGCGCTTGTTACTCAGGCTCCACCGGAATTCGTAACGGGCCGCGCGCCCGTTTTTTTGTGTTTGGCCCGAGAAAGGGGCAACAATGAGCGATCTTATCGCCAAGACATCGTTAGATCAGCGCCTCGCCACAATCGTCACCCCGGTGATCGAAGCGCTGGGGTTTGAATTGGTGCGTTTGCGGCTGATGGCCGGCAAGACACGCACCTTGCAGATTATGGCAGACCGCCCCGATGGCGGGATCGAGGTTGCCGATTGCGCCGCGATTTCCACAGCCGTTTCGGCTGCGCTGGATGTTGAAGACCCGCTTGATGACGCGTATACTCTCGAAGTGTCCAGTCCCGGCATTGACCGGCCCCTTACGCGGCTGAAGGACTTTGCCGCATGGAACGGGTATGAGGCGCGGCTGGAGACGACAGAGCTGATTGACGGACGCCGCCGTTTTCGCGGGATGCTGGCAGGGGTCGAGGGCGATGAAGTCCTGATCGAGATCGAAGAGAATGGCGAGCCAATTACGATTGGACTGCAATTCGAGTGGCTGTCAGAAGCGAAACTGATTCTGACCGACGAGCTGATCGCCGAAATGCTGCGCGCCCGCAAGGAAAGCGGTGCGTTTGACGAAAGCCAGTTTGACGAGATTGAAGACGACAACGAAGCGGACGCACAGGATGCGCCCCACCAGGAGGACTGACACATGGCAATCACCTCTGCCAACCAGCTTGAACTGCTGCAAACCGCCGAGGCCGTCGCCCGCGAGAAAATGATTGACCCCGAACTGGTCATTCAGGCGATGGAAGACAGTCTCGCACGCGCGGCCAAGTCACGCTACGGGGCCGATATGGACATCCGCGTCAACATCGACCGCAAAACAGGTGTCGCTGCATTTACCCGCGTGCGCACAGTTGTCGACGAAGAAGAGCTGGAAAACTACCATGCGCAACTGACTGTCGAGCAGGCCAAGCCTTATCTGGACGACCCGAAACTGGGTGACGAGATTATCGAGCGCGTGCCACCCGTCGAACTGGGCCGGATTGCCGCGCAATCCGCCAAACAGGTGATCCTGCAACGCGTCCGCGAAGCAGAGCGTGACCGCCAGTACGAAGAATTCAAAGATCGCGCAGGCACCATCCTGAATGGTGTGGTCAAACGCGAGGAATATGGCAATATCATCGTTGATGTTGGCCGTGGCGAAGCTGTGCTGCGCCGCAATGAGAAGATCGGGCGCGAAAGCTACCGCAATGGCGACCGCATCCGGTGCTATGTCAAGGATGTGCGCCGCGAAGCACGCGGGCCGCAGATTTTCCTGTCACGCACCGCGCCGGAATTCATGGCCGAATTGTTCAAGATGGAAGTGCCGGAAATCTACGACGGCATCATCGAGATCAAGGCCGTTGCCCGCGACCCCGGATCTCGCGCCAAGATCGGTGTGATTTCCTACGATTCGGGCATCGACCCGGTCGGCGCTTGCGTCGGTATGCGCGGCAGCCGGGTTCAGGCTGTGGTCAACGAATTGCAGGGCGAGAAAATCGACATCATCCCTTGGACAGAAGATCAGGCGACATTCCTTGTAAACGCGCTGCAACCCGCCGAAGTCAGCAAGGTTGTGATCGACGAAGAGGCAGGCAAGATCGAAGTTGTCGTGCCTGATGAGCAACTGTCGCTGGCGATTGGCCGTCGCGGTCAAAACGTCCGTCTGGCCAGCCAGTTGACAGGTCTGGACATCGACATTCTGACCGAATCCGAAGAATCCGCACGCCGTCAGGCAGAGTTTGCCCTGCGCACCAAGCTGTTCATCGACGAGTTGGACATCGACGAGATGATGGCACAACTTCTGGTCGCGGAAGAGTTCACCTCGCTTGAAGAAGTGGCCTATGTCGATCTGGACGAATTGTTGACCATCGACGGGTTCGACGAAGAAACCGCACTGGAACTGCAAACCCGTGCGCGCGAACGGCTGGAAGCGGTCGCCGCAGCGGCACTGGAAAGCGCACGCGCCCTCGGCGTCGAAGACAGCCTGATCGAGTTTGAGGGGCTGACGCCACAAATGGTCGAAGCCTTGGCAAAAGACGGCATAAAGACGCTGGAAGACTTCGCCACCTGCGCCGACTGGGAACTTGCAGGCGGCTGGACCACAGTGGACGGCGCGCGCGTCAAGGATGAGGGGCTGTTGGAAAGCTTCGACATGAGCCTTGAAGAGGCGCAGCATCTGGTCATGACCGCACGTGTCATGCTGGGCTGGGTCGACCCGAGCGAGCTGGAACCAGACGCAGAGGACGAAGCCGAAGACGCACTATCGGAAGAAGACGCCCTTGAGGGTGAACCGCACTGAGCGGCGCGGAGGCGCACATGACGCGCGGAGGCAAAAACGATACCAAGGACGGGCCAGAGCGGCGCTGTATCGTGTCCGGAGAATCCGGGGATACACGCGCGCTGATCCGCTTTGTTGTCGGGCCAGATGCGCAGATTGTGCCGGATCTGGCAGCTAAATTGCCGGGGCGCGGGATCTGGGTCAGCTCGGATCGCGCGTCACTGGAGCAGGCAGAAAAAAAGAAAGCCTTTGCCCGCGCCGCGCGACAGGCCGTATCCGTCCCCGAGAACTTGGCGGACATGGTAGAGGCGTTGTTATTGCGCCGCGTGATTGATCTGATTTCGCTGGCGCGCAAAAGCGGGTTGGCACTGGGCGGGTATGAAAAATGTCGCGATCTTGCCCTAAAGGGCGAAATGGCCATTCTGATACAGGCACATGACGGATCGACACGTGGAAAAACGAAACTGCGCCCACCGGATGGCCCTGACAGCTATATCGGCTGGCTAAGCGCGCAGGAATTAGGTTTGGCATTTGGGCGGGAACATGTGATACATGCCTCGCTTCGTGCTGGTGGACTCAGTCAAGCTGTTGTACAGGAAGCGGCAAGACTGAAAGGTTTGCGCACAGGTATCGGCGGATACGCCGCCGGAGAGGATAAGACGGACGCATGAGCGATACAGACGGAAAGAAAACACTCGGACTAGGCGGCAAAGGCGGCCATGTGAAGCAAAGCTTCAGTCATGGGCGCACCAAATCTGTGGTGGTCGAGAAAAAACGTAAACGCGTGGTGGTCCCTAAGCCGGGCACTCAGCAGGCATCTGGAACCCAAAACAAGGTTCCGACGCAATCTGACCCCTCGCGCCGCCCCGCCGGGATTAGCGACGTCGAAATGGAGCGTCGTCTGAAAGCGCTTGCCGCCGCCAAGGCGCGCGAGACGAAGGACGCCGCCATTCGCGACGCTGAAGAGCGTGCCCGCGAAGAAGATCGTCAGCGTCGCCGCGACGAGGCAGAAGCACGCGAGCGCGAAGAGCGCGAGCGTGAAGAAGCCCTGCGCGCCAAGGAACAAGAAGAGGCCCGCGCAAAAGTTGCGGCGGATGCCAAGGCAGAAAAAACTGCACGCAAGGCACAGGAAGACGAGGCACCAGCCGCGCCAACCGCCACAGCGGCACCTTTGTCCGAACGCGCACGCCCGGCCGCAGCGCCGCAAGATGCCCGCAAAACGGTCAAACGTAGCGAAGACGACCGCGCAACACGTGCGAAACCGCGTGATGATGCTGGCGGTCGCCGCGCAGGCAAGCTGACCCTCAAAGACGCGCTATCCGGCGATGGTGGCCGCCAACGGTCTATGGCCGCGATGAAGCGCAAGCAGGAACGCGCGCGCCAGAAAGCCATGGGCCAGACCCAATCGCGCGAAAAAGTCGTGCGCGATGTGCAACTGCCTGAAACCATCGTGGTACAGGAATTGGCAAACCGCATGGCAGAACGTGCCGCCGATGTGGTAAAATCATTGATGAAAATGGGCGTCATGGCCACCATGAACCAGACCATCGATGCAGACACCGCTGAATTGGTGATCGAGGAATTTGGCCACAAGGTCGTGCGCGTCTCGGATGCGGATGTAGAGCAGGTCATCACACAGATTGATGACAGCCCTGAAAACCTGCATCCGCGCCCTCCGATCATCACGATCATGGGCCATGTCGACCACGGCAAGACCTCGCTTCTGGACGCAATCCGCAAAACCAGTGTGGTTTCGGGCGAAGCGGGCGGTATAACGCAGCATATCGGGGCCTATCAGGTCAAAACCGAAAGCGGCGCGATTCTGTCTTTCCTCGACACACCGGGGCACGCGGCCTTTACCAGCATGCGTTCGCGCGGTGCCAATGTCACCGATATTGTCGTGCTGGTTGTTGCCGCCGACGACTCGGTAATGCCGCAGACGATCGAGGCGATCAATCACGCCAAGGCCGCCAAAGTGCCTATGATCGTTGCGATCAACAAATGCGACAAACCCTCTGCCGACCCGAACAAGGTGCGGACCGAATTGCTGCAACATGAAGTTGTGGTCGAGGCGATGTCCGGCGATGTTCAGGATGTAGAGGTTTCGGCCATAACGGGTGAAGGGCTGGACACATTGCTGGAGGCAATCGCCCTTCAGGCTGAAATCCTTGAACTTCATGCCAACCCAGATCGCGCTGCGATGGGTGCAGTGATCGAAGCTCAACTTGATGTGGGGCGCGGTCCGGTGGCAACGGTTCTGGTACAGAACGGCACATTGCGTCAGGGCGATATCTTTGTCGTGGGCGAACAGTGGGGCAAGGTCCGTGCGCTGATCAACGACAAGAGTGAACGGATCAAGGAAGCTGGCCCCTCTGTCCCGGTCGAGGTTCTGGGCCTGAACGGCACACCCGAGGCAGGCGACGTGCTGAACGTGGTCGAAACCGAAGGTCAGGCGCGCGAGATTGCGGAATACCGCAAAGCAGCCGCCAAGGACAAACGTGCCGCCGCAGGCGCTGCGACAACACTGGAACAGCTTATGGCCAAGGCCAAGGCCGATCAGGATGTTGCAGAGCTACCTGTTCTGGTGAAAGCCGATGTTCAGGGGTCTGCCGAAGCCATTGTTCAGGCGCTTGAGAAGATCGGCAACGACGAAGTGCGCGTGCGGGTTCTGCATTATGGTGTGGGCGCAATCACCGACACAGATGTCGGCCTTGCCGAAGCATCAGGCGCGCCGATTATCGGCTTCAATGTCCGCGCAAATTCGTCGGCCCGCAGTTCAGCCAACCAGAAAGGGGTCGAGCTGCGCTATTACTCGATCATTTATGATCTGGTTGACGACATCAAAGCGGCGGCTTCTGGGCTTTTGTCGGCTGAGGTGCGCGAAACCTTTATTGGCTACGCCGAAATCCGCGAAGTCTTCAAGGTATCGAATGTTGGCAAGGTTGCTGGCTGTCTGGTCACCGAAGGTGTGGCGCGTCGATCTGCGGGCGTCCGCCTGCTGCGCGACAACGTGGTTATCCACGAAGGCACGCTCAAGACACTCAAGCGCTTCAAGGACGAGGTCAAAGAAGTGCAATCAGGTCAGGAATGCGGCATGGCCTTCGAGAATTACGAAGATGTGCGACCCAAGGATGTCATCGAGATATTCGAGCGCGAGGAAATCGAGCGCACGCTTACCTGAGACACGATTTTACACAAATAGAAAACAGGGGCCGGTTTCGGCCCCTGTTTTCATATCTGACCGCTGCGCAATGACCGACACAATGACCACAGCCACCAAACCACAAGGCCCCGACAATCGTCGGGGCCTTGTGCGTTATTTGCCGTTTAGAACACCCAAGTTCGACACTTGAGGGGAGAAATCGGCTGTTGGAACCCATCTGACCACTAAGATTTCAACAGGTTAGATGTCAGTGCTCTCGGTTCTTGTGTAGTACATTTTCTGTAATAATAATTGTTTACGAACAATGATAAGAATATTACTCTACATCACATGTATCTGCGTGTGACTGAAAGCGGCGGACGACGCTACCTGCAAATCGTCGAAGCCTATCGCAACGAGGCTGGTAAGCCGCGCACGCGCATCATTGCCAAACTCGGCCGCGCGGACACATTGAAAGACGGCGCACTTGACGCGCTCATCCGGGGCCTAAGTCGTGCGGCGGGTCGAGAAGAGCCACCAAAGCTCAGCGTGACCTTCGATGCAGCCTTGGCCTATGGGAATGTCTTCGCGCTTCATGAGTTGTGGAAGGAGCTTGGTTTCGACCGCGCTCTGAACCGTACCCTGCGCTCTGGAAAGCGCAGTATTGATGTTGAAGCCCTCGTGCGTGCGATGGTTTTCAACAGGCTTTGTGACGCCAGCAGTAAATTGGGCTGCCTGCGCTGGCTGGAAACTGTTGCCATGCCTGCCATGCCCGAGACCGTCACCCATCAGCATTTGCTCCGCGCCATGGACGCCTTGATGGACAACGCGGAAGAGGTTGAAGACGCGTTGGCGCGCCAGATCCGACCACTTGTGGATCATGAACTTACAATGGTCTTCTACGACCTGACCACTGTGCGCATTCATGGCGAAGCCCGGCTTGAGGATGATGTTCGTGCGTTTGGCATGAACAAGGAAACTGGCGGCATCGCGCGTCAATTCGTGCTGGGCGTGGTGCAGACCGCTGATGGCCTGCCGCTCATGCACACTGTGCATCCTGGCAATGTCTCTGAAACCAAAACCCTGCAGGGCATGCTGCAAACGGTCATGCAGCGATTTCCTATCCAGCGTATTATTCTGGTGGCTGATCGAGGCCTGCTCAGTCTCGACAATATCCATCACCTGACAGAGATGGCCAATAAGGACGAGCGAAAGCTGGAATTCATCCTGGCCGTGCCTGCGCGGCGCTATAGCGATCTGGTAGAAACATTTCAGGGTTTTGACTTTGGTGATGACGACGGACTGCAAGAAGCCAGCTTTGAGGGGCACCGCCTGATTGTCGCACATGATGCAACCCGCGCGCTGGAGCAGGGTCAGACCCGTCGCGCGCGGATTGATGAGCTGGAAACCATGGCCCAAAAGATGGTTGGTAAGCTCGACTCTCAGGACGCCGGGAAGACAGCCAAGGGGCGGCGCGCATCAGACCGGGGGGCTTACAGCCGGTTTGTCCGCGCCATTGCCGATGCCGAACTCACCCGCTTCATCAAGGCAGACCTGACGGCGGACCGTTTTAGCTGGACCGTTGATGAAGAGGCCATCGCACGTGCGGCCCTTTTTGATGGAAGGCTTGTCCTGCTGACCAATGTTCCTGAGATGACGCCGGAAGATACTGTCCAAAAATACAAGGAATTAAGCGATATTGAGCGCGGCTTTCGCGTGCTGAAATCCGACATCGAGATCGCACCGGTTCATCACAGATTGCCCGACCGTATCCGCGCCCATGCGCTGATCTGCTTTCTGGCGCTTACCCTTCACCGGGTCATGCGCATGCGCCTGAAGGCCATGGGTCATCATGCAAGCCCTCAAGCTGCACTGGATCTTTTGGCCCGCATTCATCGCCATCAGGTTCAGATCGCAGAAACGAAGCTTGAGGGAACTGCGAAAACATCACCCCAACAATTGGAGTTATTCGATGCCTTAAACTTGCCAAAACCTGCCTAAACCACTTAATGTAGTACATTTTTGGCCACCTGGCCTCAATAATATCAATTACTTAGCTTTTTTGCTGTCGAACTTGAGAGAACAGGTTGACCGCGCTTGTTTCAGCCAGCCGCGTATTTCCGTGCGGGCTGGTCAAACTCGGATGCTGAAGACAAGCTGAATGCGCCGCCTTCGCCACGCTGCAACCGGCCTTCGCGCAACAAGGTTCCAAACCCGCGCAGCATATCATCGCGCGTCACATCGCGCCCTTCGTTATAGGCAAGGACATAGCTCATCAATTCCACGCGCGTGAACTCTTGTTCACCTTTCAGATGCGTCTTGAATGCCGCCGCCGCCTCGATCTGTTCGTCCAGCAACCATGCGTCAACCGCCTCTGCGAACTCTTTAAAGGCCGCGCGATCATCCATCGACAAGGGCGAAGATTTCTTCAACCCCTCCAGATCAATGGCTGAACCTGCGGCACTGGCAACACGTCGCGGGCGCACCGGAGTTGCGGGGCGCGGGCTGTCGACGCGCTGTTCCGAAACCAGTACAAGTGGCGCGCGCTCTGGCTCCGGCCGTGCCCGTCTGGACGCTTCAACCCGTGCAGGTCGCCGAGGAACGGGCTGGAGGGTTTGTGCCAGGGCTGTTTCTTCGGACAGATCAGGCCGCTCCGGTCTGGCAGGGGTTTGATCTACCTGCTCTGGCCGCGCGCTGCGTGATACCTCTTCACGCGCCACATCGGCACTGCCCGCAGTATCGGGATTCCGAGGTGTTGCAGAACGCAACGGCTCGGGAGCGGAAAGACCTTCGCGGTAACGCTCGATCTCGCGGGCCTGCACGATGTCGGGACGCCGGGGGCCAGTTGCCTCTTCTTCGGCGCGCGTGACATCAACGGCGGCACGCATATGCTCGAATGTCTCGCGGCGGCGGCGCTGTGATTCCACCTGCCCCAATTCCGAGCGCGCGGTTTCCAGAAGCCGCGCTGCCGTTTCATCCGTATCACCAATCATCGCATCAAACTGTGCACGCGCATTCACACCACGCCCCGGCGCAGCCCGGCTTTCGATCTGAGCAAGTTCCGAAATAAGATCGGCTTCGTCATTCTCGCTCAGGCCCGTTTCACCGATGACTTTGCGAATTTGATCCCGCAATTCAGCGTCAGAAAGTTGCGCCTCAGCAGGTCGCACTTCGGCATCACCGCTTTTCGCATCAGCCTTGAGGGAAGCAGCTGCCGCATAGCTGTCTTCCAGATCGGAGTCAAAATCATCGTCCAGATCGTCAAAATCATCGTCAAAATCAGCATCGTCACGGTCAAAATGCGCCGATAGGACGGACGCATCTTCCATGTCTTGGTCAAATCCTTCAGCCGCGTCATGGTCATTCTCTTGCTCTGGTGCGGTCATCTCGACCCAATCGCCAGCTTCTTGGGCCGCTACATCGTCGGACACAGTCCGCGTGTCGGTTTCTGACACAGCATCGTGGGACTCGGAGAGTTCCGCATCTTCGATGTCGTTTTCCATCGCGGGTGTTTTCGGCGCGGCGACAATATTGGCATTTGCACCGGCGGCATGTGCAATGCGTGCACGAATGCGGGCCAGTTTCTCGCTCATGGTGGTGGACGCAGTTGCGTCTGCAACGGCCTTGGGCAACGGCTGCGTGACAGGTTGCGCCAAGGCTGGACGCGGCGCTTCTGCTTCTGCTTCAACTTCTGCTTCTGCTTCAACTTCGGCTTC
>SL_8KL_010_SEDDRAFT_10004817_pt1 | contig 10750 bp, 8 predicted proteins | sample SodLakKL_010_SED_4_FD_11160 | JGI IMG/M metagenome (IMG submission 11160) | reverse complement strand
TCTTTCATCTCCTCAACCGTATCCCGGGCGAATCTGAGGTTAAATCTGGCCATGAAATTGGTGAAGCAGTTGTTGTTTACACCTGGCTTGTATTCATCCGGACCACACACCTCATTGAAACAGAACTTTCCCTCATCCTGTTCAAAATGACCGCAGCTGAACCACATTCTGGCTGTCTCAACCAAAATCTCTGCCCCTTCATTATAGAGAAAATCATAATCCCCGGTAGCGGTAAAGTACAGATAGATGGCATAGGAAATATCCGCATCTATATGATATTGGACAGTTGAGCCCATAAAGAATCCGGAAGCCTCTTTGCCGTTTATCGTCCGCCAGGGGAACAAAGCTCCCTCCAGCTTCACTCTGCTGGCATTTTTTCTCGCTTCCTCAAGAATATGGTAGCGATACTCCAGAAGCTTGCGGGCGACCTGAGGTCGATTGAAGAGGTAAAAGGGTATGATAAATGTCTCCGTATCCCAGAAATAATGGCCCTCATAAAATTCCCCGGTCAGGCCCTTGGCGGGCACGTTTGTCCTGCCGTCTCTTCCCGTTGATTGCATCAGCTGAAAAGCATTATAGCGCAGAGCCTGCTGCAGATGGCCCTGGCCGCGCAGAAAAACATCAAAATCGCTCCAGAAATCCTCCAGAAATTTTTTCTGATCATTCTTCAGGCTGGCGGAGCCCCTGTCCGCTCCCTGTTTGACGTCTATTACCACCTTCTTCTTGAGCCTGTCAGGTGCAGCATCCTTCGAAGTGGCAAAAGAGGCAAATTTTTTCAGGCGATATTCCTCACCCTGGGTGGCAGAGATTCTAAAATCCTCAATTATCTCATCTTCGATAACAAAATGATCCTTTTTAACCGTAGTATTTTCAGGAGCCTCAACTTGATTCATCACAGCACCGGCAATCTGTATTTCACTGCTGGAGGTATTCTGCACCATATAACAGCGGCCATTGGCAAAACCCGTGGCCGTCACCTCCATGACTTTATCCCGGCGAAAGTGATGATGATTTTTTACATCACCATCTATAGCGCTCTCCACCCTGATCTCACCGGTGAAATTGACAGGTTTAAAGCTGTAATCGATCAGGGCCAGCTCTTTATGGGTGAAGGAGATAAGCCTTTCAATCTCGACCTCGATTTTTTTGCCCCCGGGACTCTGCCAGACAAAGCTGCGTGAGAGCAGACCGGTGCGCATATCCAGAACTCGTCTGTAATCACCTGTACTGCCTTCCAGAAGATCCAGCTTCTCCTCACCCAAAAAGAGATTTATCTTCGTCCAGTCCATGAGATTGACTATGGTCTGGCTGTATTTGGGAAGATTGGGCGCCTCCTCCCCGTAGACTATCTCCTCGGAATCATAGATTCCGTTTATGTAAAAGCCCGGTGTGGTTGTCTCGGCCGGTCCCGAATAATCCTCTTCCAGCGTACCTCTTAACCCCATATAACCGTTGCCTATAGAAAAGATGGCCTCGTTGTGGTGATTGTCATCGACCGAAAATTCTTCTTCTATTATCCTCCAGGGATGAACAGCAAATTGGTGCTCCTTTTCCAGTTTCTTTTCATGAAAACTTCGCAATGTCACTGTCAACCTCCCTAATATTGCTTTTATCCTCCGCCAACGAGAGGAAAGATGCTGACGGTGCTGCCAGATGGCACACTGCTCCCCCTATCAGCATGTTTTCCATCCACGAGTATCACCTGAACTTCCTCATCGGGTATGGAATAAAATTTAAGTATATCAGCAATGCTGTCTACTTTATCCTCCCTTATGGTATTTCCTTTTCTGAGATTGCCGGGGCTGTATTTCTCCAGCCCCCCGTAAAGATTTACGATAATCTCACCGGCTTCTTCAGAATTACATTCAGTCATACTGTTCGCCACCTCCTGGCAGCAGCCCGGAAAATTTCTCGAGATCAAGCTCAGTGAGTTTATCCGGCAGGGGAAAACCCCTTTTATCCCATCCCCGTTTTTGGTAATAACTATCCAGCATTTTCTCCTCATTTACTATCACTTCAGCCGCCGGCCCGCTGCCCTTCTCCTCTTTAAATCTGGGCGGTAGTGAGTCATCCCGGCGTCTGAATCCGGCGGCAAGATTGTACAGTCTCTCTAAATTCCATATCCTCCTGCCTATTTTCATAAATTCACCTTCGCTGAGATCAGCCCCTGTTACAGCATTTAACATCTCCCTATAAAAACCCTCAGCCAGGGCAAAAAGAGTGAATTTACATACAATAAGTGAGTCCAGTATTGCATTTAAGTTCTGCTGATGCACAACCAGAGGGGCTTTATCTTCTTCACTGAAGCGGTCAACGTTCTCTGGAATACCGAGCAGCTCCCAGGTCATCATATTGGCCCGCTGGTGACATGCACCTCTATTGGATGTTATATAACCGAGAGCCTGGCCTTTCATTCCCCGGGGATCAAATGCCGGAATATCGAGACCTTTAACCTGCATTGAAAGCTCAGATGCTCCATATTCAGCGGCAAATCTGAGTGATCCCTCTGCCAGCTTATCCCCTATCCCCTCTCTAAAGGCGATCAATTCGATATACTCATCTATCTTCTCCCTGGAGCCGAAACTCAGGGGAGAATCGATAAAACCTTTATCTGACATCTCTATATAACAGCTCAAAACCGAGCCGGTTGAAATGGTATCAAGACCCAGCTCATCGCATAATTGATTTAAATCCGTGACAAAATCAGGATCGCTTAAACCCAGATTTGCTCCGAGCAGACCCAGAGACTCAAACTCCGGACTGGCTCTCTCTTCTTCACCCCCGCTTATATTCCTGGAACAGGTTATAGGACAATTATAACAGCTTGAGGAGGTAGAAGGCAATCTGCGGGCGATATTCTCCCCGGAAATTCTATCAGCCAGATCGAACTGTGTCTTCTGAAAGTTGTGGGTGGGAAGAACCCCGGCCTCATTGATCAAATTCATGAGCATGGCTGTACCCAGCTCCCGCAGCCTGCCCTCTGTGAGTGAACTGTCCTCAAGCCAGGCCCGGGATTTCTTCTTGATAGATTCAACCTCTTTTTCATCGGAAATACCCGGTTTTTTATCACCCCTGACGGAGATAGCCTTGATATTTTTGCTGCCCAGAACCGCACCAAGACCACCCCGGCCCAGTGTGCCATTTTTCCCCACTGCGACTGAGGCGAATCTCACCTCATTCTCACCGGCAGGACCAATGGAAAGATGTCGATAATCGGAAGTTTTTTCCTGCAGAGATCTCCAGGTGGAAGTTGTGGTCTTCTCTCTTAATTCAGGACAGGGTATTATCTTCACATCCTCCTCATAGATCTCAATTCTGTGCAGTTCATCACAGCTTCCCCTGATAATAAGGGCATCAAACCCGGCTTTTTTCAGGGCCGGCCCCCAGTGACCGCCGGCATTTGAATCAAAAATGGTGCCGGTCAGCGGAGATTTAGAGAGCATGGCCATCCTGCCCGTAGTAGGAACGACGGTGGCGGTTAGAGGTCCCACAGCAAACACCAGCATATTTTCAGAAGATAGAGGGTCCACCTCCGGATTTAGCCTCTCCGCTAAAAGATAGTCACCCAGCCCGCGCCCGCCCAAAAAATGAAGTTCTGCCCTGTCGGGCAGATTTTCAATCTCAGCTTTTTTATTCCGCAGATCTATTTTTAATAATTTTCCCATCCAGCCGTCCATAATTACCACCTCGATTTAAACATTCAGTGCTCCGTAATACTGCCCCGCAGAATATCAAGGCCGTGGGGGATGATATCGATAACACTCTCAAGGCACTGTTCAACAGCCTCCGGCTTTCCGGGAAGATTGACTATCAAACAGTCCCCCTTAATGCCGGCTTTAGCCCGGGATAGATAGGTTAATTCTGTGAATTTAGAGGTGTCAGCTCTCATTTTTTCCGGCAGGCCCGGCACTTCCTTTTCAATGACTTCGGCTGTGGCCTCAGGGGTGATATCCCGGGGAGCAAAACCTGTGCCTCCGGAGGTGAAGATAATCTCCACATCTTCTGTTTCACTGAGTTCATTCAGCTGATTTACAATCCTGTCATAATCGTCAGGGATGATCCTGTATTCTTTGACCTCACCATCTCTGGCCTCGATGATATTCTCAATCACCGGTCCGCTGGCATCCTCTCTGTCACCTCTGGAACCTTTATCGCTCATTATTAGAATTGCTGCATTCATGTTCTCACTCCTCAAAGTAGAGGTCATCACCAGGGCGAACCATGCCTCCGGCTATTACCGAAGCAAAAACACCCTGTTCGGGCATTATGCAGCTGCCCGTTTTGCGGGCAATCTCGCAGCCGGAATGGCATTCTTTACCTATCTGGGTGATCTCCAGCAGAACTTCCTCACCGATTTTAATGCGACGACCGGGCTTTAACTCATGGAGCTTAAGTCCCCTTGTAGCAATATTTTCGGCAAAATCACCAAAACCCAGGGCTAAATCATCATCCTCGAGCTCATCCTTCATGAGGAGTATGCTCTCCTCGGCCAGAAGGCTTATCTGTCTGTGCCAGTCACCGGCATGGGCATCACCTTTGATACCGTGATCCACGGCCAGCTCGATTTCCGGGACGGGCTTTTTGCGGGTGCCTTTTTCCTGGCTCATGCAGACTGCAACAACCTCACCTATCTTCTCCCGGCTGGATCTTTTGAAATCACCGGACTCTCCTCCGGTCTTTTCCATGAGCCGTATCTCACCAATATCCATAGCCTTATCCACAGCTTTGCACATATCGTATATCGTCAGGGCAGCCAGTGAGACACCATGCAGTGCTTCCATCTCCACTCCCGTGCGGGCGGATGTTTTGACACTGCATTCTATTTCGATGCTGTCAGGTTTAGTAATTTCAAATTCCAGCTCAACACCGCTGAGAGGTATCTGATGGCAGAGAGGAACAGCTTCAGCTGTCTTCTTGGCGGCCATAATCCCGGCCAATCGGGCAGTTTCCAGAACAGGCCCTTTATCTATCTCCATATTTTCAATTCTGGAGAGAGTTTCCCGCTTCATTTTGATCTTTCCCCTGGCCCTGGCCTGGCGATAGGATATGTCTTTTTCACTGACATCGACCATATTTATGCTGCCCTTTTCATCCATATGGGTAAAATCTTTTTCTGTCAAAGGCCTAACCTCCTATCTGAGACATATTTCTGTTATTACATCCCGGCTTAAAGTCATTCTCTGCCGGTTTTTTCAGAGCAGAACCCCGCAGTACATCTCTTATATTATGATGGGATTTGAGCTCTCCACCTTCATATAAGGAAATCTCATTCTCACGGGCCAGACAGGGCCGGATTTTGCCGTCTGCTGTCAGCCTCAGCCTGTTGCAGTTCCCGCATATATTGTGGCTCACAGGTGAGATAAAACCGATCACAGCTTCACTGTTATCCAGCCAGAAATTTTGAGCCGGCCCCTTTCCTCTGATATCAGCAGGTTTAAGTTCATGTTTGTTTTCAACCCGGGCTTTTATCTCCTCCAGGGATATCTGATATTCAGAAACAGCATCACAGCCTGATTCTGCTGAAGCTTCCTCGGCAAAGGGCATATATTCTATAAATCTCAAATTAAGATTTTTGTTGCGGGCAAAACGCACAAAATCTTCAATCTCATCATCATTCAATTCTTTTTTGACAACTGTATTTATTTTTAGCGGGTTGAGCCCGGCATTTCTTGCCTTTTCTATGCCATCCAGAACCCGGGATAAGCCGTCAACTCCCGTGATCTCCGCAAATTTTTTATCCTGCAGAGTATCTAAACTGATATTTACCCGGTCAAGGCCGGCCTCTGCCAGCTCTTCAGCCTTATCCCCCAGAAGATATCCATTGCTGGTCATAGTTATCTCCCTGCAGCCCTCTACATCATCGATACTATCAATCAGATTTTCCACACCCAGCCTAACCAGGGGCTCTCCTCCCGTGATGCGGAAGGTGGTTATACCTTCGCTGACTGCGATGCGGACAACCTCAAGTATATCCTCATAGCTCATAATCTCATCCCTGGGTTTACACTCGACTCCCTCAGATGGCATACAGTAACTGCAGCGGAAATTGCAGCGGTCAGTGATTGAAATTCGCATATAATTTATCTCTCTATTGCCGGCTGCATTAATCGTCAATTTCATCACCTCTCTCTGCAGGAGTAAAGCAGCGCTCCAGACCGGTTTCCTCGAGCAGATAACCTCCCAGTTCCTGCAGACTTTTTTCGAAGCTGAGGGAGGAGATCACCTCTTTCAGGGCTGTCATCCTCCTGTCATCGCTGAGATCCGCCGGATATATCAGTTCAAATCTCTCCGTAAATAATGGTTTAAAACACAGATCGAAAGAGCGGGCAGCAGCCTTAATGCCCAGAGTTACATCGGCAGCACCGCTGTCCACAGCCTGCGCAACCGCAGCATGTGTATATTCCTCTTTATTATACCCTTTGATATCGTCTGGTTCAATACCCTGACGGGAGAGATGATAATCCAGCAGGATTCTGGTCCCCGCTCCCCGCTGTCTGTTAATAAAGGTGTAATCGGATCTGGAGAGCTGGGATAGATTTTCTATCTCAGAGAGCGATGAATCCTCTCTGAAAATGAAACCCTGTCTGCGCCAGGCCAGAGTGATCAGCTTATAATCATTCTCAGCCACCTCAGTCAGATAGGGAATATTGTATTCGCCAGTTTCGGGATCAAGAAGATGTGCTGCCGCAACATCCGCCTCTCCTCTCAAAAGAGCATGTATGCCTGCCTGACTTCCCCGGGACTGCAGCTTAAGCTGGCCGAAGTCATCCTTTTGGGCCAGCAGTTCTCTCAACTCCTCCAGGGCAGGATCATTGCTGCCCAGCAAAAGCAGGCTGTTTTCAACATCTTTTCTGGAGGTGAGCGGGATTATCTCTGCCGGCTCCCCGGAGAAAAGCCCCTCCTTTTCCGGGGGTATTTTAAGATAGCCATCGGCCTGCAGGAGTGATTTCATCGCTGCCGAACCCCTTCTCCTGGGGGCGGCAATCAGCTCTTCCTCCTGGCGTAAATTCACCCTGATAAATTCCAGCACACCGGGTGTTGAGCTGATCTTCCTTTTAATGCGGACATCCCAGCTCTCAACCTCCTCAGGCTCACTGCCGCTCAATTTTAAAAGTGCCGGTTTTAAAAATAGATCAAAATCCAGCAGACAGGAAAGAGGATAACCTGGCAGGCCCACTACCGGTGTGGAGTCAATCTCACCCAGCAGAACCGGTTTTCCCGGCATAATATCCACACCGTGCACCCATATCTCACCCATTTCATCTATAATATCAGCTGTATAATCTCTGGAGCCAGCAGAGGATCCGGCAATCACAGCCACCATATCACTCTGGCTGACAGCCTTCTGCAGCTCATCCTCTATCTTCTCAGGTGTGTCAGGAATGATAGGATGCCTTTCAACCAAAGCCCCGGCCTTCCTGCTTCCGGCGGTTATCATGGCAGAATTGAAATCCACAGTCTCCCCCCTATCAGGTTCCTGATGGGGAGGAATGATTTCATCTCCGGTGGGAATGACGCTCAATTGGGGTTTTTTTATGACCTCTACTTCCAGAAGACCTGCTTCGAGAAGGGCCCCGACATGGTGAGGGGTTATCCTCTCCCGGGTTGTGAGGAGCTGATCGCCCTTTAATACGCTCTCACCGATTGAGCGCAGATTGTGCCAGGGTGGTACACTGCTGAATATTCTGATGCTGTTTTCATCGATCTGCTCTACATCCTCAACTTTGATGACGGCGTTAAACTCCTCCGGCACCGCACTGCCTGTGTTAACTTCAACTGCCTGCTCCGGAACGTCAAATGTACAGGGATTGCGCTCATTGACACCCTCAGTGTCCTCGGCTCTGAGGGCATATCCATCCATGGCAGCAGCATAAAAATGAGGAGCGGATCTTCTGGCCCTGACAGCTTCTGCACTTATTCTTCCCGCCGCATTTTCAGCTGGAATTATCTCAGTCTTTAGTTCCCGACCCTCGAGCATATTGAACCAGATATTTCGAGCTTGGGAAAGTGTCTTCTTGTCAAGATATATATTTCTATTATTCACCGACATGGCTATCCACCCTCCCCAGAGCTAAAAGTCCGGCTTCGGAATCCAGGGGATAAACTCTGACCGGGCTTCCCCTGGCAAGCCCTTCACAGCCCGCAGAAATATGTATAAAACCCTGAGCCTCGACTAAAGTTGTGATCAAATTGGATTTACCCGGTATCGGAGCAACTTTTTTGACAGTGATCTCCTCCCCGGTTAAACGCACTTCCTCATCGTTGATGAATCTGACCGGAATAAACTCATCTTTTCCCCTGGCAGAAGGTATCCTGGTTTTAAGTGAGCCCAATTTGGCCTGTGATTTGAGCTCCTCAGGTTCAGCTGGAGCAATTCCCCTCATCACATTAATGAGATCGGGAATCACAATACAGCTGACCACCCAGGCGGAGGCCGGGTTACCAGGCAGCCCCAGCACCGGTGTATTGGAAACCCTGCCCAGTATAGTCGGCTTGCCCGGTTTCACCGCCAGTCCATGAAGCAGCACTCCCGGCTCACCCAGTTCATCAATAACATCTATCGTAAAATCCCGGGTTCCCACTGAGCTTCCCCCGGAGATGACGATAATATCCCTGTCGAGATTTTCCTCTATCTTATTCCGCAGGCTCTTCGGTTCATCTTCAACGATGACACTTTCACCTATAGTTCCTCCCCATCTCTCATAGAGTGCAGAAAGTGCTGGAGTATTGATATCTCTTATCTCTCCGGCCTTTTTGTCAGCCTCTGGCGGAACTATTTCATCGCCTGTGGAGAGAAGGGCAATTTCAGGCTTCTGAAATACCTCGACTTTCACTATGCCCAGACCGGCCATAGCTCCTATATCCTGAGCCCTTATTCTCTGCCCGGCTGATAGAAGCTGTTCTCCTCTTTTGACATCATCGCCCTTTTTTATCACATTCTGTCCCGGGGCAAGATCGTCATAGACCTCAATACGGGATAAGGAAATTTTATCGGTGTTCTCCACCATCACACAGCAATCAGCCCCATCGGGTAGCATAGCCCCGGTCGCTATCCAGGCGGCTTCGCCCTGAGCCAGAGAAAATTCAGCCTCCTCTCCCATTTTAACCTCTTTTTCAACATGGAAGTAAGCAGGATGGGTCTCACTGGCACCATGAGTATCGGAAGCTTTCAAGGCATAACCATCAACTGCGGAGCGATCAAATGGGGGTAGATCCTCATTTACCTCAAGCTTTTGAGAGAGAATCCTGTCTGCTGCTTCATATATAGAAATTTCCTCTTCAGCCACCTCTACAGGCCCATACCATTCACTCAGATTTGAATGTAAATTATCCAGCTTCTCAAGTTCCAGAAATTCACGGCTCATATCTCTTTTCGCTCCTCAGATAAAATGATGATGAAAAAACTCAATTAAAAAGCCCCAGCTGGCAGCGTCTCACTCTGATATCCTCTCTGTCAAGAAGACGGCCAAATTCTCCATATCCCCAGCCCAAAATATCGCTTATAAGCTGTGCCCTGTAACAGGATATTTCACTTTTGGGGACGGATACATCGATATCATTAAGCTGTGATGAATCATGCAGTTCAGTATAGTTCAATATCAGGTCGGCTCTTTCCCTTACCTCTCTGCATTTTTCATCTTCTTCGCCGTCTTCATCTACATATATAATCACACCTGGATCGAGAGAAATTATGAGATCATCCCCTTCGATCAGTAAATAATCCAGATCATTGAAATAGCCCAGAGCTTTGTCCAGGGCGGACTTAATATTTTCAGCCTGAGCGCGGAGATAGACAACATTTTCAGCCTCGCTCTGCAGGTAGGGAGAAATCCCGGGGTTTTCAGCTCTCATTATCTGAGAATCATCTGTAACAAGCCCGGATTTCCCCTCTTCTATCTCACCTTTCATTATACCGGTTTTTCTGCGCAAATTCTCCAACAGCATGAGCCCCAGCTCGGTCTTGCCGGAACCGGATTTACAGCCAGATAGTCCTATTATCTCCATCTTTTACAGCTCCCTTCAACAGTTCTCTTTGCTGATATAAGTCAAACAAAAAAAGGTGTCCCGGAGACACCAGCAGCAAAAATGTCTCCTTTCCACTCCGGGAGGTATGAAGGTTTCCCCTCATACCCTGTCGTCTGCAGAACCTGAAATGAGGTTCTGCAGCTCGAAGACCGCATATCTTAAATTTATGCTCCTATAATATTTAATTAAATATCAAGGATGAAATGCCTGCCTGACATGTGAATTTTTGTAGCAATTGAGATTAACATTGTCCTCAAAGCAGGAATAATTCAGATCAGAGAGAATTTTAATAATCAAGAAGTCTGGATTATTTTAACTATTATGCGGGGGAATTCCTATGGAAATCAGAGACGGAAAGCTCATCAACCATGCTCCGGAGACGGGTGAGGAACTGAGCAGGCATGACATAGCAGCAGATGAGGATATTAAACTGGCATATAAGAAAGCCGCCGAAGCCCAAAAAGCCTGGAAAGAAGAGAGCCTGAAAGAACGCGTAAAGATGATCGCTGAGATGAAAAACTTGATAGCCAATAATATTGATGCTGTGAAAGAAAAAATCTGTGAGGACACCGGCAAAACCGGCCAGGAAGCTCTAACCGCAGATATATTGCCCACACTGCGCATTATACGCTATTACGAAAAATATCTGCCGGATATCCTCTCACCTAAATCACGAAGCACACCGCTTATGGATTTCAACAACAGAGCTTATGTTGAATTCTTT
>SL_8KL_010_SEDDRAFT_10004814_pt1 | contig 10754 bp, 9 predicted proteins | sample SodLakKL_010_SED_4_FD_11160 | JGI IMG/M metagenome (IMG submission 11160) | reverse complement strand
ACCTCAGGGAACAACCGTTTCGACAACATCGTACTGCGCGGCATAGTAGCACCCGGTTATCTGAAACCAGATGAATTGTTTGTATTTCCCAACCCCGTCACAGATGGGATCATTTACTTCCTGAGTGAGCATGACATTACCATCTACGACTCATTTGGACGTTTCATTCTTTCTGCTGAAAACACCAAACAGGTCCGACTGCCGGAGCTGGCTTCGGGAGTGTATTTCGTCGTGACTGATGAGGGGCAATATGCAAAAATCATCGTGCCGTGATTGTTTGTAGCAACCCCGTTTTTATTTTCAATAACACATAAATCGCTCAATCTAGAGAATAATTATTATTTTTTTTGACTGTATCTTTCCGTTTTCAAAAAAAGACTATTAAGCATCCAATCAAAATGATTTTTTCAGGGCATTTGCTTGTCAGGTAGTCATCAGTTCATCAACATCATCTGCCTGCTCATGATGGCACCGGGAGCTTGCAAACGGTAAATGTAAACGCCGGCAGGATGGGGACTACCGTTAAATACAGCCTCATGCCTGCCGGGTTCCTTATATTGATCCAGCAAGGTTTTAACATGCATGCCTTCGATGTTATACACGTCCAGGCGCACATCCCCTCCCTGCTCCATATGAAATGGGATTGTGGTGGAGTTGCGGAAGGGGTTGGGATAGTTCTGCTCCAGCAGTCCTCTGGTTTCATCCGGTATCTCATCTTTAGACACATTGGCCCGGTTTCCGTGGATGGAAACATTGTCGAAACGGTTGTTACCTGAGCTACCTGATGCCTCCTCTCCTGTAAACCTGATCTTAAGCATCAGGTCCGGATTATTTTCTGCATCATCATAGGAAAAAAGGTTGAAGATGTATGTTTGAAAAGATAAGCCTACATTATTCACGGTGCCGATGAGGGTCCAGTTGCCTCCACCGTCGGGCGAGTAGTAAATCTCCTGTTGCCTGGCTCCGTTGGTGGTACGGCGTGCGGCATATCTCAGCTCCAGGTTTTCAAAGTTTTCAGATGAAGCTTTCAGGATCAGGTCCCTGGTGTCGGAGGGGTTTCTGACACGCAGGCCATAACCGGCTGCGGAATGTTGCTGGCTGTTTTGTGTGGTGCCATCCGTGCGGTCCATGTAGCCGTCGCCTGTACCCGGGTAGTGTATAAAACCTTTTTCTGCAGCCTGGGAAAAGTCGGCATCCACGTGGTTGATATGCCCGTCAGGCAGGTTATTGAAGTGCCAGTAATGCATCAGTGTCTTTTCTTTTACCTCCAGGACGAATTGCCGGCTGTGCTCTTGTTGTGCATTGTCGGTGACACTTACAGTAAAGGAGAACACTCCGGACTCTGATGGCGTGCCTGATAGCTTACCGTTAGCTTCCAGGTCCACGCCCGCAGGCAACTGGCCTTCAGTAATACTGTAGTGAAAAGGTATTTCGCCGCCTGATGCGGCAAAATAATGGGGCGAATAGGTTTCATGTATGTATCCGGGAGGTGGCTGCATTTTGTTTAACGTGAGGTCAAGAGCATTTCCTGAAACAACGATGTTGTCAAACCGGTTGTTACCATCCGTTCCGGAAGCTTCATCACCAGAGAAAAGAATTTTAAAACGCAGGTCAGGGTTATCCTGTGCTGCTTCGACATCACTCAGATCGAAGAGATGCACGACAAAGTCCTCCGTTACAGAGTAGGTATCGCCCAGTTGTGTGTAGTTTTCACCGGCATCGGTAGAATAATGCAGGGTTTGCTCGCGGGCGCCATTGGGCGTTCTGTGTGTGGCATAAGATAGCATGATGTCCTCATACCCTTCTGATGAGGCATGGATGGTAAGCTGACGGCTGTCGGAGGGGTTACGGGCCCGCAGACCATAGCCGGCATGGGCTTCCTTGTGTGCATTGAGCAGGGTGCCGTCAGTACGATCCATGTATCCGCTGTCTGTTCCGGGATAGGTGATGACGGCAGGCTCATTCATGCTATAGTCAGACTCTGCTATTTGCAGATGTCCGTCAGGCAGGTTGTTAAAATGCCAGTAATGGATCAGCCCATCCTGAAAGTGTGCTGTTATCTCCTTGTCATCGTCAAGAATGAAAGATGTTTTTTGTAAACCGGCCTCTTCAAGGCCTTCCCAGTGGCTGAACTGGTATCCGGGAGAGGGGATGGCTTCCAGGGTGATCTCCATGTCTTCAAAATAAACCCCCTGCCATGATGCGTCACCATCGCCCGTTTTTACCGTATTGACCCGGACCTGGCCTTGTGAAGGGTGAACAACATTTACGGTTAAGGTTTTTTCCGGTCCCAGGTCAAACTCTCCGGCGAGGTATTGCCGCATGTACCCGGTGCGTTGCAGGGCAAAGTCACGCATCACATCCACTTCATCCTCCCAGGACTGCATGTTTTCAGGCATGCGCCACCGATGAATATGTTCGGGCATTTCGGGTTTATAGGTCTCGTAGAAATCTTCCAACACGCCTGACACCCTGTTTTCCTCGAAGGAGGTGTTGAGCAGATCTGCAAAGCGGGTGATGAAATACCAGCGGTAGTCGTCGTTTTCAAGCAGCTTACGCAGGATGAATGTCGACCACGGCGGGTTAGGCCAGTCGGGGCCGTGTTCTTCCAAGGCAAAGCTCAGGGTGTTATGCGCCGGACCCTCGTTTACGCCGGTGACATAATCGAAATCCAGCCCGAAGCCGAAATCCAGGTCAAAAAGCTGCCAGCGCCAGCGGCCGTCCAGCCCTTCCGGTGCATCAGGGTCATATTCGTCGGTGTAATACCTCCAGTACTGGATGTTGTTGCCCGGCCAGTCGGTGTTCATCACATAGATCTGGCCTATGTGGTAATTGGTGAAATTCTCTACATCCATGCGGGTGGTTATCTCCGTAAAATCGTCGGGATCTTCCACCCCCGGATTTTCCAGGTAATCCAGCATGTCTTCATAGTGCTGTACCCCATCCGGGTTACCCCTTTCGAGCTGGCCATCCCTTTCCAGGATGGTATAATCCATCTCGTCGCTAAGCCCGTAATGGGTCTGCATGTATCTGTTGTCGAGCCTGTCGCGTATGGTGTGCACACCCCAGTACTCGCCGTTGAGGAACACGATAGCGGGTCGTGAATACTGCAGGTCGAGGTTCATGTCCTTCATCAGCGATTGCATGAAGGCATCCCTGAAGATGGACTCGCTCCAGTCGTTGCCGCTATTGCGCAAGATGAAGCGCTTGTACTCACCGATATCTTTATCCGGGAAAAGCGGATATTCCACCCATGTTGTGCCATAATCGCTTCGGGCGTACATGCGCAGCGACTTTCTGGGCCTGTTACGGCTGGTTCCGCCGTGTATGCGGGCGCCCATATCCTGCGAAAAGGCCAGGTTGCCGTTTTTCTCAAAGAATTCAAAATGCACCAGGCGTTCCCATTCGCGACCCCGCTGGTTGTAATTGGTGTGGTTGCCGTGCACATAGATACCTGAATCCGCATCAAAAAAAGCATTTTCATGTGCCGTTATGGAGATCAGCGGTAGTGAATAGCGCTGAAAACCCTGTTCATCCACAAGATAGCTGTGGGTTTCTACTTTTCCGGGGCGGCCATTGGGCAAAAAGGCACGCGCCCGGACCGTGTTGATCTTAAAAACTTCCCCTGCCGGTGGTTGCCAGTTTTCATTGTAATGATGCCCTTCTCCCAGGTTATTGGTAGGAATGAGTGAGATGGTGTTGGGGTCACCCTCACGGGAGGTAATGTTGAGCGGTGCTTCATATATGGTGGCTGTGCTATCCGGAATGCTGCCATCCGTGGTGTACCTGATCACTGCGGCAGGTATTACCCCTGCAATCACATACTCCCCTGGCGCCAGTTCCTCGCCATCAAACAAGATGGTTGCGTCCGGTATGGGGTTCCCTTCCGGATCTTCTACCACAAAGGTCACAGTGGCGGTGCCGGGACCGTAAGGCGGCTCCGGATCATCCGGATCGTCGGGGTCGTCCGGATCGTCGGGATCGTCGGGGTCATCGGGATCGTCCGGATCGATCACGCCCCATATGTCGTGAAAGATAGTATCCCCATATATGGTGACCTGCCGGTTGGGTTCACCGCCCCATTCGCCACCGCCCCAGCCTTCATTCAAAAAATACTTGTACTGATAGTGGCCAGCTGCCAGATCAAAAAAGATGCAGTAAATCATGTCGTCATCCTGGCTCTCCAGAATCATGTCTGCATCGGAACCAGGTTCAGGCCAGGCAGGGTCGGTCATGTCGCCGCTAATGTAAACCACGTCCCCTTCTTCAACGGGGGATTCAGTCATGTCGACACAAAAGCCCACGGCATGCGTCTCCTTTGTCCTGCCGCGTTCATTGATTTTTCCGGGTAATGCGCTGTTTCTGCCTGCGGGCATAAGGGTCACTACGACCTCTTTTTCCTGTGTGTCTACGGTGATCTGACCGGTAACGTCATCATAGCCCTCTTTGTATACCTCGTACGTATACAATCCAGGATGCGGGTTTGTTATGTGCAGGTCAAAAGCATCCTGGAAAAACCCTCCCTGGTGGGAGAATACGGGTGCCTCGATTTCGGGCATGCCTTCTTCTGCCAGGAGGGGTTGCCATCCCATCGAAAGGAAAAGGATGGTTATGAGAAATATGGATTTTTTCGTATGTGTGGATATGTTGAACATGGCTAAGCCTTAATTATATCTGGAATATTTCATTGAACACCTTTCCCGCATAAGGGGGAACAGGTGATCAGACAACGCCATATCATTGCGAGCAGGCTTGTAAGGCAAATCCCCAGGTAGGATCTGGCCTGCTGCCGTCATCATCAGTTTTCATCAAAGAAGAGGTTGACGCTATTAACTTCAGCCATTTTCTTTAGCTCGCTGACAAGCTGATTGCCTTGTGCTTCATCTTTCAGGAACACGTGAAATGACATCTCCATCAGTTCGCTTCCTTCTTCGCCCAGTGCTTTCATGTTGACCATTTTATGTCTGCTGCTGTGCTTCTTAATGATTTTGCTAAGGGCTTCTCCGGACAGGTCATCGGCATTCATCAAGATCTGAAGCAGGTACTCTCTCTTGCGCGCATGGCCAAAATCAAACTGATTGATAATAAGAAATATAAAGCTGATGAAGAAAGTTCCAAAGATGGCTACGGTATACATTTGCACTCCTGCGGCCAGTCCGATACTTAAAGAAAAGAATATGAACATGATATCCGTGGCATCTTTAACGGCTGTACGGAAACGGATGATTGACATGGCGCCCACCATGCCAAAAGCTCTGGCCAGGTTGTTTCCGATCACCATGATCACGATAGAGGTAATCATGGTAAGCATGATCATGGATACGGCAAAGGATGCGGAATAGTTCAGACCTTTGTAGGTATAGCGGTAAAGCAGGGATATGATGGTGCCGCAGAAAAGTGCGACGAGCAGGTTCATCAGCACATCCCTGAGTGTAATGGAGAGGGTGAATATGTCAGCAAAATCTGTTGCCATGGTATCCTGATTAGAGATGATTAATAATGTGCAAAAGTTTTGTTTACATCGTAGCCTATGGTGTACTTTGAAAGGGCTTCATGCCGTAACCTGAAGTCCTCTACAATGGTTTTGAGCCACCGGGGCATTTTATCTTCAAAGTATTTAATCTCAAGGATAAAATGACTTTTAAACAGATACCGGAGATTTTGATCGTTGTATAACTCATTGATATCAGGGTAGTTTTTGCTTCTGATATTTTTATCAAAGGTGACACGTGTACCGGCATTTATTTTTCCGTGATAAGCTTCTCTTTCGTATGTAACGAGGGTTGTGGGCAAATAAGGTTTTAGTTTATAATGAAAGAAAAAGCGTTTGGCATCATCGATTATCTGTCCGGGGTTGGAAGCGCATTCCAGTTCGAGATATTGCGCCAGGTTGCCTGTACTCAGAAGCATATCGAGGTTTTTGTATGCCACCGGTGCCCGGTGTTTTTTAATCCGGTTCCCTATCTTTTTTTTAATCTCCAGTATCACATAATCGTTGTCACTAAAATGGGTATAACCCCTTACCCTTAGTTTCCGGCGATGCAGCAGCCCCGCATGTTTTTCATGGTAGTTTACCAGGTCGGGTGTGTCAAAATAGACAGATCGCACGGTATATTGTGGCAGTCCGTTTCCGTTGGTCGTGGCATAGAGGTCTTTTCTGACGAAGCCCTGCACACGGCGTCGCAGTTCACCAAGCAAGTGGTTTGGGACCAGATATTTTCTTTCGTATCTAAGCATAGAAGGCTTAATTGTGGTATACCACACGGGTTATGCGCAACAGGTAATCCATCAGTGTGAGGGTGTCGGCCTGTATCCGCGCATCGATGATCATATTCGGAAGCAGGATATTATTTCCATTGTCTTCTATCATTATTGTAACGAAAACCTTAGGCTGGTTATTGATCATCTGCACGCTGTTATCTATGTCATGCACAGTACCTTTTATTTCGGTTCTTGATCCCTCATGGCGAATCCATACTACCTGTCCGGATTCAATGAAGACCCTTTCGTAGCTATCTACGGGCACAAAGGCAAGCACGGAGGTCATATCTGCCAGCCGTATAACCTCTTTCTCCCCTTGCTGCTCCAGGCCTCGCTGTCTTATCACCTGTCCGCTGATAGGCGCGATGATGTGCATTGCCTCCCTGAGNTTTTCCAATTGAATGAATCTGTTGTGCCAGATCGGATTCCCTGGATCTGATCACGCTGATCTCTTCTTCTTTTTCGCCGGCAACGAGGGCCTGGTAATTAGCCCTGGCAATTTCCAGCGCGTATTGTTTAACCTTCAGGTCATTCACGGCTAACTCATAATCCTGCTCTGACACCAGGTCTTCCTCATAGAGGTGCTGGATCCTGTCGGTGATCTTTTNCTGTGTCTCAAATTCCTGCCGTGCCAGCTCCACTTCTTCCTCTGCCATTTGAACAGCTTCCGGCTTTTCACCGGTGAGGTATACCTCTTTGAGGGCTTCCTGGTATGCCAGCTCCCCTCTTTTTCTGACGATCTGCATGTCAATGTCGTGAGACAGAACCCAGGCAATGGTGTCACCCCGGTGCACCCTGCGTTGTCTTAGCAGGTGTTCATTGAAAGAGAAATGCACCACATCTCCCCGCTGAAACTCCTGTGCCTTATATTCATTTACACTGCCGGTGATGTGATCCTCCAGAATATTGACAAGTGTTCCGTCAGGCGCTTTCTGCAGATACCATTCTTTTACCGGTTTGACAAGTCCTTTGGCACGGATCGTATAGGGGACCTCCACCAGAAACAGTGCCAAAGCCAGCAGGATAATCACTCCAGGAAGAAATATAGAAATATTTTTTTTCATTCAGTGATGCTTGTCTCTCATGTTATGAACGCAGTCCCGCCTGTATAAATTTTTGCATCGGGATATTTCCCTGAACATTGCATGTCATTAAGGCCGGATGCCGGGTACTTTTCCAGGAAAATTACCGCAAATATCGGAATTTTTACTCAACTTATTAAGAGCATGTTAATCAAATTGCTATAAAAAAGGAGAAAAAACCGTTATATGGTTTTCCTCCTTTTGTGATATATCTGGAAATAAAGGGTTATGTCAACTTCGTCTTCCCATGAATATCATGATATAGTATAGCAGTGTGGCAAGGGAAGCAAGGGCTGCAACCACATATGTCAGGGCTGCCCATTTGAGGGCATCTTTTGCGTTGCTGTATTCTTCGCCAACCGTAATTCCTGTGTTGGTGAGCCAGGCCAGGGCTCTGTTTGTGGCATCGAATTCCACGGGGAGTGTGATAAAGCTGAACAGGGTAGTGGCTCCGAACATGACAATGCCTGCCAGCAGGATTCCGGGCATGGTTTCCATGGTCAAAATGCCGATCAGCAGGATCCATTGCATGTACCTTGAGCTGACACTTATCACGGGCACCAGGGCTGATCTTAGCTGCAGGAAGGCATAGGCGCGGGCGTGCTGCACAGCATGGCCGCATTCGTGCGCTGCTACCGCTGCTGCAGCCACAGAGCGGCCGTTGTATACTTCAGGACTAAGGTTTACCGTACGGTTCATCGGGTTGTAGTGGTCGGTGAGTTTGCCCGGCGTGGAAATGATGCGGACGTTCTCTACACCGCTTTCACGCAGCATTTTCTCCGCAATGTCCCGGCCCGATAAACCACTGCGCAGCGGCATGCGTGAATATTTGGCAAAACGGGTCTTGAGCTGTTTGGAAACAAGCCAGCTTAAAAGCATAAAAACCCCGAAAATGATTAATATTTCTGTGTTAATTATCATAATGTGATATTATTGGATCTTTAATAATGCACGGATTCAATGCGCGCAAAAATAATCAAAAAACGGGCCATGCAGGATTTGGTGCCAAAATGGCGCCCGTTAAAAAACGTTAATCACCCAAAGAGATAATATGGTATTTTTCTTGATGTGATTTGCAGAAAGCATTTTCTGATTAGTTTTGTGTACATATTTACCGGAAAAAGAAAATTGTATGGAGAAGCCTTTAATTTTGGTTACGAATGATGATGGTGTGATGGCCCCCGGGATCCGTCACCTGGTGAAATACATGATGGAGCTGGGAGAAGTAGTGGTGGTGGCCCCTGACAAACCCCAGAGCGGCATGGGACATGCGGTTACCATTACCAACCCGCTGCGTTTGGAGAAGATCACCGTAGACGGGGGACATGATGAGTATAGTTGTAGCGGTACGCCTGTGGATTGCGTGAAACTGGCCGTAAACCGTGTGCTTAAAAGAAAACCTGACCTGCTCGTTTCAGGAATTAATCATGGTTCCAACTCCTCGATAAGCGTGATTTACAGCGGCACCATGTCGGCAGCTATAGAAGGAGCCATGGAGGGTATTCCTTCCATCGGATACTCATTACTTGATTACCGGTTTGATGCCGATTTCACACAGGCAAAAAAACATATCCTCAGCATTGCAGCAAACGTGCTTGAGCATGGCATGCCACAAGGCATATGCCTTAACGTAAACATTCCTGCCGTTGAAGAAAAAGACATTGCTGGCATCAAGATATGCAGGCAGGCAAGGGGCAATTGGGATGAAGGCTTTGATTACCGGAAAGATCCAAGAGGAAAGGACTATTACTGGCTGACAGGGGAGTTTATTCTTCATGAAAACAGCAATGAAACGGATGAGTGGGCATTATCCAATAAATATATATCTGTTGTCCCGGTGCAGTTTGACTTTACTGCCCACGACCTGATACCCGAAATTACCAAATGGAAATTCGATGTTAAATAAAGACAGTTGGATCTTAGGTGTACTTGTTGGCCTGTTATTACCCGCAATGGTATATGCACTTGTGATTCTCGTACTCCTGCCATACGGCCAGGTTGAAGGTTTTACCTATGCACCCAGACCCCGCATCCCTTTTCTTGTTGCCATCATAGCCAACCTTTTCCCATTCAGATTTTACATGGTAAGCAAAAAATATGATCGTACGGGAAGAGGTATCCTGCTGGTCACTTTTTTAATGATAATTACCTATTTTTCAGTTTTTTGACCCCATGACCGATGGCACGTTACTACATCATAGTCGGTGAGTCATCAGGTGACATGCATGCTGCCAACCTGATGACGGAGATGAAAAAACGTGACCTCCATGCCGAATTTCGCGTTTGGGGTGGTGATCGCATGCGTGATGCCGGTGGAGAAGTGGTAAAGCATATCAGGGAGTTGGCTTTTATGGGATTCTGGGAAGTTATCGCGAACCTCAGGACGATCCTTCGCCTGTTAAGGTATGCCAAACAAGATTTGCTTACATGGAAGCCCGATGTGCTTATACTGGTTGACTACCCGGGTTTTAACCTCAAAATGGCAGAGTTCGCCAAAGCACACCAGATTCCGGTTATGTACTACATTAGTCCACAGGTATGGGCGTGGAAGCAATCAAGGGTAAAAAAAATCCGCAAGGTAGTTGATAAAATGCTGGTTATCCTGCCGTTTGAGAAGGAGTTCTATCAACGTCATGATATGGCGGTGGAGTTTCCGGGGCATCCGCTTCTTGATGAGGTCATCCCAAAGAAGAAAAGAGATGATTATGCTTCATTCAAGGCAAGCCACAATCTTCCTGACAAGCCCATTGTCGCATTGCTTCCCGGAAGCCGCCGGCAGGAGATCAAAAGAATGCTCAAGGCCATGACAGCACTGGCTCCGGAGTTTACCTCATGTCATTTTGTGGTTGCCGCATTGACCACACAAGATCCTTCAGTGTACCAGGAGCATGTCCGTTTTGAAAATGTTTCTATCGTGTATGACCAAACCTACGCACTCCTCGCCAATGCACATGCAGCCCTGGTGGCCTCGGGCACGGCTACTCTGGAAACAGCACTCTTCGGCGTTCCGCAAACTGTATGTTACAAAGCAAACTATCTGTCTTATCTGATCGCAAAACAATTAATCCGTGTACCCTATATCTCGCTTGTTAATCTCATCATGAATAAACCTGTTTTACGTGAGATCATCCAGGACGAATTCACTCATGACAACCTTAAGGGTGAGTTGCACAGGCTGCTATATGATCAATCCTACAGGAGCAGGCTGTTTGAAGATTATGCCGTGCTGGAGCAAAGACTTGGTGGTGAGGGTGCTTCAGCCGGGGCCGCACGGATCATCACAGACGAGATCTTTTCCTGAACGATTCGCTGGTTCCAATCCCCGTTTCCCGGTATTAGTAATTATCTGTTGGCGGTTCCTGTAATTAATATTATGCCACCTGGTTTTGCTTATAGTTTTCATTATAAGCC
>SL_8KL_010_SEDDRAFT_10004813_pt1 | contig 10755 bp, 4 predicted proteins | sample SodLakKL_010_SED_4_FD_11160 | JGI IMG/M metagenome (IMG submission 11160) | reverse complement strand
CATCCTTGCATGTTTGAGCTTCCGTAATCCTATTCCAATGGAACCCTCATGTAATATTCATTATCTTTTGTGAACGTTTAGTGAATGAGGGTTTCATTTGAATAATTTATGGTTATCAAATTGATTAACAATTAAAGGCTGAAAGCTGAAAGCTTTCCTAGTAACTTAAACTCTCTTCGTCTCTCAGTCTCTCAGTTCTCTCAGTTCTCTCAGTTCTCTCAGTTCTCTCAGTTCTCTCAGTTCTTAATACAATGAAACCCTCATGTAATATTCATTATCTTTTGTGAACATTTTGTGAATGAGGGTTTCATTTGCACACTTTTTAGTTATTAAATTGATTAACAAAAAAATACACTTACCTGGTGATTGACCTAACACCAAAGACCGGTCCGATCATCTTTTCGGGTTGTGCTTCAAATTTAACAGTTACTTTGTCTTTCCCTTCAGTAAGTTCTTCCGGTATATCATATTGAGTATCCTTAAACCTGGTATCTATAGCAGGAGTGATGTCTTCGGTGGCAATCTTCTCATCATCCACATAGATGTCAAATATTCTATCTCTTCTGTAGCCACCTCTCCAATATTCCACTACCAGGGCATTAGGCTCTTCAGGATCAACTTCCAGCTCAAAAGAAAACCAGCCATCAGTTGAAACACGAGAATGGCGATCCCGGAAACGATATGGGCTGGTATTTTCTTGCTCAAAATTATGGTCGCGCTCTGTCTGCATTTCACCGGGTTGGAAAAAATTCACTGTCTTTTCTTCCAATTTTCTCTGTCTTTCCTGTTCTGCCTCATATTCAGCTTCCCTTTCTTCCCATTCTTCTTCTGAAAAAAGATCCCAATATATAGAGTAACGTCTCTCATGAACCTGGTAAAATGGTCTCATCTCAACATCACGCGGATGTCCTACATCTTTTGTAACAAAGGTATTAGGTTCACCGGGCACTTCTTCCATCCAATTGGAAGGATCCCGATCGGTTGTTAACATAACAGGTACATAAAGTGGTTCATTAACCCTGGGATCATCCTCAGGACCTAAATCTCCGGCAAGAACGACCGGACCGTGGAAAACAGCAACCCGATCTTCATCGTCCGGCATAGCTTCAAGGCGTAAAGAAAAAGGAATTGACACTTTCATCGTATCACCGTCTTCCCAGGTTCGTTCTATTCTAACAAATCTCTCCGGATCTTCGTAGACAGTATATATTGTGCCGTTTACACTTAAGTCCATACCTAATTCAGCCCAATGAGGGTAACGAAGTTGTAAAGCAAACTCAACGGGCTCATCGCACTCAAATATAAGTTTAGTACCTTGTTCTTCGGGATAAGCAGTCTCCTGCCGCACTGTTACACCTTTTTCCTCCCAGTCAACTTCAGCAGCAATATATTGGCTGACAAAAAGTTCCTCCTGATTATAGTAAAAAATGTTTTCATTATATTTGGAGTGGGTTTCCATACCGCTTCCCACACAACAAGTAAAGCCAAAAGGGTCTTGATAATCTTTTTTACCACCCATATCAAGCGACAAATTATAAATTACACGCCCATCTTCGGGATGTTGTGAAGAAAGTATATGATTAAACAAGGCGCGTTCATAGAAATCGGCAGTTTCGGCTTTTGTTTCCCACGTAAACAAGTGATCAGTCAATTTCAGCATGTTATAAACATTACATGTTTCTGAAGTGCTTGGTCCCAGGCGATTACGTAATTCCCCGGGAGGACCGAAGTATTCTCTGAGACCATGCCCGCCGGTTACATAACTATGGTAATTAACTACTCTATCCCAGAAAAACTCAGCAGTATTTCTTTCTTCTTCATTGCCTGTGAGTTCATACCGTCTTGCCAGGCCAATGACTTTAGGTATGTTCGTATTTCCATGTTTTCCGGGAAGTACATCATACCCCATTGCCAATGAATCCAGGACGAAGTTATCATGAAATAATCGTGATATCTCAAGATATTTTTCATCACCGGTAAGACCGTAAAAGTCTGCCATTACTTCATTCATTCCACCATATTCGCAACGCAACATTTCCTGACGCGTCTCATAGTCTAAGTGTTCTATTATTTCATTAATCCAGTCTGAAAAATCTAGTGCCATAGGAAGGGCTTTCTCAATATCCAGTAGCTGATAAGCATCTCGTAAACCGGCCAAAACTTTATGATGAGTATAAAAAGGTGCCCATAAACCGTTCAAATCAAAGCCGGCAGAACTGATCTCCCCCATAGCAATTTCCTCCTCAAAGACTTGCTTTCCATCTTCCATAGCCCCAATATACCCGTCACCATGAGCTTCCTGGACTATTTCCAGTTCATCAACGATATATTCGGCTCTTCTTAGAAATTCTTCATTACCTGTAGTATTGTACATCATAGCACATGCCGAAAGATAATGACCCAGGCTATGTCCGGCTAATGTTGATCCTTCCCATCCACCATACCTCTCAGCACGAGGTTCCAGGCCGGCTTCGCTTCTAAAGCTAGCCAAAAACCTGTCGGGTTCATAATCTAACAAAATCTGTTCATTTAGTTCAACAGCTTTTTTAAAGCGGCCTTCTAATAATGTGACTTCATCTAATTCAAAGGGTAAAGCACGAAACTCTATTACCTCTCGCTCGGATGTGCTAATTCTTGGTTCGGGTTGCTTACATGAAAAAAAGAATATCAATGCAAGCAAGAAAAAAATTGAGGTTTTAATTATAGTTTCCATATTTAAAATTTATTGTGATTAAAAAATTCTATTTATGCTCTAATATTACCCGCGTCACCTCTTGATCCAGAGGTATTAAATAGGCTTCTCTTTCTTTTGTATAAGAAGAAGCTGTTGTATAATCACCAATGCCTTGGATATCTGCAGGCTGTTCCACTCTTAAAAGGGCATTTTGATTATGTTCTGATGCTTCATCAAGATAAACGTGAACTTCTCCGTTGGAAGAATCAAATTCTACCCTATTGAATTTTCCTGCATCAAGAGTTAACCAAAGACCAAGATCAGCCAGGTATACTCTTGAACGAGCAGCATTAGTAGGTGTAACTGTTATCCAGTCATCGTTTTCATTCAATTCTCCGCTGAAAGAAAGCCATCCAAACTCTTGGTTATGCTTTACATAAGTTCCGCTATTGATAGAGTATCCTAAAAAGCCGGGACCATAATCGCCATTTATGCCATCAATGCGAAGAGTTGATGGAAATGAATGAAATGCGGCAGGTGCAAATCCCTCTTTAGTGATATTGGCGAGGGCTCCCATTGATCCGGCATGTCCGACACGCAGAAGGTATAAGTCATCCGGGTTTTCACGAAACTCTGACAGTACAGGAATAGAGTTCAATGCAGAGCCGTAATGATGTAATTGGCGTTCAATACGAGTCAGCTTCCCGGCATAAACAAAATCCCAATAACGACGGGCGCTGCCGTCATAGCCCCAATGAGGTACAGTAGGCATATAAGCCAAAATCGCGTTAAGGGTTACCTCAGCTTTCTCTTCATGACCAAAATATTTAGACCACGCATACACCTCTTCCTGGCCGGTGGAATCCCAAGGCATCTCACTGCCAAAAGGATAAGGCAAATCATCCCAAATATCCATACGGCCTCTCATCACTTCTTCAAGGGAATTGGCCAACTCTGTCATGCCCTCTCTTTGTAGGTCAAGTAATATATGAAGGAATACCGTTCCTTCCATTTGTCCGAATTGCGCATATGCTGGAGCTTGTTCAACCATGGCAATAGCAGTATGGCATGCATTTTCCAGGTACCAATCCCATGATTTTTCGGTAACATAATCATCATAATTTCGTGAAAGACGATAAAACACCCAATGTGCAGCAGCCACGTGTGGGTAGTTATAGGAACGAACAACTGATTCGGCCTCTTCGCGGTCCCATGCCGACCATGTATCCCAATTTATGTCATCACAATAGTACCCTTCTGGTAACTCGTCAGGCTCATAATAGAACATACTCTTTCTTACACCATACTTTCTTTCTCCTTCATTGTATTGAATACCGCCCCACATAGTTTCATGCACGAATGTGCTTAATTTGTCCAATTCCTCGGGTTCAGGCTGAATAAGCTGCTTCATAATTGCCGCTACCCATGAACCTGCTCCTCCTTCATCACTCAAGCCAGGTATCCAGGCACGTCCATCTTGCAGCACAGGACTCATTTCTTCATAATCATAAGTAATAACAGATTGATGCCGGTCAAATGGATCATCAGGATTTTCGTACCATTGTTCGGTAGTCAGGAAGTTACCCATATCAGCAACAACTTCCTCCTCTGGCTTTATAACTTTATAATTAATGGTTTGTTGAAGACCGTCTTGATACGTAACGGTTAGTCTTGCGCGTCCCCAGTCTACACCTTCCACACTATAAGACTTCCATCCACCCGGAGTGGGTTCTTCCTCATTAACTACCATTGCCCCGGCAGGTTCAACATCTATTGAACGCACATCATGTTTATAATTTAAAAATAAATCGCCCTTAATATCTTTTGGCAGCACATAACCAGGTATACCTTTGGCTACCGGACGATCATTCTCTATCAAAGTTTCTTCTATCTTTCTGATTGCGTCAGTGGTAATAAATTTAACACCGTAGCTGCTTGATTCACCGGGATTAAGCCTAACAGATGTAGGACGATTCCAGGGCTCGGCCTCACTCCAATCTTCCTCGGCATGTGCCCTGCTATGTGCCATCCACTCGTGAAAACCCTCAAAAGTAACTCCTTGTGGAGTAGGATCATCATGAAGGGGATTATATGCCTCAAAAGGTGTATCGCCATGAGGAACAACCAATAATACGGGCTCATGACCATGAAGTCGTGCTACCTGTAAATACCCGGCATCCTGACCAATATATGGGTCAAAGAAAACACAATCAGCATGAGCTTCTTCCAGTGATTTATTATGCAGTATATTGTTAAAAATCATCGGAATACCCAAAGAACCAATCTCTACAGGCTTATCACTAGTGTTTTTTAATTCAAATCGTAATACCAGGTCACCGTCTTCCACCTCCCAAAATCTTTGAATTTGAAGTGGAATATCCTCCGGCAAGGTATTGGCCAAATCTGACGAAGCCAGAACATTACCGGCAGCTTCAATTTCCTCAACCGGAGCACGATTAGCAGCGGTGGAGTATTCAACCCACTCTCTGTCTTCTCCAATCCGCAAGCGCATTGTTAAATCACCAAGATGATACAAATTATCTCCACTACGGATTTCTAATCTCTCGCCAGGTGTAAAATCAAAACCCTCAGCACCCTTAGGCTCCAGTGCTGCAACAGTATGTGAAGCCTTTACCAACTCAAGATTAAATTCGGGCGTTTCCAACTCTTTGAAACCTTGGTCAAGCCCAAGTGTACCAGGTTGATTGGCAAGTTGTTGCCAAGGACCTTGAGAAAATACCGATACCTGACATAAAATTAAAAAAGAGAACAAACAAATGTAAATCTTTTTACTTAAAGAGTTTTTAAGCATATTAGCAAAACTCTGCAAACTAATTATATAATTCATTTTTAAATAAATTTTGGTTATTAATTATTTTTAATTTATACTTTACTTTTTAAAAGTTTTAATATGGATACCATCCCTACTATATACCTGATCGTATTTTATAGAAATAGCTTTTAAAAATAAAACTAACACATAAACAAAATTTTTCCAACCTTTTTATTTTCAAATTATCAGGTTAAAAATTTTATTTTGTGTTTATTTTGTTCCAATCGGGCGGATCAAGGTCCAACAGGTGTCTCACGAAAAAATCTCTTTTTTGTCGTTCCTCATATTCAGCATATTTTCCACGAAAACCATGACCTTGTCCTGGATACATCAGGTATTCAAAATCTTTTCCTGCTTTTATCAGGGCATCAACTACCTGCAGTGTTGATGATGGATCCACATTTCTATCTAATTCACCTACTGTTAATAATAGATCGCCTTGTAGTTTATGCGCATTATCTACATTAGATGACTCTTCATAGTGGGGACCAATTGGATATCCCATCCACTGTTCATTCCACCAAATTTTATCCATCCTGTTGTCATGGCAACCTACAGCAGCTACGGCAGCATCATAAAAATCATTATGGAATAACAGGGCTCCCATAGCACTCTGTCCACCGGCGGAACGTCCAAATATACCAACACGCCCGGTATCCATATAAGGATATTGTTCTGCAGCCGCTTTAATCCATTCAATCCTGTCAGGAAATCCTGCATCTTTCAGATTTTGCCAGGCAACATCATGAAACTCCTTAGAACGATGTGAAGTGCCCATTCCATCAATCTGAACTATTATAAAACCAAGCTCCGCAAGGGCCGAAAATTGTCCGAAACGAGGTCTGAATGACTTTGGAACAAAAGCAGAATGTGGTCCGGCATATATATATTCAATTACAGGATAAGTTTTGGAAGGATCGAAATTGGTAGGTCGGTGAATAATACCCCAAATATCGGTTTCACCATCTCTTCCTTTTGCAACAAATACCTCAGGAGCATTCCAACCTTCATCTTTTAATTCGCTAATATCAGCTTCTTCTAACTCCATCGATACCTCCCCGTCCTCCGCACGTCTTAAAACGGTCTTTGGAGCTTGATCAACACGGGAATAATTATCTACAAAATATTTATTATCCGAAGAAAATGTAGCATTATGATTAGCTCTCTCAGGCGTTAGTTCAGTTAATCCGGAGCCATCAAAATTAATCCTGTAATAACGTACCAGATATGGATCCTCTCCTTCATGTCTTCCCGCACCACGGAAAATAATATACCTTTCATTTTCATTCACATGCTCGACTCCTCTAACTACCCACTCTCCTTCGGTGATTTGATCTTTTACCGTTCCACTGGAGCCGTCATACAAATAGAGATGATTCCAGCCGTTACGCTCAGATGCCCATATTATTTCTTCTCCATCATTTACATCATGGCGGAACCTCTTTCCACTATAGTCAATAAAAGTCTCGGTTCTTTCATCAATCAATACATTTACATCACCATCAGCAGCATTAACCTCAACTACCTGGTAAACCTGATGTCCTCTTTGATTGAATTCAAAAGTAAAAGCACGGCTGTCTTCACGCCATTGAGGTGTAGTTAAATTAAACTGGTGTAGGAAATCGTCGGCCTCCACAGAGATTTGCTCTTTTTCCTCAACATTAAACAATGAAGGCTTGCGAATTTGAAGCGCATCACCGGGTTTTGCATATTCCAGTTTATGTGTTTTCGGCTGAAGTTGATCATCCGGTGCAGACTCTATAAAATGTATATACCTCTTAGTATGTCTGCGTATCTTATTAGTGGCTAAATACTCTGAATTAGGAGCCCATTGAATATGTGAAGAATAATACTCTCCTTTAGAACCATCAAAGGATAACTGATATACATTATCATTTTCACGATTTTTTATATGAACATTATAATCTTCAATGTAAGCTTCCCACACACTATCGGGGGATACAACAGGAGGTTCGGTAAGTTCATCGTCGGTTTCTGACCAATAACTATCATCACGATCCTCAGGCTCGAGCTCTTTTATTTTATTCAGCTCATAAGTCTCCTTATCTAATTTATATTTTACCGAATCAACAACAAAAGTCATTTCGGTAATTTGCTCATTGAATGAAACATCTCGCAATGGCAAGTCATAAGGGTCGTGTTCTTTTTCGGTTTCTTGCTTCAAAAGCTCTGCCAGTTTTTCCTGATCAAAAGCAGGTTGTTTTTCCAGTTCTTCAGCGTCTACCAGGAAATATTCATCCCCCTTTTGTGTACTCACCTCATACCAGAAGTGATATGTATCTTCTATCCAATTTGTAGAAACATAAGCATTATATACCAATTCATTAAAATCGTCAACAGCATCAGCTCGTTTATAATCTTCATGGGTTAATTGTGAAAAAAGTGTGGTTCCTCCAAAAATAAAAAAAACTAAAATGAAAGAAAATTTTTTTAATGTGCTCATAATTAAGTTGATGTTAGTTTATAAAATAGGTTAACTCTGATTTTACTACACGACTAAGGATTTTTATATGATATTATAAAAATGCTTGATGCAAAAAACAGTCTTCTATCAGATGTTTTGTAAATTTAAGTGTAAAAATAACATTTTTTTAAATTTCTTATAATAAAAAATAAATTTTTTATTTACTTTTGATAGAAAAAATGTTTGAAATACACTAAACCGCATGTCATAAGAAGTTCTGTTATAACAAAAAAAGCAGGCTCCACAAAGTAAGTACTAGACTGCAAGATAAAAATGTTTAAACATATGAGCAATTCAATAATCAAAAATTAAAAATAAGTATGAACTCACTAATAGTAAAAAAATTTATTTCGTTTATCTTTATTCTCCTACTAACAACATCTTTGTGTAGTAAAACCCCTTTCAATAAAGAGTTTTCCGAATATTTGGCTTTGTCAAAAGCTGAAGTTTCAAAAACAAATTCTGAAAACATTTTAGATCAACTGATCCTTTATGGTGGAGCTGAGGCAGAGCTTTCATTTGCAAAAGTCACAGGTCGTACTTTGGAAATACAGCTTTCCCCAATCGATCAAGAAGGTAATGTAACTCAACCTCCCCCTTCAGAAGTTTTGATTGACTATCCGCGTTCTCAACTATGGGAAGGCCGTTCAATAAAAGACCAGGTGCAATTTCAAGCGGGTGATCTCAAAATAGAGGTGACTCCATCCCCTTTGTCTATTGTGGTTAATCGGCCCGATGGCACTATAGTTCAAGAACTTACCTGGGATGATAATTCAGGAGCTTTTAGGTTTCGCACCGAAGCTGAGGTATTTGGTTTGGGGCACGGTGGGCCCCAGTTCGACAGGCGTGGAAATGTTTTCCCAATGCGTGACGGTTGGGGTGCTTATGAACGTCCCACACACGGATCACGCGTAGCAACACCTAAGCTGATAGGTGTCGACGGCTGGTCAATGTTTGTACACCACCCGATCAGCAGCAACAACAAGTTTGACCTCAGTAAGGACAAGGGCATTTTCACTCCGGATGAAGAGAAGCTAAACCGGCCCATGCGATTGTTTATTACCGCATGGGAGGAACCGGCTGAAGCACTGAGTGAATACAGGATAATTGCCGGGGAAACGCCAATGCCACCTCTTTGGTCACTGGGTTATATGCAATCGCACCGGACACTGGAAAGCCGCGAGCAGATGCTCCAGGTAGCCCATAATTTTCGTTCCGGGAACCTTCCGGCTGATGCATTGATATACCTGGGAACAGGCTTTACCCCCTCCGGATGGAATCATGGCCATGGGTCATTTGAGTTCAATGAAGAAATTTTCGATGAGCCGGAAGAGATTTTTTCTAAGCTAAATGAGCTTGACTTCAATGTGGTATTACACACCTATAGCCCACCGGAAGGTTTACACGGATCTTCCATAGAAGAAGCCTCAGATGATTCCGTTCATATCAGAAACTATTGGAAAGATCATCATGAACAAATTGCCAAGCTTGGTGTAGACGGATGGTGGCCTGACGGCGGCGAAGGTCTTTCGTCAGAATCCAGGGTAGCCCGTTACCGTATGTATTGGGAAGGACCACTGCATACAGAACCTAATGTCCGCCCATGGAATATCAACAGAACAGGATACAGTGGAGCACATCGTTATGGTGGCTGGATTTGGTCAGGGGATCCGGATAGTTATTGGAAAACACTTAAGACGCAAATTGCTGTCGGGCTCAATCATGTAGTCAGTCTAACTCCCTTCTGGGGTTCGGATACCGGCGGATTTCTTCCATCTGAGGAACTGACAGGAGAACTATACGTTCGCTGGTTCCAGTTTTCAACCTTTACTGCTTCCCTACGAGGGCATGGCAGAGCCTGGCATCTTCGCCTTCCCTGGGGATGGAATACAGCAGAACTTGGTCCCCCCGAAGTAGACCAATTTTCAGATGCATTTGAAGATGGTTATCCACACCCTGAAGAATTGCGTAACGCCTTAGTGGAGCCGATAGTGCGCGAGTACCTACATTTACGTTACAGACTGCTCCCTTACAGTTATAAACTGTTTCGTGAAACACATGATACAGGATTGCCACCAATGCGAGCAATGTGGCTACACTATCCTGATGATCCGCAAGCAGTGAGCCGGGACGATCAGTTTATGTGGGGACGAGACCTCTTGGTAGCCCCGGTATATACTAAAGATGCAAATGAGCGGACACTTTACCTGCCTGAAGGTAAATGGTATGATTTCTGGACCAACGAAACCAAAGATGGTGCCCGGCGGATAACCCGCCGGGTGGATTTGGCAACCCTGCCGTTGTACGTACGGGCCGGAGCAATTTTGCCACTGGACCCCGTTCGCCAGTATACTACTCAACCGGTTGAAGATCCGGTGACGTTCAGAATTTATCCGGGTGCCATCGGAAAATACCGCTGGTATCGCGATGACGGAAAATCACAAGAATATCAGCAAGGTGAATATTCATGGACCCTTCTGAGCTGGGATGAAGACTATCAAAAATTAACTATCGAACCCGATCCGGACAGTGAAGGACGCCCACCCAAAGGAACAACCATCCGGTTTAAGTTGATAGAAAAAGGTGCAACAGGTGGAAAACTAAAAACAATAGAATGGGATGGAACGCAAACTGAAGTCATATTCTAAAAAATTTCTTTTATTTTTATGAAACCCTCATTAATTAAACATTCACAAAAGATAATGAACTTAGCGAAGCGATCTCGTGACCGAAGGGAACAATATTACATGAGGGTTCCATCGG
>SL_8KL_010_SEDDRAFT_10004811_pt1 | contig 10757 bp, 8 predicted proteins | sample SodLakKL_010_SED_4_FD_11160 | JGI IMG/M metagenome (IMG submission 11160) | reverse complement strand
TTACAATCAGACTCCCGGCGAACCAGGGAGAACCTGTACCATCAACAATTCTGGCATTTTTGATCAGCATATCTGACATAAAATTATGAGCCCCTTTCAGGTAGTTTTAGGTGGCATTAGGTATTATTAAGTACTTTAATTAGTTTTTAGTATTTTTTAGTATTTTTAAGTAGTTTTAAGTAGTTTTAATTAGTTTTAATTAGTTTTAAATAATACAGCAGGTTATCAGCAGACTTCAACAGCTGCTGTTCTTTTTCCTGCAATTTTTTTGGTAAATCTTCATTACTTTCTGAGCACAATCATAAGTAAAAATTAATAAGCTAGCTTTCAAGGTCAATCCCGATGCCTTCCAGAACAACAATATGTCACTTTGGGGCACATCAATATAGTAAAATACCACATAGTAAAATACCACGAGATATTTTCAAGTTAAACCACCATGCCCCTTTAGGGCACAAAAGTATAATAAAATACCACGGCATATTTTCCAGATAAGCTAGCATGCCTCTTCGGGGCACGCACAACAATAGATGAAAATATTGCAGTATATTATTGTAGTATATTATTGCAGCATATTTAAAAGTTATAATGCTAAGTTTCATTCTAACTGGCTGTAAAATCTTTAACCTTTTCAGGGAATTCCACCCGGGTTCTGGGCAGGCTTTCAGGATAATTTTCCTGGATAAATTTTATCAGCTGTTCCCGCAAAAACACCCTCAACTCCCAGGCAGTAGGCGAATCCTTGGCACTAACCAGGATGCGAATTTCCATAGTTTTTTCACTGGCATCAGTCACCTGAACAACTTTAACCTTGTTATCCCAGAGATCATTATCCTCCAGCAGGCGGTCAAGCTCTTTGCGGAGGGCATCAATTGGTACAGTATAATCAGTATAAAGAAAGACTGTTCCCAGAATAAAAGCAGATTTACGGGTCCAGTTTTGAAAGATATTTTCAATAAAATAGGTGGTGGGCACTACCAGCCGCCGCTGATCCCAGACCTTGACCACCACATAGGTCAGGTTGATCTCCTCTATCCAGCCCCATTCTCCTTCCACAATTACGACATCATCAATTCTGATCGGCTGGGCAACTGCCAGCTGAATACCGGCAATTATTGAGGCAATAAGTTTCTGGGCAGAAAAACCGATAATAACACTTGCTATCCCGGCTGAGGCAAAGAGGCTGACTCCAATGCTTCTGATGGACTCAAAGGTCATCAGGGCTATGGCTGCAGCAAAAACAATTATCAGCACCTTGATAACCTTTTCCAGAATTCTATACTGGGTCTGAGCCTTTCTGGCTCTCAGATTATCGCTGACATCAATTCTGTGCTTTTCCACCAGATATTCTCTGGCCACGTTCATCAGCCTGATCAGCAGCCAGGCAATTAAAAAAATCAGGGTAATAATGAGCAGATGATTTAGTCTGGCTAGAATAAAAATAACCTCTCTAAAAAAAATGAAAGGAATTAGAAGTGAAATATTCAGCAGCAAAAAGAATACCGGCACTTTAAGATTGTCAGTAACAATTTTATAATTTTTCCGGGGTAGGTTTTTCAGAAATAAACGACTGAATTTAAGTAAAAATAAATAAAGAAGTAAAAAAACTGTCAGACTGACAGCAAAATCAATCAGCACAAAGATCACCTCTTTCTTGTAAGTTTTCTGCTTTCCGGATCCTGTTGATAGAAAGCAGCTGAAACCTATTTTTTAATATTAGCCAGCAGTTTGTGAGAAATCCTGTATTTTAAACTGCTTAAATAAATTATAAGAATAAATATTTGCAATTACAAATTATTCTGGTAAAAGTTCTCATTAATATAGCTGTCAGGAAAATCTGCCGCTAGACAAAAATGAAAGGTCAAAAACAAAAAAATAATCCCGGCCGCTAAAGAAAAGGGCCGGGACTTAATTGCACTGGAGTATTTAATTTGCGCTGGAGTATTTAATTTATGTCATCATGTTTCTTGCCGGGTATTTTTAGAGGTCATCCTCTTCATCGAGATCCAGTTCCATCTCAGGAGCCTCTCCATTGATAAACTCTAAAAATTCATCGGTAACATTTTCTTCAGTTACTTCAGCTGTTGATGCTACCAGAGCACCTTCAGCCACTATCATATCAAAACCTTCTTCCTCCATAAACTCTTCAAAATCAGGTTCAAGGATATCCATCAGACCTTCTTCAGCACCCTCTTCTATCGCCATGGCCTCTTCCTGAAAGTCCTGCTGGACCTGCTGCATTTCTTCTGCGTCATCTTCGGGATCCAGATCGGCTGTTGCTTCTTCAAACTCCTGCTGGAGCTCCATCATTTCTTCCTGGAGACCTGCCTGATAATCCATCGCTTCCGGATGCTGCTGAACCACCAGCTGCAGCTCGACAACACCGGCATCAATTGTCTCAGCTGCTACATTTCCGCTTACCAGAGTTAAAGCCAGAGCCAGACCAACAACAACAGCTATCAATTTACTGATTTTCATAAAAATTATTACCTCCTGAATATGAGAATTAGTATTGATCTTTTTTCTGTTTGACTGTTCTCCGTTTCTTCTTTTCAACTGTTAATACTAACCATACAGGTTGAATATGATAAATCTTTGAGAGTAAAAAAAACATTTTATTATGATTGGTGCTGAAAGCAAGTGTTTAAACTCCTATTTCAAAATATTCCGGTCCGACAATTGATTCTCATTAAAACCTGACTTCCCGGAATAAAGAGATACTAAGGTAATCCTGGAAAAAATAATGTAATTTCAGGATTATTCATATTCTCTTTATAATTTTGTTTTATACTTGGTTTAGTCGAAAGAAAAGGCTAAAATAAAGGCAAAGGAGGTAAGATTATGTCCAGAAAAAAATTGATTCCGATCCTGATTCTTGTGCTGGTAATGGCTCTGACTCTTACACTGACTTCAATGGCAGCCAGCGAAACTCCCGTTGAAAATTCCAGACAATTTCAGGTGAGCGAAAGAGGTCCGGGTGTAAACTGCGGTCTCTGTGATGGTGAGCCTCTGGCCAGAGAGCGTCAGTTCCAGGAAAACAGAGCGCTGGAAAAAAATCAGCGGATGAACGAGAGAAGGGAACTGGCTGAAGGTGAAGAGGGAGAATTTTTACAGGAACAGCTGAGCACCCAGAGAAGAGAGCAACGACAGGGAAACAGATAATTGAAAACAGATTTATAAGAATAATTAATCGGCAGGAGAATTATTGGGGATGAGCCAGCAGCGAGGGCTCATCCTTGGTATTTTAAACCTGTCAATGATTTACCTGCCGGAACATATATTGTGTCACCGGACCGATGGAAAGTGCTTCCACCACGGTGCCAACTCCTATGGTGCCTCCCATCAGCACCCCGATGATACCAAAGGTAACATCAAGTCCAACTTTAAGCAGCTTAAGAGAAAAATTCGACTTTCTTTTGCTGCTTAAAGCTGCTTTTAACCCCCTCAAAATCCGCTTTATTGTTATTTTTATAGATTTTACCCTGTTTTTTTAAAAAAACCATTTGACTTACCTCTGCTGCTGTGTTATAGTTATATCCGTTGGGTAGAAAAAATCTAGCAAGTTGCCCAAAGCAAAATTAGGAGGAATAATTTTAAATGATTTACAGTGGTAATGTCAAATGGTTCAATGATCAAAAAGGTTATGGCTTTATTGAAAGAGAATCTGGAGACGATGTTTTTGTACACTTTTCCGAAATTCAAGATGACGGATTCAAAAGCCTGAGTGAAGACCAGGCAGTTGAATTTGAAATCGAAGAAGCTGACCGTGGCCCCAAGGCCATTAATGTTGTTGCAATATAATTGTAAATAAAAACATTATATAACAGCAAACAGTGAAGCCCCGACCGGTTTAACCGGTCGGGGCTTTTTATTTGAACTGGATTTTCTCGTCTTTAATCTAAATTTTCTCGTATTTAAACTGGATTTTCTCGTATTTAAACTGGATTTTCTCGTTTTAACTCTGGCTCTTCAGTTTGCCGGCTGCAGATTGACTTCTCTGCTTCACTTTATTAAATGGCTGCCCTTGTGATTGAGGTTTCTAGCTCATCTTATTATAATTAATGTTCTAATTCATGTTAGATTTATTGTTGGTTTCCTGTTCATCTTCTTTTTAATCCAGGCCAGATTTAATCTCTTTAATAGTGGTCTTCATCTTTTTTCCTGCTATTTGATGTCGGCAGTGCTTTACAGGCTGATAAACTCTGTCCTGATCTCGTAGGAGCTGTCAGCCTCTCTGGCAATCAACTCCCGGTATCTTTCCAGCTGATCATCCTCGATGATGGCGCCGGTTTTGAAATCCAGTATGACAATTTCCTGGTTTTCCTGATCCACCAGCAGCCGGTCAATCCGGGCTCCCTCTTCCCCCTCTTCCAGCAGAACTGGCTGATACTCATTGAAAACCTGCCAGCGGTCAGAAAAGTAACCCGGATGCTTCTCTATAACCTTTCGGGCCCGGCGGACAGCCTGCTGCACCAGATCTCTCCCCAGAATATTGCCGTAGCGGGTTTTTACCAGTTTCTCTGCCAGCTTCTGCTCCTCAGCGCTGGCAGTTATAATATTTTCCAGATAATAATGGACTGCCTGGCCCAGGGTCCGACTGGTTTTCTGCTTGAGGTCAAAGGCTATATCCTTCTCCCTGGCCGCTATCGCCTTCCTCTCGGCCAGATTTTTAAGTCCCGGTTCAAAATAGGAGCTGAGATCTTCAAGCTCCGGAAATAAAGTTCTTTCTTGAGGGTCAGGGCTCAGGAAATTCCCGTGCTCTACCCAATCAAGAAGATCCTGCAGCTGCTCAATCCGGCAGGCTTTTAGCAGATTGGGTTCATAAAAATTATAGCTCTCACTTTTGTTAAGCCAGATATGCTCGGCCTCCGGTTTTACCTGCACCGGTGACTCTATCAGTAAAAAGAGATTATGACAGGCCCTGGTCAGGGCAACATAAACATTGTTGATCTCTTCCATCAGATTCTGATGTTTCTCTGCTTCCCGGCTGAAGGAAAGATCCAGCCAGTCCAGCAGCTTATCATAGCGGCTGGAAGAAATCAGATGGCTGTCAACCTGGCTGTAATCGGGGGTGAAGTTCAGCATAATTTTGAGCTCTTCTTCCCGGCTCCCTCCCCCTGCCGCTGAAGGACTCCAGTAGAAAAAAAGTGTATCCAGCGAAAGCCCCTTGGCCTTATGCACGGTGAGGAGTTCAACAGCATCTTCTCCTTCAACCCGGGTCTCCTGCAGTTCTGCTGCGTTTGTCTCCTCCCGGCAGAACTGCAGCAGCTCATCCAGAGAGTTTTTTTCCCGGAGCAGAGTATAAAAACGATAGAGATTCTTAACGGCCGCCCGATCTTTTTCCCAGCAGGAAAAGGATCTGCTCTCTCTGATCAAACGGCAGATTAAATCCTGATATTCAGCCCGGGACAGGCTGCCGATCCAGTTTAAAACCTCTGCCAGATCGGGATAGTCAGCCAACAGGCTGACAGTGGTGAAGTCAATGCTGTGGTGGCGGGCCTCTTCCAGCTTCTCCTGGAGCTCAGGACGGTGTTTTAAAATCAATTTGAGCTGCTCCTGAGGCAGATTTACCAGCTCACTGCGCAGAAAGTTCGCCAGGTAGCCAAAATCATTGAGCCAGAAATACTGCAGCAGCTGGTAGAGCGGCCAGACCGCCTTATTTTCCAGGAGATTGCCCTGAGCAGGCAGAATGTAGGGAATATCCTCTTCAGCCAGACAGTCGGCAATCTGCTGCAGTTCCCTGTTGCGGCGGGCTATTACAGCCACCCCCCGATAATCTGGAAAATCTGCTTTGATCCTCCGGGCAATAGCCTGAGGCAGATCGCTGACAATCCGCCGGTTATGCTCTCGAATTTTTTCCTGCTTCTCTTTGCTGTAATTTTGAAAGGTTTTTGTGTTTTCGTTGAGCCTGGCGGCAGAACCGCCCAGCAGAACTGCAAAATAGCCCTGGCCGGCAGTGGCAGCAGGATCAACCTTCTGATAATCCCAGCCTGGATGAAGATCAAGGAAAAAGTCATTAACAAAGTCTATGATTATTCGGTCACTGCGGTAGCAGACTGGGAGATTTTCTGTTTTGGCTTTAATCATCTCCGGCAGTCGGACAAAAAGCTCCTTCTCTCCTCCCCGCCACTGATAAATCGACTGCTTGGCATCACCAACAGCAATAAAATTTCTTTCCTGCTGGAGAAATTTCTCCAGAATCTTCCACTGAAGCACGCTGGTATCCTGAAATTCATCGATAAAAAGAGACTTAATCTCTGTCCCGGCCAGCCGCGATAAAAAGCTGCCGAGCTCTGTCTCTCCTTCAGCGCCGGCCAGAGCATTCTCCTGGCTGACGAGATATTTATAGACATAGTTGCTGATATCACTATAGGTAAATCTGCGCTTTTTGAAGGTCAGGCGATCATATTCCGCTACCACCATTTCAGCCAGCTCCAGCACCGCCTTCTCCAGGGGAATGACCTCACGGTTAAAGATTCGGCGGGCCAGCTCCCGCTGAAATTCTCGATAATATTCTTCCAGCTCCACCTCGGTGATTTCTCCAGAATNAGCTGAGGGGACCCGGCGGCTGTTCCAGAAGGTATTCTGCCCCAGCAGTGTCGGCCAGTGCTTGAGCAGCAGTTCCTGACTTTCCTGACGGTCCTCTCCCTGACAGCTTCGCTGATAATAGCTCCAGATATTGGCCTGATAATTCCTGTTGACCCAGCCCTCAGTGAGCTCTGCTCCTCGAGCTGCGGCAACCTGCTCCAGCAGCTCCAGACAACAATCCAGCGGCCGCAGGAGATCAGAGGTCTCCAGAGGCTGGCGCTCTTCTCTCTCTTCCAGAAAGAGAAATTTCCAGCGGTCAGCAACAATCCTCTCGAGATAGTTCCTGGCAGATTTCAGATCCCGCCTGACCTTAATGCCCAGCAGATTCTCAAGCTTCTCAAAGGCCGATTCCTGCTGCAGCAGCCTGGTTAAAACGGCATCAACTATCTCCTGATTATCGCTGGTTTCGGTTATCTTATATTCATAGATTCCCAGGGCAGGGGCAACCAGGGATTTGAAAAGCTGATTGGTAAAACTGTCGATGGTATAGATGTGAACAGCATCCTTTTCCAGCAGCATCTTCTCCCGACAGCTGCGCAGTCTTTCCGGCTGCCAGCTGATTTCGGGATGGAGCTTTTTAAGCTGCTGCCAGAGTTCTGAATTCTGACCTCCCTTTTCCAGCTCGATCAGCTGAGCAAAGATCCTTTCCCGGGCTTCGGCAGTGGCTTTACGGGTAAAGGTCAGCACGGCAATTTCCTGAAAATCCTGGCCCTGAAGCAGGGCCGCCAGGTATTCCAGGGAAAGACGGTAGGTCTTACCGGTGCCGGCGCTGGCTTTCAGGACTCTTCTGCTGCCTCTGCTCTCTCTGATTGGACTGCTGCTTCTGCTGCTCCCGCTGTCAGAAGTTGAACTTTTGCTTCTGCTGTTTCTGCTGTCAGCGGCTGAAGGAAAATTCTGGCTGCTTTTCATCGGCTATCACCTTCCCGGCAGATTGCAGTATAGCTGCACCAGCGGCAGCCTGAGCTCTTGGAATATCTGGTACTGGTAACAAAAGCTGTCAGCTCCTCCTCAACCTCACTGCCAAATTTAACTTCCGAACCAGGGGGTTCCCCGGCAAAGATGTTCTCCAGCACCAGATAGATAAATTTGTGAATNGGTTTTGCNTCNCTAAGGCTCTGCCTGAGCAGCAGAGCATAGTAATTGAGCTGATCCCGGTGGTCATTCCTGATGCGGCTGCTGCTTTTAAAATCAACGATTATTTTTTCAGCTTCAGTCTCCAGCAGCAGATCCAGTCTGCCGGTGAGATAAAAATCCACCAGCTCTGAGGTAAAGTAGGGCTTGTTTTTAAGGCCAGGCGGGGTAAATTCTGTTTTAAGTTCTTTAAATTCTGACCTGGACCTCCTGAAGGGTGACTCCGGATCTTCGGGAAATCTTAACAGGGATTCGATCAGGGCCTCCCTGACCACCAGCCGGTAATATTTTTTGAAACGGTGGTCAATCTTGAGCCGGTAATCATCCAGGACCTGATCAACTGTCCCGGCTACCTGATTTCTCTCCATTCTCAGGCTGTTATCCCCCATCCTGCTCAGCACTCCCTCCGCCAGATCATGGACCAGCGAGCCGAAGGTCAGGGCATTGAGATCGCTGTCAAAATCACCCAGGGTTTCAGGAAGCTGAAAAAGTTCCTGACAGAGAAAGCGAAAATAACAGCTCCGCAGGGTGTTAAAACTGTAAAAACCCAGATTTAAACCCTGAGAGGGAAAGTCCTCTGTTTCAATCAGCGGGCCCTCTTCAACAGCAATCTCTTCAGCACTGCTTATCGGCAGGTCGGGAATGCTGGCTGTTCTGACGGGAATGTCACTGCTCTCAACGATATTTTGGGGCTTCTCTGCGGGAGGAATCTCCGCCAGCAGCGAGGAAAAGAACTCTCGGTAATGGCGGCGGCCGACAGGGGCCTCCTGATATTCCAGTCCCTGCCTGAGTTTAAGCTCCTCGAGAAAGGCCCCCGGACTTTCATTGCTGCGCTGATTTTCCAGAGCCAGCACTTTAGCCCCTTCAGCTGTCAGAAGATGACGGAAAAAATAATAGCGCTGGGCTTTTCTTTCATCTGCCGGGGTTGGCAGTCCGATCTCTTCCCGCTGTTCCTCAGTCAGCAAAAACTCCGTGGCTCTCGAAACTGAGGGCAGCCAGCCGGTGCTGGCATTCAAAATTATCAGCTGCTGCCGCTGCCGCTGTGGGGCAGAAAAAAGATCATCCAGCTTGAGTTCTGCTCTACCTCTGGCCGTTTCAGGCAGAGGTTTGAGCTGCTTGAACTCCAGATACTGCAGCAGACGGTCCAGCAGACCCAGAGCAGGGTTCTGATAATATCGGGACCAGCTGCTAACCAGCCCCAGATCCTCAATGGCAGTAAGCTCCAGCATTCCGTCATAGAGCTGATCGAGATCATTGAGATAGCGGCTGCTGGAGAGAACTGAAAAGTCTAACCGATCCAGATAATCAATCAGATCACCCATCTTTTTCAACTTCTGGAGTTTTTTGAGTTCAATCAGCACCGGCTGAAGAGAGGGCACTCTCCGCCGGGAAAGCTGACTGTCGAGATAGAGGTAATTATCCTTGAGCAGATCTCGCACCTGAGCAACCACCTGCTCCGGCAGCTTAAAATATTCCCGAAAAGAGGGTTTCCCCAGGGCATAGAGCAGAGCGGTAAGCCTGATATCATCGGAATCCTGAGGCGATTCTGCCAGAATCTGATAGAGCGATTTTAAAAAGCGGTAGATCTGACAGCGGCGGTACTTTTCCCGCCGGGGCATCTTAACCCGGGCTGGCGAAAGCAGGCGCTGATAACCGGTATCCCGACAGCGGGGCGTCAGCATCTCTGTCTGCTGGAGACCCTGATTTTCAGCCAGCCTGAGAGCTGAAAGCAGCTGCAGGGCATCCTCCTCTGCTGTATAAAGCTTGAGCCCGTCAGGATTGAGGCGGCCCGGCCAGGCTTTTTCCAGAGTCAGGCCGGTAAATTCCAGCTCAGCCTCAGCAAAATCTCCTGGTGGCAGCTGCAGATAGAGCTCAACATCGAGATGATTATCGGCCTTCCGCAGGAGACCCTTCTCCAGAGGAGTCAGCTCAATTATGTTAAGCAGGGCCACCCTGTTAAACTGCTCAAGAGGCCCGGGAGAGAAATTTTTCAGAGAGTATTCCAGGCTGACATCAGTAAAACCGTTTTCAGACAGCCGCTTAAGATATCTCTCCCGGAGCTTCTGAAAAAGTTGGAATTTTTCCCGCCGCCAGCCCTCCAGTTCAGGCAGTTTATCAATTTGCAGCTGGTAATCCGCCAGTTCCTGATAAAACTGGTGAAAGCGGGAGGCAAAATCAATGATATCGTTGTAGCTCTCAACCCTGAGGCGGGATTTTTCCTCGTCGGTTAGAAGCTCAAAAAGAATGACAGCCAGTTTCTCCTCCCGCAAGGTAACCTGATCGGTTGCCAGCAGCCTCTCTTTAAAAGCTGAGAGGGTGAGAAATTCACTCCGGGGTGTCAGGGGCTCAAGCTGATTCTGATAGCTCCCTCTGGCCAGCTCCAGATTGCCGGCCCGTTCATCATCAGCCAGGTAAAGCGTCGGCGTTAAATCTACTGCCCGTTGAAAAATATCTTCGCAAAAATCAAGGTGGATTATCTCCAAGATGGCTGCTCCTTTCTCTTTCTGTTGCTTTCTCTCCCTATCCTTCCCTTTATAAATCCCTTTAATATGCCCTCTAATATGCCTTCCAGGATGACTTTATTAAGATGACATTTAGTATACCCTTTACCATATCCATCAAAAGCTCATTTATATATTTCCCGTAATAATTTCTCTTCTTACCCGTAATAATTTCTCTTCTTAATTGTAACTTCCATAAGGGTTATCGTTATATTTATTAATTATTTATTATCAGCCATTCTCCTGCAAAATATATAAAGGGCATAGAGCAAATATATAAAGAGCAGAGGGCAATATCTTTGGCAAATATATAAAGGCCCAAAGTTTATATATTAATTTTATCTGGCTAAAACAAATAACCCTGAGCTCAAAATTCCGGTCAAATCGATTCTGAAGCTGTCTTCCAGTCCTGATACTCTTAATCAACTCCCCTCTGGTGAATAACAGCAATTTATTTTCAGAGTTTGAGGTATCAATATAAAGGATTTCGGCTATAAATCAATAATATTATTAACAGACGGAGAAAAGCAAATTTGC
>SL_8KL_010_SEDDRAFT_10004810_pt1 | contig 10757 bp, 8 predicted proteins | sample SodLakKL_010_SED_4_FD_11160 | JGI IMG/M metagenome (IMG submission 11160) | reverse complement strand
CCCCGCCTGCCGATCTCTACAACGGCAGGCGGGTTCACCGTGTATACCCCTGTATCAGACGGCTACCGGGGGGCAGCATTTGTTACAGGGGCCTTATAGAACCGGCCTGAGCCGGTTCTATCTATTATTTCTTGTCTGATTAAAATTTTCCTGCAAGTAATTTTTTCCTTTAAATGGCCACACCTTCCATTATACTGCCCGCTGTCATCATACATTTCACCGCATCCACCTTTATCCCCTCCATCTAGCTGCTCTGTAAAGCAGTTTACATACAAATAAACCCATAGGGGGTATAATACATACAGAGTTAAATACCCACAAGGGGTATGAAAAAACCAAAAACTCCTCCGGGGGGGGACTAATTTATGCAATATCTATATGTGATCATGGCAATACTTCTGCTCATATCATTTTTCTTCGACCGCGAGAAGACCTGGCAGTCAATCCAGCGGGGCAAAAACAAACTGATCAAGATACTGCCCGGCTACCTCAAGCTCCTGGTCCTGCTCTCGCTCATTCTGCTCTTTTCCGAGGATCTGATTGTGGAATATCTGGGCGGACAGAACGTCTATCTGGGAGCATTTCTGGCTCTGATAATAGGTTCGATAACCATGATGCCGGGCTTTATCGCCTATCCTCTGGCCGGAATTCTGCTCAGCCAGGGTGTCAGCTACATGGTCGTGGCGGCCTTCATCATACCGCTGAAAATGGTCGGCATCGTGACCTATCCGCTGGAAAAAGAATATATGGGAATTAAAGCCACCATCTATCGCAATGCGGCCAGCCTGGCCATAGCAGCTATACTGACAATACTGATAGGACTCTATTATGGAGAGGTGATCATATAATGAAAAAAGAAAAGAATGAAGATCATAAACTCGATTATGCAATTTTCTTCGGCTTCATGGCATTTCTGGGCATATCCTGGCTGATAAGATTCGATCTGGGCCTGGCCATGGGCGAAAACTTCCTCATCTTCGCCCGGGATATGGTGCTAATTCTCCCGCCGGCCTTTGTCATCATAGGTCTGTTCGAGATCTGGGTCGACAGAGAGACCATCGAGAAGCATTTCGGCTCGGCCTCAGGCATGAAAAGGCATATATATGCCATACTGCTGGCCGCAACAACCGTCGGCGGAACCTTCGTCGCCTTCCCGGTGGCCAACTCGCTCTATCACAAGGGTGCAGATTACAGCTCGATATTCACCTATATAACCTCGGCCTCTCTGGTCATGATACCGATGAGCATCATGGAAGCCTCCATAATAGGTCTGGAGTTCACACTGCTGAGAATAGGGCTCTCACTGCCGCTGGTCGTAATAAGNTCCATACTGCTCAACAGCNTCTTCCAGCATACAAGTTATGAGCTTCCGGCCAATGTCTGATCAANCTCAATCCTCTATCTCCAGCCTCCAGGTTCTGATCTGAAAGGGCTGCATCTCAAACTGCAGNCCGACTTCAGACCGGGACCATTTATTTTTTTCCAGCTCTCCTTCTGCCGGGCTCTCCTCCAGCAGATTCACCTCCCTCACACTTCCGATCTTATCCTCAAGCCAGTCAGGAAATGTGAGGGCTGCCCTGTCCCTTCTGCCGGCATATTCGTAACAGCGCAGTATGAGATCTCCGCCTTCCTCACTCAGCTTGATCGCCGCGATATCAGTGCTCTCACTCTCCAGGCCTTCCAGCAGACACTCAACTCCTGATCCGATTTCAGCATCATCCTGGCCACCAGGACCGGCCAGCGTCCAGCGCAGTGGGCGGCTCAGACTGTGAGCCTTTTTGTGTGTCCGGGCCTCATGGGGGCTGCCTTCATGGGCATAGAGGCTGTAGGTGAAATAATGGTGGCGGCGATCAGCAGCAGGATCGGGTTCCACGGCCGATTTCAAAAGTGTTAAACTCAGCTCACCGTCGATGGCGCTGAAGCCGTACTTCCAGTCTGCCAGGAGCGAGAGACCGTAATCAACCTGGGAGATATCGGCCCAGCGCTGTGCCGGCACCTCGAACCGGGCCCTGTCCAGGGAGGTGTTGGCGTGGGCCGGCCTTTCCAGGCTGCCGAACTGGATGCCGTAGCTGGCCTTTCTGCTCCTGAGGCTGGTGGGAAAATGAGCCCTCAACAGCAGCTGGCTCTCCTGCCAGTCCACCCGTGTGCGGAAATCGACCTCCGCCCTGCCGGCCTTGAGTATCATATCCTGCTCGATGGTGGAGTCCAAAAACTCCCATCTCTGCCTCACCAGCAGGCGCTCCGGCGTCTCCCGCAGAATTTCCCGCTCCTGCAGATCATCGACCTGATAGGGCTTATCCTGATAGTAGATATCGATATCCCAGGCATCGTAGTTCAGGGGCCTGTCCTCGTAGACGATCAGTTTATTGAAATAATCTCCCTCCTCCACCAGCTCCCGCTCACACTCTCTGTCATAGAAGCTGACGATGCGGCCACTTTCATCCAGCTCCAGGCGCAGGCGATCGGTGGCGAAGACTCCACTCTCTTCATCAAACATGAAGTTATCACTGATTTCGCCGCTCTCCTCACCACCACCAGCGGATTTAGATCCGCTGCCGGCGGCGTAGAGCTCATAATCTGCGGCCGGGCGCACGGTGTATTCCCTTATCTCCCCTGGTGAGATATCCTCCACAATGATCCTGGCCCTCTCGAAATCACCCCCGGTATACACTCTCTTGACATTCCCCTCTTCATCCTCAAGCACATAATCCTGCCAGAATTCGGCCAGACCGGGATAGATGATCTCATCTCTGCTCCAGGAGGTGGGGTTGTATACCAGCAGCCGGGCCCCGGGCTCCAACTGTTCCTGAAAACGGCAGCTGCAGCCGGCGGCTGCCGCCAGACCCCGGCAGAGCAGAAGCTCGCCCCGGGCCAGAATCTCCTCATATTCGGCCTCCGCCTGTTTGTAGACCTCAGCGATCGAGGAGCCCGGCAGTATATCGTGAAACTGATTTTTTAGAAGCGTCTGCCAGCTCTCTTCCAGCTGCCGCCGGGGATACGATATCTCATCGCTTAAAGCCAGGCGGCTGTAGAGCATCTCAACATCCCGCAGCATCTCCTCACTCTGGCGGTTGTACATCTTGGTCCAGGCCTGGGATGTATAGGTGCCGCGGTGGTATTCCAGATATAGTTCACCATCCCAGACCGGAAGCTCCTTTTCATCCGGGGCATCAGCCAGGCTATCCTCCAGCCGCTCAAAGAAATCCAGCGCTGACCCGAACTGCAGTGAGGGCAGGCCGGGCAGTGTGTCTATAACTCCGGCATTTTCCAGCATGCGGCGGCTCGGCCCACCGCCTCCATCCCCCCAGCCACAGCTGACCAGGACTTCTTCGGCCTCACGCTGCTGGCGGAAGCTGCGCCAGGATTCACTCACACTCTCCGCGGTCAGGTCGGCGTTATATGTGCTGCGCCAGTCCCATTCCTCCCCGGCCTCGCCGTCCGGAGTCGTCAGCAGATAGCTCAGAATCTCGCTGCCGTCTATTCCCCGCCAGCGGAAGAGATCGCAGGGAAAGCGGTTAAACTGATTCCAGCTGAGCTTGCTGGTGACAAAATACTCGATGCCGGCCTGGCGGGCCAGCTGGGGCAGGGCGGCGCTGAAGCCGAAGACATCGGGCAGCCACAGCAGCCGGCTGGAGCTGCCGAAGTTCTCCCGCAGATAGCGCTGGCCGTATAAAAACTGCCGCACAAGAGCCTCACCACCGCTGATGTTGGTATCGGCCTCGACCCACATACCGCCGGCCGGCTCCCAGCTCTCCTCCCGGGCAGCCTCCCTAATATCCTGGAAGAGACGGGGATAGTCCTCGGCCACAAACTGATAGAGCTGGGGGCTGCTCTGAAGAAAGTGAAAATCCTCGTTCTCATCCAGCAATCTCAGGGCCGTGCTCCAGGAGCGGGCGCATTTGGCCCGGGTCCTCTCCAGCTCCCACAGCCAGGCCACATCTATATGGGCATGGCCCACAGCGGTCACCGCCGGCTTATCATGATTATCGCCCCGAACCTCATCCGGCTTCTGCTCTATTTTCTCCTCCAGCCAGTCCGCAGCTCCGGCGGCCGAGCTGTAGAATTTTTCCGAGCCTATACGGCGCATATCGACCATATCGATCGCGCCCTCCAGAACTGACAGGAGCCGGCTGTGGTGCAGATCATCTTCAGGTAAAACGTCCAGCGCGGAGAGTATGTTGCGGGCCATAATATGCAGTCTTCTCACACCCTGATGGCGCCGCTGCAGCTCTGCCCGGCGCAGTGTTCTCACATCCTCATCCCTGCCGCTGTCAGCTCTGAGGTGAAGGAGAACTGTTCTCTTTTCCTCATCCCCACCAACCCTGTCTTCGCCATCCGGCAGGCCGGCCAGCGATACCAGCCTGTGCCTGTCATCTATTCCCTGCCAGGGGTAATGATCCACAAAAAAAAGCCCCTCAGCACCGAAGAGCCCGCTCCTATGTCCCCGGCCTAAATCGAGATAGAGCCAGCTGTCCTCAACCGACCGGTTCCCGCTGAGCTCCAGCTCCCGGCAGAACCAGCCGTGCTGATCGCCCTCACCACCCCAGCTCTCACCGGGGGAAATACTCCGCCAGCCTTCCTCCGGCAGCTCTTCGGGGTGGAGTATATCGCTGTGTTCCGGCAGGTAATACCAGTTCTTTAGCTCTTCTCTCTCCTCAACTTCCGCCTTCACTATATCCTCCAGATAGCGTTCAATTTTATCCCTCGCTGCTGACATATTATACTCTCCTTCCGCCTAAAAATTTAAAAATAGAGATCGAACTGCCGGATATGAGGGAGGGTATTGCCCTTTGATCCGGAAATATTAAATATGAGAAGCGACCTTTCTAAATGCACTCTAAATGTCCTAAGTGTAAAAATAATTAAAGCCAGGAGGCTCCTCCATGAACAGAACTTTCCCCGGACACGTCAACCGTTCTTATTTTCTCAGACTCATGCCTGTCCTGCTCCTATCACTGATGTTTTTGCTGCTGGCTCTCAGCTCCTTCACACCGCTTCTGGCGGCCGAGGCGGAGGAAGCCGAATTGGACAGCAGGCTTTCAGACCGGCCAGATTTAATACTGGGAGCGCTGACACCTCCCCTCAAGGCCGCGGCCTGGTCACCCGGAGGAGAACTGCTGGCAGCTCCCGGGGCCGCGGGAGATATCATCATCTGGTCTGAAGCCAGCGGCCGGGTGGAGAAGATACTATCAGGTCACGAAGAGGAGATCAGCAGCCTGGCCTGGTCACCTGAGGGCGAGATTTTGATCAGCACCAGCCAGGATGGCACCGCACGTTCCTGGCAGGTGGATACAGGTGAAAACCTGGCCACATTCAGGGACCATGATGACTGGGTGCTCTCGGCCTCGATCGATCCCGCCGGAGAAATAGCAGCCAGCGGCGGCTGGGACAGCACGGTGAGAATATGGAATATCGAAACAGGCCAGGAGCTGGCCGCACTGGATTCCCCCGGCGGCTGGGTCCGCAGTGTGAGCTGGTCACCGGAGGGAGATATGCTGGCGGCCGGAACCAATGACAGGTCCTATATATGGGATTACGAAGAGGAGGAGATGATCCACACCCTGGGCCAATCCCGCACCAGGATAAGAGCTCTGGCCTGGCTCGATGAGGAGAGCCTGGCCCTGGGCAGCGATGACGGTCAGCTGCTCTTCTACGATAATCTCAGATCTGACGACGCGGAGCTCCGCCAGGAGAAGACCCTCCGCAGCAGCCGCATTAACAGCCTCAGGCTCAGCCCGGAGAGCGGTCAGCTGGCGGCGGCCGGCAATTTCAAGGAGATCTATATCCTCGATGCCGGCAGCGGCGAAATCACGACCGAGTTCGAAGGCCACCAGCACTATGTAAAGGACCTCAGCTGGTCGGCCGACTCCCGCAGTCTGGCCTCGGTCAGCGAGGATAACCGGCTCAAGATCTGGCAAACCGACAGCGGTGAGGTCGAGCTCACGCTCAACGGGCATCGGGATCCGATCTCAACTATCAGCTTCAGCCCTTCCGGCGACAGGATCGTTACCGGCAGTGAGGATAACCGCCTGCGGCTCTTCCAGCCTCCCTCCCCCTCGATAGAGAGTGTTTTTACCGGCCACACAGCACCGGTGCTGGAAGTCGACTGGTCAGCAGATGGCAGCCGGCTGGCCTCGGCCGGCGAGGATAAGGCGGTCATAATCTGGGATGCCGACTCCGCAGATTCGCCGGTCCGGCCGAAATTTGTGGCCGGAGATCACAGAGAACCCCTGCTGGACTGGGATGTCTTCAGACCGGCGGGAAGGGATAAGACCACCCACGAGGACTGGGTTTTCAGCACCGCTTTTGCCAGGAATGAAGAAGAACGGTATCTGGCCACCGCCTCCTATGACGGCTCCGCCGCCCTGTGGTTGGCCGAAGAGGGTGAGCCCTGGCAGCAGATGAATCACGAGGAGGGCTGGGTGCGCCAGGTGGCCTGGATTCCCGGTGAAGAAAAACTGATAAGCATAGGCCAGTCAGGCGGCATCCACCTCTGGAACACAGAGGGTGAGCTGCTGGAACAGCACCTCCAGGATGGTCCGGAGCTGCGGGCTGCCGCCTTCACACCCGACGGCCGGCATCTGGCCCTGAGCTCCTATGATGACAGGCTCAGACTATTATCCTATCCGGAATTTGAGGTGATCGACGAGCTTCCGGCCCATGAGGGGCTTATCTTCGATCTGGTCTGGTCGCCCGATGGTGAATATCTGGCCACAGCCGGCGAGGATTCAAATATCAAAATATGGTCTCGCAAATCCGGCGGAGAGGAGCTGGAGCAGGCAGCCGTCCGTCAGCTGCCCGGCTACAGCGGAAATCCTCCCCGCACACTGGACTGGTCGGAGGATAACGGCTATATAGCCTCACACGACGGCACCTATCTGCTGTTCTGGTCTCTGGATTCCACCCGCTGACGGAGATAATCGAGGATGTCGGCCGGAATGACCCGTTCCTCCGGCACTCTCTCCTCGAAATTCTCCTGATGATAAAAGTCGGTCAGGGCCTGCTCAAACTCCTCATCATATTCGCCATCAACCTCACCTTCATAATAGCCGAACCTGGAAAGAAGGCTCTGCACTTCCTCCAGGCTTTCGCCCTCCAGGGAGATCATCTCCACATCCTCCTGGCTGACGAAGTAGAGCTGGAATAGATCCAGCAGCTCCTCCAGCTTCGCTATCGGCCGGGGGCTGTCATCTACTCTGAGATCGATATATTTGTCCGTGAGACCGCCATAGCCTCCATCTTCCTTATAGACCAGGAGTGCAGCAGACTGCTTGCCCCGGCGGTCTCCTCCGGCCTCATCGGCCGCAGCGAGAGCCGCCAGCAGACGCTCGGCCAGACTGCCCTCACTCTCCTGAAAGGTGCGGGCCATGGCCGTAACCGTCTCCCGGTTCTCCAGGATATTGCCCTGGGCGGCATAATTGACACCAGTGATGCCGCCGGCCCACTCCATACATTCCTCACCCGTAAAGGTGGCGGATCTGCCGGCCGCATCGACTACACCGACCTGGCGGTGGGCCGAGGCATCATCCTCTGCGGTAAGTCTTTCTATTGCCTCTCCCGGCTTTAGACCCTCCGCCAGAAGCTCAAGCCCTTCCGGTCCGTAGGCGGGATTGGCCATGGCCTGTGTGGCCACAGCCCCCACACCGGCCTCGATATGGGGCACTATGGCCCCTGCGGCCAGAAATTTGGACTGGACTGCAACCCCCAGTTCTTCAGTGGCGGGATCGAAGCCGACGATGGAAAAGGTGGCGGTACGGGGAGAAACTGCTTCAGCTGACATAAATTAACCTCCTCAGGATNNCTGCTCAAAATGNAGATAGCTGCTCAAAATGCGTTTATTACAGTATTCCATCCCGGCCGCAAATTTCCTTCCTGTCAGCAGAAAATTAACGTGCCAGAGAACAAAAAATGTGGTATAATATAGTTAGATAATATCTTCGGCGGGGATGCCGCCGGATATTATCTGATCAAGAGGCGGTAACTCAGGCCTCCCGGAAATTGCGCCCCCTTTTTTCGGGAGGCCCTCTTTTGAGCTGACTCACCTCTAACTCACCGCTAAAGCCTCTCCACCTCAACATATCCGGGGATAAGCTCCGGATCGAATTCGGAGATGACATCGAAGAACTCCTGCAAAAAGGAGGCAGGCCTTTCAGCATTCTCTCCGGCCCTGCCCGCGGCGGCCGCAAAGGATGCCACAGCGGTAACGGCCGGGGATAAACGGTTCTTTCCAGCGGTGGAATCCACTTCAGAATCCTCCTCAGAATCCGCCTCTGCCGCCCCCATAAAGACACCAATTGTGCTGGCCAGCATACAGCCTGTGCCCACATTGCGGCCCAGAAGTTTATGGCCTCCCCGCACCAGCACAACCTCTCCGGGTCCTGCCACTATATCCCCGGGGCCGGTGATAACCACCGCTGCATTCTGCTCTGCCGCCAGTGAAAGTGCGGTCTCCTCCAGTTCGGAGTATTCACCCACCGCTTCCACACCCCGGACCTGGCCTTCATCCCGGGCCAGCACGCTTATCTCACCGCGGTTGCCCTTGATGACATCCACATCCAGCTGCTGCAGAAGCCGGCGGGCAAATTCGGTTCTGTAGGAGGTGGCTCCCACGCCGACGGGATCCAGAACCACCGGTATGCCGGCGGAATTGGCCGCCCGGCCGGCGGCCAGCATGCCCTCCTGCACACCCTCGTCCAGTGTGCCGATATTCAGCACCAGAGCGGCCGCCGATTTCGCCATCTCACCCGCCTCCCGCCGGGAGTGAGCCATCACCGGCAGCGCCCCCCAGTGCAGTGTGATCTGGGCACAGTCGTTGACCGTGACATAGTTGGTTATCTGGTGGACCAGGGGCTTATTCTCAGCTATTCTCTCCAGAAGTTCCNTGTTGAGATATGAGCTGTTNTCTTCAGCGGACATCTTTATTCCTCCCTTTATGGTTTTTNCTGTTCTGTATTATGGAGATCATCTCTGCCGCAGCCCCGGCTGTATCCTCAGCCCGGGTCAGGGCGGTTATGACCGCCGCGGCGCCGGCGCCGGCCTCGATGACCCGGCTCACNTTATCCGCATCTATACCACCTATGGCCACCAGCGGTATATCAACATCTGCCGCCGCCCGGCGCAGACTCTCCAGGCCTATGGCCTGTCTGTCCTCCTCCAATCTCTTGGAACCGGTGGTGAAGATCGATCCCATACCTATATAATCGGCACCCGCGGCCTCGGCCTCCAGGGCCAGTTCGGGGCTGGAGGCCGAGAGACCTATTATGCTCTCCTCACCCAGCAGACGGCGGGCCTGTGCACAGGGCAGATCTTCCTGNCCCAGATGCACNCCNTCNGCATCCAGGGCCAGGGCCAGATCGACCCTGTCGTTGACCAGAAAATCCACACCGCTGTCAGCGGTTATCTTCCTCAATTTCTGGCCCAGCCGGAAGCGCCGGCGGGCCGATTTTTCCTTCTCACGCATCTGCACGACCTTCACACCGGCCCCGACGGCCTCTCTGACCACATCGACGGTGCTGCGCCCGGGCGTGAGCCCGGATTCAGTGACAAAATAGAGATCCCAGTCCTCAATTCTTTTCTTTTTATCTTTTTTCACCATTCTCCCCCACCTTCCGGCCTAACCAGGTGATTGACGGGATTGATGCCGGCCCCCAGTCTAAATCCCTCGCTGATGGCGGCGGTTATGAACTGTTTGGATCTCTCCACCGCCTCAACAAGCTCCATACCCCGGGCCAGGCAGGAGGCTATGGCGGCGGCATAGGAGCAGCCGGTGCCGTGGGTGTTATCGGCCGGCAGCCTGGGGGCGGTGAACTCCCGTCTCTGCTGACCGTCATAGAGGAGATCGCGGGCCACATCCTCATCATCGAGATGGCCTCCCTTGATCAGCACGGCCTCAGGCCCCAGCTCGTAAAGTCTAACAGCCATCTCGGCCAGCGTCACATCCTCAGCTTCATCGCCGTCCACTGCCTGCTCTCCTCCCGCTCCGGCGGTATGCTGAAGCAGCACCCGGGCTTCCTGCAGATTGGGCGTTATCAGCCCGGCCAGGGGCAGGAGCCGTTCACAGACAGTCTCCACCGCCTCTTCTGCCAGCAGCATATCACCGCTGGTGGCCACCATGACGGGGTCTACAACCAGATGGGGGAGATCATATCTTTCCAGCCTGTCAGCTATCACACTGACTATATCCGCATCTGCCAGCATGCCCGTCTTGGCCGCAGCCGGGCTGAAGTCGGAGAAGATGGAATCGAGCTGTTCTCCCACAAATTCCGGCTCCAGCACCTCCACAGCCTGCACTCCCAGCGTGTTCTGGGCGGTGACGGCTGTGATGACGCTCATGCCGAAGGTCCTGAAGGCTGTCATCGTCTTGAGATCGGCCTGGATGCCGGCACCCCCGCCGCTGTCAGATCCGGCTATGGTCAGAACCTGTGGGGGTGATTTTTCTCCTCCTCCATCACTATCTGCACTTATATCATCAAATCTGTTCATAACTTATTCCCTCCCGTAATTATCTCTATTTTTACTCGCAGCTTGATTGCTTTCTGTCCGCTGATCGCTTTCCGGCCGGCCGCTTTCTGATAGATGCATATTGCGCTGTCTGATCTCCGCCAGATGGCCTGATTACCGGGTTGTCTAAGGGGGACATTCTCCGGTGTGGTGGACTCGGGAAAATACCGCTGCAAATACAAAAAGGACATGACCCCGCCAGAGAGGCCATGCCCGCAAACGATAGGCGCTCCGAGCTCAGCTTCCCTGCGCGGGTA
>SL_8KL_010_SEDDRAFT_10004809_pt1 | contig 10759 bp, 10 predicted proteins | sample SodLakKL_010_SED_4_FD_11160 | JGI IMG/M metagenome (IMG submission 11160) | reverse complement strand
AAAGTCGAACCTGCCGATTGACCGTTGTAGTACGAGAACATGTTCATGAGGTTGGCGGATACCATAACGTAGAAAGGCATCACGACCAGTAAGTAGATCACCCCTAATTCCAGAACGTAACCGGTAGGAAAAGGTATGTGGGTGTTAACATACTGGTATAGTGGGAAGATGAAGAAAAGAGGTATTATGATCTTAACTATCTTATCGTGGCTCACTTCTTCATCTCCTCCGATACCCAAAAGATCGTCCAGTAATCCGAATATGAAGTAAAATAGTAGTACGAAAAGTGCTGGATATATCGGGAAGGGCATCTCTCCGATGGACATGAGGAACAGTACACCGATGATGAATGCGAAAGCTATTCCGATGCCCCCCATCTCGGGCACAGGAGGATAACCTGGTTTGTACATGTCCCTACCTATGAAGCCTTTCTGTTTGAGTTTCTTCAATAACGGTGAGAATAATACTACACCGGCGATGTACGATATCGTTATGCTAAGAGTGAGAATTACACCTGCATCCAAACTTCTGCACCTTATCCTCCAAATTGCGTATTAGTATTAATAGTTAAGTCTTTTAGAAACCTGTGGTCCATATGACGTATGCTCCGAGGGATATCAAAACGAGTCCGGACGCTGGTCGTATGTACTCACTCAGTACTCCGACATCATCTGCTCTCGAGCCTAAGTAAAGAGATGTATAAACGAAGCCGACCATCATCACGGCCATAGTAAAGAGGAACAAAGCCAAAACCATCAAACTAGACACAGTACCTCCAGTCAACCATGACGACATCAGAACTGCGGCAAATACCGGTGAAGCGCACACCGACGCGGCGCCTCCATAGGCTACACCGTAAAAAAATGGGGTGGGATATGAACTAGTCGAGGCGGATCTAAGACCTATGATTTTTTTTTTACCTTTTTAATGAATATCGAAATGTATGCGCCGATGTCAACATCCAGAACCACGGTTATGCCTAGTAACAAGATCGTTACACCGATCAACAACTCAGCTCTAGATAGACTGTTCATCAGGGGGCGTCCTCCAGCTATGATCAACGCACCGATCGAACCGAAAACAAGTATCAATCCTAAAGACGCTTTGAGAGCGGTTTTTAAGGTCTTTTGGACATCTATCTTATCTTTGTTACCCAACTGGTATGCCGCGTAGGATGGCAGTAGTGGAAGTGCACAGGGTGAGAAGAAAGAAGCCAAACCACCTATCACGGCTAGAGTGTATATACCATATGTTGGTATACTAGAACCTTCTACTTCACCCTTTAAAACTAGATCTAACTCCCTTTGCAGTCGATCTGCACTCATCGTCCCTGTTTCGTAGAGTAAGACCTCACCTTCTTGCCCTACCACGACCAATGTCGGTACCTGAGTTATCCCGTAATTGGATATCAAGGAATACTCTCCCTCAGCCAAGGGCCAGGGTATGTCGCGAGATCCTTGTATCTCCTTAAGCTCTTCCACATCTGTTCCAGAGATATCGATGGAGATGAAGTAAAGATCATCTGAGAGGTCCGAATGAACAGCTTTCATCGAGTTTTCCAGTTCTATACAAGCTACACAATCCGGCGTCATAAAGTCTATGACCACAGGTTTATCCCTGTGATCCGAGAGACGAAACGTTGTATCCTCGGTGGTCTGGACCTCAAAATCAGGTGCACTTTCCCCCACGGTGGCGCCTGGAATGACGAGTAGGAGGACCACCACAAGGGCCACGAAACAGTTTTTCATCGATATTACATAACCATCTCTCCGTTATAAGATTATCGATTCTAAATGTCGTAAAGATAATTAGTGAATAAGGAAAAATTATATATCTTTAGGTTCATTACTTATTTTAACCAAGGTGAACAATATGGTAAAACAACCATGCGAGATAATCGTGAACTACATATTACCATCGGTACGAGCACAGTTGTCCAAAGAACTTGTAAGATCAGGTATGTCTCAACGAAAAGTGTCTAATGTGTTACAAGTAACTCCAGCTGCGGTTTCTCAATATATCTCGGGAAAAAGGGGTTATGCATTGGAATTCGAAGGGGAGGCGTTGGATATGATACGTGAGATGGCTGAAAGGATCATAGAAGAGGATGATTTAGACATCGGGTTAAGGGTGTGCAACGTTTGCTCCAGCGTATGGAATCAAGCCACCATCGATCAGCTCGAGGAACGATTCGAAGGTATAACCGAAGGCTGCAGCCTTTGTGCTAAAGAGCTATGATCATTCGATCTTGTATCTGAGTAGAGCTCCATATCCACCTAGAGCTTCTAGCTTATCTCCGCCTTCATGACTGCTGCTCACTATCATCACTTTTCCCCCGAGTTGTTCTGTTCGAACCATCAGATCTTCTCCTTCATTCTTCCTTACGTTCTGATCGAGTATAAGAAGAGTTTCAACCGCCCCCATATCCACGGCTTTCTTGACTGAATCGTATCCATAGGAGAAGGGTTCGTCCTTTTTGATCCTAACGAGTAACTCCTCCACCATCTCTGATTCGAAGGACATCCTCTGTTCATCGAGAACTCCCCCCTCTTTCCCACTTTTTAAAACCTCGTGGATCCCGGTCATCCCACCGCATCCGGAATGTACGACTTGTGCATGTTTGACTAGACCCGGATGATGTCTTTTAAAGTGTTCATACAGATCCTCTTTAGTGAATCCGGGTCCAAGGATGACCAGCGGCGCATCTTCATCCAATATGATCTTCAATTTATCGGCTACTTCGTCGAAGAACTCTTCCCTGGTCATACGGTCTCCATCGTACATCTTACCCCCCATGTTGGGGTTGATCCGTGCCATCTCTTTGACGCCATACTGTCTTAGAACAGCTACCGTAGCATCGTCTTCCTCTACAGCCACCAACGTGACGATGGGACGTTTACCCTGTTCCACAGCTTCTTTCAATCTTTGTAGATGATGTTCCTTCCATTCCTCTTTTATGATCGTGATAGTGTCCTCTTCTGTCAGGTTCAATGTGTGGTATGAACCGTGATCCTGAGGACCCTCTACGATGACCCCGAGGACCCGCAGACGATCGGTAAAATCGTGGAACTCGACCTTTTCCACCTCTATGTCCAGCCGCATCCGTTTCTTCTCACCCCTGCTCGCTCTCAGTGTATCGCGCTGCTCTTCCTCTCGACGATAGGTGACCGCGGATATGATATCTCTCTCTTCGATCAGGTTTTTAAGGTGCCATAGGTCATCAGGATTGTCGATGCGAACCTTGATGCGTCTGCTCTTTCGGTCCTGGTAAAGTATCTTCATCTTACCGAGGTAAGTCGGTCACTCGTTATAAATCATACGTCAAAAGACTTTTTAAGTACCGAAAATCTACGGTGTCCATGGACGTAGTAGTGCTCGCATCCGGTAGCGGTACCGACTTTCAATCCATCGTCGATGCTTCAGAGTCCGGGCAGATAGATGCCAGGGTCGTACAACTGATAACCAACAACCCTAGTGCTTACTGTATAACTCGAGCTGAAAAACATGACATAGCATACAGTGTGATCGATCATCGTGGGTTAAAACGTAGAGAACACGAGTCGAAGATCATAGAGGTGATCGATGACATAGAACCCGGACTGATAGTCCTTGCCGGCTATATGCGCATATTCACCGACGATTTTGTAGATAGATACTTTGGAAAGATGATCAACGTCCATCCCGCTCTATTACCCCTATTTGGAGGTCCTGGGATGTACGGTGAACACGTTCATCGAGCGGTGCTTGGATCCGGTATGAAGGTGTCCGGCTGCAGCGTACACTTCGTTACCAACGAGGTCGATATGGGTCCGATCATCGCACAGAGGTGTGTTCCGGTGATGCCAGACGATGATGTGGACAGTCTTTCCAGCCGTGTTTTGAGAGAAGAGCACAGACTGCTTCCCGAGGTGGTGGGAGCCTTCGCCGATGGTAAGGTTCACCTTGAAGGAGATAAGGCCTGGATCGAATAAGTGTATCGTTCAGAACAAACACTCGGTTTTTTATTATTGAACAGTTCTATGTGATTAAGATGAAGCAAGATATCCCCCCCGAACGTGTGCAACCACTGTACGAACAGGGATCAGAGGAAGGAGATCTTGTAATTTATTGGATGCAGCGTGCTCAACGTACCGAATACAATCATGCATTGGAGTATGCTATCCATAGAGGAAATGAGCTTGATATCCCGGTTGTTGTGGTGTTCTGCCTGGTCGATAACTTCAAAGACGCTAATTTCCGACACTATCAGTTCATGCTGGAAGGTTTACAGGGAGTAGAAAAAGACTTGAGGGATCGGGGTATCACACTGGTTGTAAAACACTCGGATCCGGTCGAGTGCGTATCTGAGCTTTCAGAAGAAGCCTCGGAGGTGATCGTCGATAAAGCTTACCTCCCTCAGACCCGGGATTGGAGGAGGGAACTGATGGGCAAGATAGACGCTCCATTGATAGATGTGGAAACGGATCTGGTGATCCCCATCGAAGAGGCATCTTCTAAGGAGGAGTACGCTGCCAGGACCATAAGACCGAAGATAGATAAACAGCTGGAAAAGTATCTGATACCTGTAAAAGAGCGGGAGGTCAAACATCCTTCACTGGAGATATCTTTCGACACGGTGGATCTAGATGAAATACTCGGGAGGTTGGATATCGACAAGAGTGTTGAGCCCGTTGCTCAGGGGATAGGAGGGACAGAGAAAGCCAAGGAACAGCTTCAGTATTTTATAGATGAAAAACTGAGCGATTATCCAGATCTAAGTAACGATCCATCCAAGGACTGTTTATCCAACATGGGCCCGTACTTACACTTCGGCCAGATCTCACCGATCTACATAGCTCTTAAGGTGAAGGAGAAGGGGGGTTATGGTGTTGATGAATATCTGGAACAATTGATTATCCGCAGGGAACTAGCTTTCAACTTCGTCTATTACAACAAGGATCACGATAACATAGATTGCTTACCGGGATGGGCGTCTAAAACGCTTGAAGAGCATGAGAACGATGAAAGGGAATACTTGTATTCTGAAGAGGAGTTCGAAAAGGGAGATACCCATGACGAATACTGGAACGCCGCCCAGAAAGAGATGCTTAAAACGGGAAAGATGCACGGATACATGCGGATGTATTGGGGTAAGAAGATACTGGAATGGAGTGAACGCCCCGCAGATGCTTACCAGATCGCTTTATACTTGAACAACAAGTATGAATTGGATGGACGGGATCCCAATGGTTACGCCGGAGTAGCATGGTGTTTCGGTAAGCACGACCAGGCATGGAAAGAGCGGAATATCTATGGTAAGGTAAGGTACATGAACGCCAACGGCCTCAAAAGAAAATTCGACATAGATCGGTACGTTGAACAGGTGGACATGCTTTAGTCTATCATACCTTGATGTATGCCCATCCTAGGTTTTGCTTTCTGACCAGCTCAGCTACACCCGCAGGGACCGGGGTAACGCCTGTAATGAGGTCGTTTTGATCGATGTGGAAGGCTTTCAAACTGTTTTTACAGACCTTGAATTCCACACCCTTCTTTTGGAAGTATGCAACCTTATTTATGTACTTTTTATCAGCCATGGTCACTACTGCGTCACCGTTCATCAACAGAATTGTCGAAAGATCGCCTTCAACATCTTTGATCAAGTTGTTGATGTTGCTGAAAGCTGTAGCTATATTATCCTTGTCGTGTAGATGGAAGATCACATTGTTCATGTAAAAATATGCGTTCGAATGTCCAAATACCTTTCGGCAGGGTATATTTTTTATACTGCTTTTCATATATGTGATATCACATAAGGAAGGTTGATGAACATGGACAAGAAAGACGCATATGTTGAGAAGTTGAAAGCACAGCTCGATCTTTGGAAGGCGGATATAGATAAGTTGGAGGCAAAGGCTAAAAAGGCTACAGCAGAAGCTAGGGTCAAGTATGAAGAACGGATCGATGAACTGCGGTCTAAATGGGATAATACCATGGATAAACTCATGGATATCGAAAATATAGATGAGTATGAATGGGAGGATCTCAAGACGGAAGTGGATAAAATAGGCGAGTCTTTTTTCGAAGAGTATAAAAAGTTGAGAAAGAAAATCGAAAAAAGATAAATACCAACATAGAACTGGATGGATAGATGCACGGACATGGAGACATCAGCGGTAAGTTGAAGTTAGCTTTGGTCATCAATATTTCCATCCTGGGAGTCGACCTTTTAGGCTACTTCATCTCAGGCTCACTTGCACTGTTGGGTGACGCTGGTCACGTGGCCACCGATGTACTAGCATTGGGTACCGCTATGATAGCGATCAACCTTGCTACTGCGGAATTTCATGAAGAGGCAACGTTCGGCCATCACCGGGCCGAGGTACTAGCAGCTATCTTCAATTCGATCATGCTGTTGGCTGTTTGCGTTTACATCTTTTTCAGAGCGTATCAGCGATTCATAGATCCTGTAGAGGTAAAGACAACAGAGATGCTAGTTGCCGCGGTGATAGCTCTTATAGGTAATTCCGCAGCCGCATACATACTCCATGGACACAGCGATATTAACGTACGTGGAGCATATCTACACCTGCTGTACGANGCACTTTCGAGTTTCGGAGTGGTAGTGGGAGCGGTTTTGATCATATTCACCGGTTACCATGTGATCGATTCCGTCATAAGTGTGATGATAGCCGTCCTAGTACTTTCTAGTTCATTTAGATTGCTCCGAGAGGGTATAGGTATAGTGATGCAGTGGACACCCGAAGGGCTGGACGTAAACGATATAGTGGAACGTCTGAAGGAAGTAGAAGGCGTTTGTGATGTACATGACGTACACCTGTGGACACTTTGTTCCAGCATATATTCCTTCTCCGCTCATATCCTTGTCGAGGAAGAGAACATGGTTGTAGTCGAACAGATCAAAAAAGATGTCAGGGATTTACTTCACAACGAATTCAACATCCGACATACCACTTTGGAAACCGAATGCACTGAATGTGGAGATCAAAGGATACAGACGGTCTGCCATGGATGATATCGTGGATCGTTCGATGACCCATATCCATACAAATTTGCAGGTAAATTATATACATGTTTAGCCAGTTTGTCATCCGATGAACCCCAAGACCTTTCTCTTCACTGCGGCGATATGTTTCATGATATGCACTCCTTTTTTTATCACTCAGGCTTCTTCTCCTATCGAGAAAGAAGACACGGATATCGATCAAATAGACTTTTACTCACCTCCTACTAACATAAGAACAGCTGCCGAATGGGAAAGGTCCGAGGAGGTTCTTTTACGCTGGGGTGGTGGAGGTTTGGATAATTATTATCTGGAGATAACACGTGAGGTAGTGGAGGTCGCAACCGCCCAGATAGTTACCAATAGTCAAAGCTCAGCAGATAGTATATCTGATTATCTCGAGAGTAATGGCGTGAATATGGGTAACGTTTCCTTTTTTATCGTTGATACAGACTCGATCTGGATGCGAGATTATGGTCCTATCTCGGTGATCGATGAGAGCGATGGGAACTTGTCTTTTGTAAACATGATGTACGATCGATTTGGCAGATGGGATGATGATAGTATCCCATGGCGTTACGGTCAAGCCAGTTCTACAGACTGGTACAACATGACCGATGGCGACAGATGGTTCAGGCTGGAAGGTGGGAATGTTATCGTCGATGGTGCAGGGATATTCTACACTACTGACAGATGCTTCGAACAGAACCATCCTTCCCACGGTGGAGATCTATATCAGGAAGAGGTGGTCGAGTGGGCTACAGACTATTTTTCTCTACAGCGTTTCAGAAATGTGACCCGTTTATCCAACGACGGAACCGGCCACATAGACATGCAGATAAAGTTACTGAACGAAACAGCGGTGATGATATCCGAAGTACCTTCCAATGACCCTGACTATGAGATCTTGGAGTACAACGCCCGATACTTCGAGAATCGAACCGCCAGGAACGGTCAGCCTTATGAGGTGATAAGGATACCGCTTGAGAAGGGAGGGTGGAGCACTCACTATACCTACACTAATTCCCTAACAGTCAACAACAAAGTTCTGGTACCTATCTACGGACGATCAACGGATACTCAAGCTCTCCAGATATACGAAGAAGCTATGCCAGGTTACGACATCGTTGGAATAGATTCGTCGGATATAATATCTTCAAACGGGGCGATCCACTGTACCACTATGCAGGTGGCGGCAGAAAACATCCCTCCGTCCATTGAGATATTAGATGTTACCCATCGGTCCCATGAGAATGTCACTATACAGGCTAGCGTTACCGATGATAGTGCGGTAACATCGGCAGAGCTCTACTACAATTCTACCGAAGATGATACACTCACAAAGATCAGGATGGACCCGGTAAGAGATGATAACACGTATGAAGCTGTTCTACCAGTCTATCCCGACGGGACCATTATCAGGTATTTTATACGCGCCGAGGATGATTTCAAAGCGATAAGTTACGATGGTGATATCTGGGATATGCACGAGTTCACAGTTGGATCCCCACCAGAGATAAACATCACTAGTCCAGTGATCGATGATTCTTGGGATGCCGGGTCCGTGCATGAGATAAGATGGAACATCACACCAGGGAACGGTGTTATCACAAGTGTAGATATAGAATACAGTATCGACCATGGCGCTTATTGGTATGACCTTGTTGATGGTGTAGATGACACCGGCACCTATCCATGGGAAGTACCCGATCACCATACCGAGTACGCGTTAATCAGATTGACGGCCCATGATAGTAATGATCTAACAACAACAGAAGTCAGCGGCAGATTTGAGATCGTAGGTGAACCTCCTATGGCTCCAGAGGATATAGATGTGGATCATTTTGTGAACGAAGGAAACTACACATACAGCGAGATCCGCTATTTGCGCAGCGACTCCATTCTTGGTGAGGAAAACACTGAAACTGGACTTGCAGATGAGTTCACCGGTAGTGGGGGTCAGTCGTTTTATGTTGGAGTCCGAGTATTCGTCAACAATTCTACCACCGAGTTTGAATTAACAGAAGGCAGCGCCGTGGGTATAGTCGAAAGGGTTGATGATGGTGAAGGTTATCAAACGGCCACATGGACACCGCCTGAGGTTGAATTGAGCACTTCAGATTCAATAACTGTAGAAGTCTATGGAGACTGTGGTGTAGATCCACCCACATCGCTTATAGATACATTCTCAACTGAAGAATTAGGAGCTAACGTTCTGAACGCAGAGCCTTGGACGATAAACTATTACACATACCGATCAAGAGAATTCGGGACTACGACTGGTAGATTCGAATGGGGCTCTGAAGAAAGAAACAGCCGGATCGAAAATATATCCTACACTGTAACAGGAGAAAATCACACTGAGGATAACATCATAACCTGGAACGCTAGTCCGGATGACCCCGATAAAGTGACTCACTACGGTATCTATCGATCTATGGATGATGACGTGTCTGGTCCCTATGAGAAGATAGCACAGATCGATGCTGACGGAGGTGGATCTTATGAATACTTGGACCAAGGTAAGGGTGCCGCAGATCCTACCTTATGGTGGTACAAGGTCTATTCTATGAGAGGAGAATTGCAAGGTGAAAGTGTGGGTCCCGCAAGGGAGCCAGGTGGGAACATCACTTCTATGGATATTCACCTGACTTCAGATGGGGATGGATGGAACTTCGTATCGTTCCCACTTATGTTGGAGGATACATCCATCGAATCTATCCTCGACGATCCGAACAGCGGAATACACGGTAACTACACTAAGGTGTTGTATTATGACTCTTCAGAGGAGCGATGGTTCTCTTATGTTGATGGAAGATCAGATAGATTCAACGATCTCAACCACTGGAATCATCACATGGGTATGTGGATCCAAATGGAAACTTCGGATACATTGACCATAGAAGGTCATGTACCGGATAAAACATCGATCACATTGAACCCTGGATGGAACATGGTAGGGATCCCCAGTTCCCAATCAGGAAATCATGATCTGCCTGAAGAAGTAACTAAAGTGGGTCATCACATCGCTTCACTTGAATACAACATAGAATACGTTGATGCTGTTGACTTTATCTTCGAGCCAAATCAAGGCTACTGGCTTTATAACAGTGCGGAAGATACGATCACATGGACCGTGGGTTATAGGTGAAGTAGAAGTCTGTTCTAATAATACATCCTGTTCAAAGGTCGATGACTGATCTAAAAGTAAAACTGTTAAAGTTTATCCTTTCTCTCGAGGATGATCATCGCTACGAAGATACTCATGAGTATTGTAACAACTATCAAAGCTATATAAAAGAAAGATAATTTACTGGTTTCTTCACGAAGAGGTCGGTCTTGGTATGCATATATGTTTCCATGTATCGATGCTAAATATAACGTACCAGTTTCTGTCACATGAAGATGTCTAAATCCTTCAGCAGTATCTAATTCGTACTCCCATCTCAATGTTCCGTCTAATTCGTAGGCCTGAATATTTTTCAAGAAAACACTGTAAATCAGGGTGTATAGTTGGTTATTCTCCAATATTTTAAATCGAAATACCTGGTTTTCTATCGAGGATTCCGGTGCCAAAAGCCTTTCCCATTCCAGTACCCCTTCTCGTGTATAGCTTTTGATGTATAAACCTTCCTGTGCTGTTGAAAGCACAAAAAAAGTATCATGTATGATATCTAAGGAACTAACATCTCCCAGGTTTGGATAGTTTTCTGTTCTAACNANTTCNCCNGACATATCCANCCAGTGTATTTTTTC
>SL_8KL_010_SEDDRAFT_10004808_pt1 | contig 10760 bp, 9 predicted proteins | sample SodLakKL_010_SED_4_FD_11160 | JGI IMG/M metagenome (IMG submission 11160) | reverse complement strand
CTGTAAAAAAAGTAGCTTTTATTTTATTTAAGAAATAATATTACTGTCATGACTGTAATCATAAATTGATGAATCTGGATCATTTCCACTTCCGTTGGCGAAAAATATTGATATTTATTTCTATTTCTTAATTCACGAAAAAAACTAATTTCCATCTTCTCTTTCGGTCAAAAAGAAACTAAATTTAACTCAGTTCCGACGATTTCATGGGTCCTAATACCTGGAGCGAGTCGCAGTCATGACGAGCATAAGGTAAAACAGAAATTTCGTTCCAATGTTTTGGAGGAGAAACATAAATGCTAAATAAAAAGCCCACATGAAGCCCGGAAAACATATCAGACTCCATGCAGGCTGTTAATTCAGATTACCAAAACATTACTTTCGTTTTGGTTAAGATAAATCATATCTCATCTATATATCTTTCCCGTAGTTTTGTATATCTATTTCAGCTATTCACGGCTGCTGCTGACTCCACCTTCAAAATAGATCTGAGAGGGATCATGGGTTGTGCTCCATAGAGTATCCCAGACCCAGAGTACATCCTCCGGCAGGTTCCGCAGATTATTATCAGCGGCAACCACCCAGGGAGACTGGCCGACAGTTCCAATTACCCACAGATTCTCGGCCTGTGTTTCCAGTATCCTATGACCAAGTTCTACTCTGCGGTCTTCATCAATGGTGTTCAGCATTTCTTCATACCAGCCGTAAAGTTCTTTTATATCAGCCGGTGGTTCTTCTCCTTCTTCACCATCAGTCAAAAACCACTGTCCCCATTCGGGCCAGATAGTTTTTTCCCATCCCGGGGGCTCAGGAACAAAGAACTGGGCCTGGACAGGGAACAATATGTCAGTTGCCTTATCCCCGTGCCACAGGTTGGCATCCATAAGATTTGCCGGAGCCCGCTGTCCGGAAAGTTCTCCGGAGATAGGCCGCCAGCTGACATCGATACCCACTTCCTGCCAGTATTCCTGAACCAGCTCAACATTGGGAATTTTAGGTGTTTCCCGGGCCACTACTTCTATTTCAAACTGGAATTCATCTCCATTGGGCAGCTGTCTCCAGCCATCATCATTCTGATCAACCAGCCCAATCTCATCCAGTTTTTCCCGGGCTCTATCAGGATCAAATTCAGCATAGGCTTCAGTAAATTCTTCTTTATAGTACTGACTGGAAGGAAGCAGAGTGTACTGTGCGGGTTCTGCCTGACCGAAATAAATAATCTCATTCATTTCATCCCGATCAATTGCCAGGGACATGGCCTGTTTGAATTTTTTGTTCTGGAAAATTTCTCTCATATTTTCATCTTCATGGGTGTGGTTGAACATATAGATAACATCAGAGGAAAAACCACTGGTCCACTGCATGGTGGTATAGCTGCCGGCCTCTTCATTCTGACGGAACATAGGATAGTTCCGGATATCAGTTTCATAGGCGGCAAAATCGATATCACCACTCATGATCCGGCCATTGAGCACCTCACGGTCGGCCACCAGATCAGTTTCTATTCTGTCAAAATAGGGCAGCTGGTTGCCTTCAGTGTCCACTTTCCAGAAATAGGGATTGGCAGTATATACCCGGCGGTCAGTCTCCATACTCTCCAGGACATAGGGCCCCAGGGTAGGAGCACCTTCAATATAGTTAGCCTGGCCTTCACCTTCATCCATATGGGCCATCAACTCATACCATTCCTCAAAACCATATTCATCCAGCAGTTCTTCCATTTCTTCTTCTCCAACATAATCAATATGATAATTTTTGAGATGATGTTTGGCCGACAGCCACAGCCAGCCCACTTCATGAACCAGAGTGGTTAAGAAATAGGGCTGAGGAGTTCCAAACTCAACTCTAAATGTGTAATCATCAATAATAACCAGATCCATTACTTCTCCATCGGCGTCAATAAAAGAGTCACTCATCCAGGGGGCATATTCCTCATTATTATGCATATCTTCCCACCAAAATTCGATATCCTCGGTGGTGAAGGGCACCCCATCAGACCATTTCAGCCCTTCCCGTAAATGGATAGTATAGGTGGTCCTGTCTTCTGACTGTTCTATATCCTTGGCCAGATTAAGGGTCAGTTCACTGGCATCCGGGCTGGGCTGGACAAAACTGACATAAAGATCCATCAGCATGTGGTCTTCACCAAAGGTGGTCAGGGCCTGGGTGGCTGATAGTACGGTACCACCATATTCCCCGATACTGTCATTGGGTTCCACCACATAAACATCTTCCGCAACCGGAAGTCTTTCTTCAACCGGAGGTAGATCCCCATCTTCTACCGCCTGATCAAACCGGGGTGCCTGATTGAATTCTTCAGGAGTTTCAACCCCGGGATATGGTTCAGTTATAGGAATAACAGCCCCGGCAGAAAAACTGAGACCCAGAATTAGAGTAAAGGCAAATAGAACTGCTAATGATTTTTTAATCATTTTTTCCTCCCTTGAAATTTTTTAACTTGCAGTCAAGCAGCAGCCTGACTATTTGAATTACCTCAAGTTTTTTAGTTCTGTGGGTAACTATTGTTCTTCCTGAACAAAAAGTCTAAAACCATCTTTAAAATAGGGATTTCTTTTTTAATCTCCTATTATCACCTCCTGCAATCAATTATTACTTGAAGTTAAAAAAGCCCCCAAAAGTCTTTCTGCAATTATGAGATTATTTTGGAGGCTTGATTTAAACCAGTAAATTATAAACTTCATGAGGACTCCAACAATTTATTTTGTTGATAGCGATTAATTGCCACTTCGTTCTCCACCTTCAAAATAAATCTTACTAACTCAATATATTTACCTTTACAGCAGAATCTTAATCTGAATAGGGATCTGCGGCATCCCGAAGTCCGTCTCCCACAAAGTTAAAGGACAGACAGGCAATGACCACAAACAGTCCCGGCAGCATAAGCCAGGGCCGCATGGATACGGTCCTCATGTTCTGNGCCTGCTGCAGCAGAACNCCCCAGCTGATAACTGGAGGCCTGAGACCTATACCCAGAAAACTCAAAGCTGTTTCTGAAATAATCATCCACGGAATTGAAAGAGTAACCTGAACCAGCACATAGCTCATAAAGTTGGGAATCAAATGGCGGGTGATAAGCCACCAGTTGCTGCCCCCCAGGGCTTCGGAGGCCAAAACAAAGTCCTCATCTCTCAAGGACAGGAATTTACCCCGAACAATTCGGGCCACCCAGGTCCAGCCCAGCAGAGCCAGAATAACCGTGATCGCAAAATAGGTGAGCAGGGGTGACCAGCCGCCAGGCAGGGCGGCACTCAGAGCCATCCAGAGGGGAATCTGTGGTATAGAAACCAGTATCTCAATAAACCTCTGGATAATAAGATCTACCACCCCTCCAAAAAGACCGGAAATACCTCCTATCAACAGCCCCAAAACCAGACTCAGGAAAATACCTATCAGACCAATAGACAGGGACACCCGGGCTCCAAACACAATTCTGGAAAACAGGTCTCTTCCCAGGTCATCGGCTCCAAACAGGAAAAAGGGTTTATCGGCTTCAGTTCGGAACAGCACCCTGTTCATTCCAAAAACACCAAACAGCTCATATTCCGGTACTTCTGTAAAAAAGTAGATAGGATGTTTTTCATCTTCATCAAGTACATAATAGCGCTCCCAGGTATCGGGATCCATCTCCTGTTCATAACCGTGTACAAAGGGCCGCAGATGGAAATTACCCTCTGAATCGATAAACTGGGGAACTTGTGGTGGCGCAAAAAGGAATTCTGTATTTCGCTGTCCGGGATTATTGGGGGCCACAAAACCACTAAAAATACCCACAAAATAAAATATAATAAGAACAACTGTAGCCCCCATGGCCAATCTGTGGCGTTTGAAAGCCCGCCACATCAGCTGCCACTGGGTTAGGGAGAGCTCCTGTTCCCTCTGTTTCTGTTTTGCTTCAGCTTGTCTTTGTGTTTCCGATATATTAGTCTGCATGTTTTAGCTCCTCTCACTCATATGATATACGGGGATCCATCCAGGCCAAAAGGATATCGGACAGAAAAGTACCGATAACCGTTAAAATACTTAAAATAAAGATCAGTCCACCAGCCAGATACATGTCCTGAGTCTGAAGTGCCTCCAGCAGCATGGGCCCGGTGGTAGGCAGGCTCAACACAATAGCTGTAATTGCCGCCCCGGAGATGATCATGGGCAGCTGAAAAGCCGCCTGACTGATCAGGGGATTTACAGCAATCCGGACGGCGTGTTTGAGGATTACGTTGAACTCCCGGACTCCTTTGGACCGGGCAGTATTGACATAATTTTTGCCCAGCTCATCCAGCAGTACGCCCCGCATAATACGGATCATACTGGCCGTACCGGCCGTACCAACCACAATTACCGGAATTATTAAATGTTTTAAAAGATCCACAAACCGGGCCAAACTCCAGGGAGCATGCCGAAACTCGGTGGAAAATAAACCACCGATACTCATATCAAAATAGGTGTATCCCAAAAACATGAGTACCAGGGCCAGAAGAAAGTTGGGAATTGACAGGCCCAGAAAACCCAGAGAAGTAAACAGATAATCCCCGATAGAATACTGTTTTACCGCTGAATAAATACCTATCGGTATGGCGACCACATAGGTAAAAAACAGGGTGGAAAAAGCAACTACCATGGTCATGGGAATTCTTTCCCTGATCAAATCCCGGGCCGGGCGATTATAACCAAAAGACATGCCAAAATCTCCCCTGGTGATAATATTGCGAATCCATCTGAAATATCTAACATGCAGGGGCCGCCCCAGACCATAACGGTGTCTTAAGGACTCAACAAGTCCTTCAGTAACCTCAACTCCCTGGGATTCCAGCTGTACAATGTAGGAAGTAAGGTAATCTCCCGGCGGTAAATCAATTACTATAAAGGCAATTAATGAGATCACAAGAATTGTGGGAATCATATATAACAATCTGCGGATTATATAAGCGGTCATTTTCTTCCTCCTAATATCTTAGTTTTTTTAGACCGTTTCTTCTTTTCTGAGTGTATAACCTTTCAGGTCCAGTTCTTCAGCCAGATGACAGGCATGAAAATGTCTCTCTTTACCGGAAATTTGCATCAGCTCCGGCTTTTCTTCACTGCAGATATCACGGGCATAACTGCAGCGGGGATGAAAGTTGCAGCCCGCAGGTGGATCAGAGGGATCGGGCACATCTCCACTGAGCGGCACCCGGCCGGTGGTCACACCCGGTTCCGGAGAGGGAATCGCCTGCATCAGGGCTTCTGTATACGGATGCTGGGGATTGGTGTACAGCTCATCGGAACTGGTCATTTCCACCACTTTGCCCAGATACATAACCATTACCCGGTCACTGATATGCTCAACCACACTTAAATCATGGGCAATAAACAGATAGGCAAAACCTGATTCTTCCTGCAGATCCCGCAGCAGATTTATAACCTGGGCCTGAACCGAAACATCAAGTGCTGAAACAGGTTCATCACATATAATAAGATCAGGGTTTAAGGCCAGNGCCCGGGCTACTCCAATTCTCTGTCTCTGCCCTCCACTGAATTCATGTGGATAACGGTTCATCTGATAGCTGCGCAGGCCAACTCTTTCCAGAAGCTCCTGAACATTTTCAGTTCTCTCTTTTCGGGTACCAATATTATGAATCTTATAACCTTCGGCAATAATATCTCTAACCGACATTCTAGAATCCAGTGAAGAAAAGGGGTCCTGAAAAATATACTGCAGTTTTCTTCTGATTGCTTTCATGTCATCCAGCTCCATCAGATCAACCATTTCACCATTGACCCTCAATTTGATGGAACCTCCGGTTGGCTCAAACAGGCGAATTATACAGCGTCCGGTGGTGGTCTTCCCACAGCCGCTCTCACCCACCAGACCGAGTGTTTCGCCATCTTTTATTGAAAAACTGACATCATCAACAGCTTTTATATAACCCTGTATTCTTTTTAAAATACCTTCCTTTATGGGGAAGTATTTTTTTAGATTCTCTACATCCAAAATCAGGTCCTCTTCCATTAGACAGCTTCCTCCTTTGTGTCATAAAGCCAGCATTTTGTATTCCGTTCTTCTCCAAAAACAGGAGGTTCTTTTTCATAACATATATCCATAACTTCCGGACAGCGGGAGGCAAAATAACACTGGTCCTGATCTAAAGTCAGGATATTGGGTACTGAACCCTTAATCGGGATCAGCCTTTCTTTGCTCCCAATACGGGGAATTGAGCTCATAAGGCCCTGGGTATAGGGATGCAGGGGCTCTTTGAACACTTCATCTGTATCCCCGGTCTCCACTACTTTACCGGTATACATAACCACCATCCGCTCAGCCATCTCTCCAATCACACCCAGATCATGGGTTATAAATAAAATAGACATTCCAAATTCGGACTGCAGATCTCTCATCAGCTCCAGAATCTGGGCTTCAATGGTCACATCAAGAGCTGTCGTCGGTTCATCAGCTATCAAAAAGTTGGGATCACAGGCCAGAGCAATAGCGATCATGGCCCGCTGACGCTGGCCTCCACTCAGTTCATGAGGATATGAATGAATTCTGCTTTCTGGAGCCGAGATACCAACTTTTTTTAGCATCTCCACCGCTCTGTTTAAGGCCGACTTTTTGTCCGCATCCTGGTGAATAAAAATACCTTCTGTTATCTGCTCCCCGATGGTATAAACCGGATTTAAAGAAGTCATGGGCTCCTGAAATATTATTGCAATATCATTGCCCCGAAGACTTCTCATCTTTTTGCCGTGCCTTTTTAGTTTTGATATATCAATTACTTCACCATTGCGGTGATAATTTATCTCACCTTCGGCAATATAACCCCGGGGCTGGGGAATAAGCCTGATGGTTGACAGAGCAGTTACACTCTTGCCACAGCCGCTCTCACCGACCAGACCAAGAGTCTCTCCTTTCTCTATCTCGAAACTAACTCCATCCACAGCTCTAAGGAGGCCATCTTCATTATCAAAGTAAGTTTTCAGGTCAACCAGTTCCATTAAGGTTTCTGCCATGAGATATTATCTCCTCTTTAATTAATAATAATGGTAAAATTTAGTAGTACCTGTTTTCCCTAATCGTTAAATTATCGGCTTCTTTACTAATAACCATCTCCTTTCGGTCCGGGATCCACGACTGTTTTATTCTGATTTTTAAAGTTTAATAACAGCAGAAAAGATTTATAATAACCGGAGCTGCAGAGCTCCCCATCTCAGCCGGTCAAAGGAAACCCGGTTTCAGGCCGATCCGCGGATCACCAGCTCGGTGGGAAAAGTTTTAGTACTTTCTTTGTGGGGAATTTCTTTTCCTTGCAGCAGATCTACCAGCATTTTTCCGGCACAAAAGCTCAGCTTTTTTTTGGGCAAATTGATCGTGGTCAGCGGGGGGTTGGTGCTGGCGGACATGGTAATATTGTCGATTCCGGTTACGGCAATATCACCCGGGATATCAATGCCCTGCAGTGATAAAGTCTGAATAACCCCCAGGGCTAACTCATCATTAAAGCAGACCAGAGCTGAGGGACGATCCTGGTTATTAATAATCTGTCTGCCAACTTCAATACCCCCTTCATAATCATTATACTCGGTGAAAATATATTTTTCTTCAGCCGGCAGTCCATATTCATCCAGAACCTTTCTGTAAATTGTATAGCGCTGGTCATGATCATAAAGAATGGAGCTGCTGGTCAATCCGGCATATCCAATATTTTGATGCCCCTGTCTTTCAATTAGATATTCAAGCAGGTCATAAATACTTGATTCTAAATCATAATTTACGGTGGGAATACTGCAGTTTCCACCTCTGGGCCGGCTAACATAAATCAAAGGGATGCCATTTTGGAACAGTTTATCAATAAGTTGTTCATTTCTTGAAAAGGCAAAAATGGCACCATCCACATTATGGCTTTGAATCATCGAGGTTATGTATTCTTTTTCCTCTTCTTTAATCCCCATGGTGCTGCAGAGAACCAGATTATATCCATATTTCTTAATTTCTCTTTTTATCAGGTGGGTCAGTTCTGAATAATAAAGATTATCAATCCGGTCCACAATCATAGAAATTAATTTGGTCTGCCCGCTTTTTAAGGCCTGAGCCGGGCCATGAGGCACATAATCAAGCTTTTCGGCAATGTTTTCAATCCTTTTTTTGGTTTGATCATTAATTTTCGGGCTGTCATTAAGGGCTTTAGAAACCGTGGACACTGAGACATCAGCCCTTTGGGCAATATTTTTTAAAGTAACAGCCATAATTAAAACTCCCTATCAAAAATTAAGATAATTTCTAAAAAATCTCTCTCTGCTGTTTTAAAAATAAAAAAATCCTTNTAAAACCTTTTTGAATATTCTTTACTTATTCAAATAAAAAAAGCAGAATTATGAATTTCATCATATTCTGCAGAAAGGTTATAAAAGTTATTAAGTTATAAGGNAAACAAAAATNATTAAATAATATAGCTGTAGCTGGATAATTTTCGGGCATCCAATAANACAGGTCCTGCTTATAAAATTATGTAATTATAAGTAAATATTAGAAGAATATTATTATTTCTTGATTTAAACATTATTTACAACGTTTTCACANATTTATTATAAGACATTAATCTTCCGGTGTCAACTNTATTTTTCGATTTTTCTAAAATTTTTGCCCGGATGAGGTCTGCCCCCTGTCTGCAGCTGTTGTTAATTCATCTGTTCATAATCCTGTCCTGCTGACATTTTTTGTCCACCTCCGGCTTGAAATTAGCAGTGGTTTAAATTTAACCAGGATCTGAAGCCTTTCTTTTATGTTCAAGGTGGTAATAATAAGAGATTGCCGCGGCCAGAAAAGCAGCCGCCCCCATAAGTTCCAGAGCCTCTTCAACCAGTGAGTCCATCAGAAAAAAACTGACAAATTCCCAGCCCTCCTCCACATCAAAGGAATACCACTGGTAATAAAGCAGGGGATCTCCCCATTCAATCAAAATCTCCCGCAGCACATTGCCGGCCTGATTGTATAAACCGACCGCACTGCCGAGAAAAGACAGCACTGTGGCCAGGGCATAAAAAAGAAATCCGGCCCCAAAATAAATAAGACCCCGCAGGCAGTCCTGTAGAACCTGTCCATAGCGGATCAAAGCATATATGGGGATCAATCCCAGCAGAGAAAAATATACCAGCTCCGAGATGCTGCCCATGGTCCCCTGATAGGGCTCAGAAAAAATAGCCTGAACATAGCTGCGGAATGTATGCCGGGGATCTCCGGCATCTTCAATAAGCATCAGCATAAAAAACACGGCCATTATGCCCCAGAAAAGGAAGGTCCTCCGGTCTTTATCCATAACCCGGGCGGCAATAAAAGAAGTAATAAGAGCCGTGCCCCCCAGAAAGAGCCACTGAAATAACTCGGCCACTCCTCCATTGCGATACCAGTGATAAAAAACAAAAGGCCGGTAATCAAAGAAAAAATAATCGGGATTTAAATCAAAAAGCATATCCCGCAGTCCGGCCGCATTCTGCAGATCAATATAATAGATCAGCACCAGAGAGACCAGAATGGTTAACAAAGAAAAACCAACCACATATTCCGGCAGATGGGTCCGTTTCTCTTCGGTCTCCTTTTGTTCAGCAGATTTTTCCAGCCATATTTTTTCCACGGCCGTAGAAGAACTTTTCCGCTCCTCACTTTTATCATTCATGACCACAGCACTCCCTGCAGTAAATTTTTATATCAATCCCTAAACCAGGATCTCTTTAAAATTTCACTATCACAGCACTCAGGTCAAAATAATAACCATAAGACCCAAAATCCAGCAGTAGACGGCAAAAAAGGACAGTTTTTTCCTTTTAACCAGCTCCATCAGCAGTTTAATGGCCACATACCCGGAAATCACAGCCGTCAGAGTACCTACTATTATCTGGGCTAATGTTACCTCTCCCAGACCATTGAGATAAACATCATGAGTTTCCAGCAGAGTTGCTCCCAGAACCACGGGAATAGACATCAAAAAAGAATACTTAACCGCCAGTTCCCGGTCCAGTCCCTTAAACAGCCCTCCGGTGATGGTGGTTCCGGACCGGGAGAGCCCGGGGAAAAGAGCCGAAGCCTGAGCCAGACCCACAATCAGGGAGTCACTGAGCCTCATCTGGCCCATAACTCGTCCCTTTTTGGTAACCCGGTCTGAAGCCCAGAGCAGGGTGCCGGTCACCAAAAGCATATAGCCCACCAGTGAGGTGGAGCGAAAGGCCTGTTCATAAAAAGCCTTAAAGCCAAAACCAAGCAGACCGGCCGGGATAATTCCCAGCAGAATATAAAGGGTAAATCTGCGGCAGCCGGGATCTTTACGGGCCTGAAAAATCTCGGCTATATCTTTTCTAAAAGCCAGTCCGATAGCTATAAAAGTTCCAAAGTGCAGAAAAATAGAGAGGGTTAACCTCTCCTGAATACCGAATAAGTGCTGCATTAAGACCAGGTGGCCGGAACTGCTGACCGGCATCGGATCCACCACTCCCTGGACAATACCCAAAATCACTGCTTCCAAGATCTCGTTCATCTTCAGCCTCCGTGTCTATGTATTTTCTTTTATTTGATTTTACAATCCCTGTCAAAACAGTATTATTAGATATCTCAGGGACTGAACATTAGATAAAAAATATAATAAAATATGGATCATCTCCACTTCCGTTGATAAACAACATTGATATATGTTGCTATTGCTTCATTCACGAAAAGGACTAATTCCCATCTTCTCTTTCGGTCAAGAAGAAACTAAATTTAACTCACTTCGTTCAAA
>SL_8KL_010_SEDDRAFT_10004805_pt1 | contig 10762 bp, 8 predicted proteins | sample SodLakKL_010_SED_4_FD_11160 | JGI IMG/M metagenome (IMG submission 11160) | reverse complement strand
AGTATCGGTGGTCTTAGAAGTGATATGATGAACGATAGTATAAATCAAAAAGGGATCAAATCGGACATCTCCGAAGCGATCGGTCAAACTCCCATAGTCAAATTATCAAATATAATGGAATTCTTTGAATTAGATTCAGAAATCTATGCGAAGATAGAGTACCTAAATCCTGGAGGGAGTATAAAAGATAGGATAGGAGTATCGATGTTAAAAGGCGCCATAAAAGAAGGTAAGATCGAAGAAGGGGGCGTCATAATAGAACCTACTTCAGGTAATACGGGAGTGGGTCTCGCGATCGCTTCCAGTCTAAAAGGTTACAAGACAGTTTTCACCATGCCTTCTAAGATGAGTAAAGAGAAAGAACTTTTGTTGAAAGCACATGGTGCAAAAGTGGTGAGAACACCCACGGATGTTGATCCTGAAGACTCGAATTCGTATTACAAAGTTGCTGAAGTGATAAGAAATCTGATATGGAAAAAAGAAGGTATCATAGAAGAAGAAGTTTTAAACGAACTCATCGAATTCGTACAAAAATTGGTAGATGAAGAAAACCTAGAAGAACTAGAGAATATTTTGAGTAAAGATGTAGATAGATCGAAGAACGCCTATATGCCAAACCAGTATGAAAACGAATACAATCCTCTAGCCCATGAAAAAACTACGGGACCAGAAATAAAGGAACAGATAGGTGATGACTTAGACTACCTTTTCGCAGGAGTCGGGACCGGTGGAACTATCTCAGGTATAGGTAGATATCTAAAAGAAAATATGGATGTCAAGATCATAGGCATAGATCCCGAAGGTTCAATCATCAGTCTAGTAAAAAAAGGTATGGAAAAAGAAAAGGCTAAGAAAAAAGCCGAAACCTATCTTACCGAGGGTATAGGAGAAGACCTTATACCCGAAACTTTGGACCTAGATGTGATAGACGAAATAGTGAAGACAGATGACCAATCTTCTTTTTCGATGACCCGTTTTTTATCAAGGAAAGAAGGGATACTCGCTGGAGGATCTTCCGGAAGCGCTTTAGTTGGTGCGATAAAGTATTTAAAAAATAACGAGATCAGTGGTAAGAAAGCTCTGATCATCTTTCCAGATACGGGAAGGAATTATTTAAGTAGAGTATATGATGACGATTGGATGGAAGAAAATTGCTTGGAAACAGATGATGAAAAGATATTGGAGGGAATGAAATGAAAGAGGATGGTTTTTCAACGAGAAGCATACACGCTGGTGAAGATCCTGAAGAGGTCGAATCGGGAGATGTGATAGCACCTATAAATCTCACCACTACCTTTGCAAAAGAGGATCTAGATGAGATAGATAAAGGATATGTTTATTCGAGGACCAGCAATCCAACTAGAGATAAGCTAGAAAAAAAGATAGCCTCTTTAGAGAGCGGAAAATACGGGTTAGCATTCGCCTCGGGCATGGCGACCGAACAAAGCGTATTGATGTCTCTTCTTGAACAGGGCGATCATGTTTTGGCTTTCGACGACCTCTATGGAGGAACCAAAAGATTATTCGATGAAGTGATGGTAAAGTTCGGATTGCATTTCGATTATGTCGATGCGACTGATCTAGAAAATATAATCGAGAATGTAAAAGAAGATACTGAGCTGATATGGTTGGAATCTCCGACCAACCCTTTGATGAAACTTTCGGATATCGAAGAGATCTCTAAAATAGCTGATCAGATGGAGATAGATGTAGTAGTTGACAATACATTCGCTACACCTTATTTCCAGAGACCTTTAGAACTGGGCGCTGATATAGTTGTTCACAGCCTGACTAAATATATTGGTGGTCATTCAGACGTTGTAGGTGGTGCGGTCGTAACAAACGACGAAGAATCGTTTGAAAAGATGAAATTCAACCAAAACGCAGCAGGCGCTATCCTTTCACCTTTCAATTCATGGTTGGTTATGCGAGGGATCAAAACATTGAAACCACGGATGGAACTGCATGAAAAGAACGCTAAAGATATAGCTGATCATCTAGAAGGACACCGAAAGGTAAAAAAGGTACATTATCCTGGGCTTGAATCACATCCNCAGCATGAACTCGCTANAAAACAGATGGANGGNTTNGGAGGCATGCTCTCTTTTGAGATAGATGGCGGATCAGAAGAGGCGAAAAGATTCATAGAGAATCTAGAAATATTCCATCTAGCTGAAAGTCTTGGCGGAGTGGAGTCTCTAGCCGAGATACCTTCGGTGATGACACACGCCTCAGTACCAAAGGAAAAAAGGGAAAAAGTTGGTATCAAAGATAATCTGATACGCTTGTCTGTCGGTATTGAAGAATCCGATGATCTTGTAGAGGATCTAGAAAATGCCTTCAGATATATCTGACCTTTTAAAATGATGCTGTCAAAGATTCCACTGCCGGAGTAATTATCTCTGACACGATCACATGAGGCATCAATGAAAATAATATCACAAGAGCAGCGAGTATCGTCATCCCGAGGAACATCGATTTAGGGATGTGCTGGTCAAAACTATCTTCTTTCGATCCAAGAAATACTTGAGAGAATAATTTAGCCATGATAACCAGAATTATTATACTCATAATGGTGGCGAATAATCCCATCAAAGGATGAAATAAAAATGTAGATTTATAGATCAAAAATTTAGAATAAAACCCGGCGAAAGGTGGAACACCAGATATCGATAACGCCCCTAGCAGGAAGAATAGAGAAAGATAGGGGCTCTTGTAGACAAGACCGCTGAGCTCCTCTCTATTTCTGATACCGGTCACGTGAACTATACTCACGATAGTAAGAAAGAGCAGAGATTTATAGATCATGTCGTTGATCATATGGAATAGACCACTTGTCATCGCTAGAGAGCCGAACTCTTCAAAGCTAACCGTATTTAAGGTGGCGATCCCAATACCCACTGCAAGCATTATATAACCTATCTGCGAGATAGAAAGATAAGCGAGCAATTTTCTAAGATCTCTCTGGGCGAAGGCCATCATAACGCCTACGACCATCGAGATTATTCCTAACAGCATTACGATCATTCCAACGATCTGCGGAGATACACCTCCAACAAATCCTCCCACTAACAATCTGAAAAGCGCGAAAAGAAATCCCATGGTGGTCACCGCCATGTATGGGAATATTGGGCCGGGAGATTCTCCATAAACATCTGGTGTCCAAAAGTGGAAGGGGACGCTGCTCGACTTCATCGCGAAAACTACGATTATTAAACCAACAGCGAGTCTGTCATTGAATGTACCCGTGATCTGTTGAGATAGTAGTGTAAGGTTCAAAACCCCATGTTGGCCGTACAGTAATCCTATAGAGAAAAGGAATACTAGCCCCCCAACAACGCTCAAAAGAAGATATTTCAATGCGGCTTCTATACTATTTTCTCTATAATTCTGGAAAGCGATGAGTCCACAGGATGCCATCGTGGTTACTTCGAACCAAACGAACATGTTGAAAAGATCGTTCGTCAAGACCATACCGTTGATCCCAACCCAAGTTAGAAGAAAAAGAGAATAGAACTTGTTCAAAGCAGTTTCATTTTTCATGTATCCGTAAGAATAAATACCCGCAACTACAGCTATTATCGCGATAGTTATAGTAGCTAGAACTGAAAATCCATCAGCTAAAAATATGATCCTAAAAAATGAAGTTCCATTTTGAGGTGAGGGAGTTTCGGCTCCAAAAACATACATCCAGCTTTCAGCCGTCAAAACTTCGAAAGCCATAAGGCCAACGAAGAAAGATGTGATTATAAGCGCTGAAGCAAACAACACCTTCACATGTCTCTCAAAAAACCTTCCTAGAAGAGCGATCAAGAAAGCGAATAACAAAGGTACAGCCAATACCAAGGCAGGACTAGAAGTAACTAGGATATCCCAAACCATCATGTTTCCCTCCTTTGATCATCTCTCTGGTTCATCATCCCCCTCCTTTGTATCCGATTCCTTGAACTTCCGAAGAACCGTTAGAATCCCTGATACTGCAGAAAATAAGATCGTAGCTTCCCCCAATGTGTCAAGACCCCTATAATCGAACAACACGGCCGTGACCACATTGTTTATTTGACCATGCGGCTGACTGTCCTCTAGAAAATGATCATCCATCTCTGTTTTTTCAGGTTCACCGAAAGGCCTCATCTGTAATAGTCCGTAAGATAAAATTACGAACAAAAGGACGACAACGATAACAGAGATGACTTTTTTCATTCGATCACCTCTTTTTTAGTCAATGGATAACAGAAAAGAAATATTCTAAGTGTATATGCGAAAGTTGCTTCCGAAATTTTATTTTTCTTCATCTTCTGCCACCAGTGATCTTTCAACATAAGCGTCCCATATTCAGTATATAATGATGTTATAAGAGATTTAACTGGAAATAGTATATTTATATCTTCTGTAAATTTCAAATTTGAGTCTATGCCCTTATGGGTATTTGGATTGGACTCCTTATTTTTTTGCTCAATTTTCAAAGAAAGAGCAGCGTCAATAACACTCCTAAAAATCCTATCACCAGCCATAGAAGATACGTGTCAAAAGTTATAGGATGTGTGTGCTCAAGAACTTCGTCCGATCTTTTGATAAACGATAAAATCTTTTTGTGGAAAAAATTATCGAGCACTTCGTTTTCCACTCTATGGGAAAAAAGCACTAGATAATAACGGATACCACCGGAGAATATGGTATAAGCGCCCAAATAAGCGGTAAGGAACATCAAACCTTCAATTGTCAAAACGGGCAAAGTTGGTAGTTCTGCAGGTCCAAAAAGGAAGCTTGGAACGAAGAAAAGAAATATTCCAACCAAAGATATCGCCGCCATAGGATAAGTAGATGTAGACCATCCTATAGTTCTAGGTTCCATATCTCCTTTGAACATACCAAAGAACATCCTTTTCACAGTTATGAAAACATAACCGGCGGTGATTCCACCTGCTAGAACGATAGCTAGAGCAACCAAAATAAAGGTGAGAGGTCCTGTGATAAATGGCATCTTGATAGCGCCACTGAATATCAGTGCTTTCCCCCAAAATCCCATGGTCAAAGGAGAACCAACTAAAGTTAAAAAGCCGATGATCATCAGGGTTGAGAGTACTGGGTGGAGAGACCACAGTTCACCCATATTGGATATATCTCTCAAACCATCATACTTCTCAACTAATATGCCCGCTCCCATGAAGAGAACAGACAAACTTATCGAATGTTTGACGAAAAGAAGGATACCTCCAACTTGTCCCTCAGGAGTCATAGTAGCTATACCGAAAACAACCCAACCCATCTGTGAAACGGAAGCGTATGCAAGCAGTTTCTTTAGATCGTCCTGAGCGATCGCATTCAATCCCCCATAAATCATCGTGATGAAAGCGAAAATCAAGAAGAAAATCGACATCTGCTCGAATTGAGCAGGAAAGATATCTAAAACGACCCTTATCATCGCATAACCGGAGATACCTATAAGATTTGGAGAAAGTAATGCAGAAACGGGAGAGGGTGCCTCAGCATGAGCATGGGGGAGCCAGATATGGACACCGAATAACGCCTTCTTGATACACATGCCAAAAAACAGGAGGAATGGGATGAATAGGGGCAGACCCTCCCCTATTCCAAGGTTCAGTTCCATGGCTTCAAGGTCGACTAAATCAAATGTTCCAGAATAATAGCCAAGTCCGATAATCCCGAGTAAAAAAATAGCACCGCCTACCATTGACCAGATCAAATACATATGAGCGGTCCTTTGACGGTTACCATGACCATAAAGCAGTATCAGAAGGAAGGAGGCCATCACCGTCATATTCAAAAAAACGTACTGAAGGATTAAGTTTGTGGTGAGCACGAAACCCATCATCGCAGCAGAAAAAATTGTATATGCGAGATAAAATGTTCCTAGAGATGCAACATTTTCCTCCTCTTTCTCCATAGTTCTGATCCGATATTCCATATAATTTCGTGAATAAAGCGCGACTAAAGGAGTCACTAAACCAACACCTAAAAAGTAAAGTCCGCTCAACCTATCTAAATACATAGAAAAAGATCCAAGGTCCTGATGTGCAAATAAAGCGGGCTCGGTGACCAATCCGACCCATCCGTATCTCAAAAAGATAAAAAGGATCGAAATTGAAGGCACTATAAGAAGGGCGAAACAAAGAAAGGAAAGTGTTTTTTTCTCAACTTTATTTTCAATGATAGGAAAAAGAAAAGATCCTAGGAGCGGGACAAGAACAGATACAAACAGTATCGGAAAATCGATTTTTGCAGTCATAATACCTAATTTCCCAATTGATTCCTCGCTATAATCATTAATGATATTAATTTTTTGGTTTTCTGGTTTTTACTTTATAAAATATTTAATTATATAAATAAAGATACTAGTGCATGATTTGGACATCAAGCATGGTAAATATTTAAATAAAAATAAAAATCATAACAACACTTACAAAACCAATCAACAACCAAAGCATATATTTAGAGAATTCAGAAGGATGGATATCTTCCAGCGATTTGTCAGCTCTTTTTATCCAGTACACCATACTTTCATGGAAGAAACGATCAATTATTTCACTTTCCATTTTATGAGAAAACAAGACAAGATAATATCTTAGGTCACCAGAAAATATTGTATAAACGCCAAGGTAAGCCGTCAAAAACATCAAGCCTTCGATGGTCAAAACAGATAGACTAGGAACATCGGCCGGTCCGAAAAGGATTTCTGGAACGAAGAAAAGAAATACGCCAATTATCGCTATGCCGGCCATCGCCACAGTTGTATTCGAAACACCTATCGTTCTGGGCTCAATATCTGTTTTGAAAAGACCGAAGAACATCCTTTTTATTGTGATAAAAACATAAGCAGCGGTTATCCCTCCTGCAAAAACAATTGCAAAAGATACGATTATGAAAGTGATAGGACCAGTTATGAAAGGCATGCTTATAGCACCGCTGAATATCAACGCTTTTCCCCAAAAACCTATTGTTAGAGGAGAACCTACGAGAGTCAAAAAGGCTATTATCATGATCACCGACAGTACGGGGTGGTCTTCCAATAAGCCCCCCATCTCTGAAATGTCTTTTAAACCATCGTATTTAATAACCAATATCCCGGCACCCATGAAAAGAACTGAAAGACTGACTGCGTCATTTATAAAAAGTAAAACAGCACCCATTATACCTTGATCGGTCATAGTGGATATTCCAAACACAACCCATCCCATCTGAGCAATTGCGGCGTAGGATAACATTCGCTTCAAATCATCTTGCGCAAGGGCGTTCAATCCTCCGTAAATCATCGTTATGAAAGCGAAAATCAAGAAGAAAAATGACATCTGCTCGAATTGAGTCGGAAATATATCGAAAACGACCCTTATCATAGCATAACCAGATATCCCGATCAAGTTTGCAGAAAGAAGTGCAGAGATAGGAGCGGGAGCATCGACGGTAGAATGAGGTAACCATATATGGAGCCCAGCCATCGCTTTCTTAACACACATACCAAAAAAAATGAGGAACGGAATTATCATGGGGAGCCCTTCACCTATCCCAAGGTTCAATCCAAGAGTATCTATATCGACCAAATTGAAGGTATCCGCTATGAACCCTAGTCCTATGATACCCAAAAGAAACAATACACCTCCTATCAAGGACCATATCATATACATTGTTGCGGTCCGTTCCCTCTTTCCATATCCATACATCAATATCAAAATAAAAGACGACATCACAGTCATATTTAAAAAAATATATTTTAAGATTAAATTAGTAGATAAAACAAAACCGATCATCGTTGTTGAGAAAATAGTATAAAAAAGATAAAATTTGCCCATGGACGGGACTTGTTCTCCTTCATTTTCCATGATCTCTATTCTATTTTCCATATAAGAACAAGAATAAAGAGCTACGAAAGGGGTTACCGAGCCAATACCAAGGAAGTAAAAACCGTTCAGTCTATCCAAATACATCGAAAAACTACCTAAACTATGGTGATGGAAGATGGGTGTTTCTACGATGATCTCATTGAATCCAGTTGTTAATAAAATATAAAATGATGTGATATAAGGTATGAACAGTAGAAAAAAACTAACTAATGAAAGGGTTCTGTTTTTAACCTTTCCTTCAAGCACTAAAAATAAAAAAGACCCAGAGATAGAAATTAAAAGGGAGATGAACAGGAAGGGGAAATCAAGTTTGATTATAATTATACCTCCACATGTTGGTTAAGTCATCTCTGATGTTATAAAAATACTAATTTGGTATTAATCATTTTGGGAAAAGAAAAACAAGTGCTGATACTATAGTCACAAAACCTATGATGAGCCAAAGAAGATATGTGGAAAAATCTGTCGGGTGAGCTTCTTCAATGGCTTTATCTGCTGCTTCAACCCATGATATCATCCTTTTATGGAAGAACTTATCGATGATCTCACTTTCTATCTTATGAGATAAAAGAACGAGATAATACCGGATACCTCCAGAAAATATCGTATAAGCGCCAAGATAAGCCGTCAAAAACATCAAACCTTCTACCGTAAGTACGGTCAATCTCGGGATCTCTCTCGGATCCATTATACTTTCTGGAGTGAAGAACAAAATCACACCCGTGAGCCCAACGATAGCCATACTCAAAGTAGAAACACTCCAACCTATGTTTGGAGGTTCTACGTCACCTTTGAACATACCGAAAAGCATCCTCTTCATCGTGATCAGTGAGTAGCTTGCCGTTACACCTCCAGCAAAAATGATCGCAAGCGCCACAAGTATGAAAATAATAGGACCATAACCGGCTGCAACAGTAGTTGCACCACTAAATATCAGGGTTTTACCCCAAAATCCTACTGTGAGTGGCGCACCTATAAGTGTTGAAAAACCTATTAAGATAATACTAGATAATACAGGATTAAGGGTCATCAGTTCACCCATATTCGAGATATCCCTCAAGCCGTCGTATTTGTGCATTATTACTCCAGCACCCATGAAAAGAAGCGAAGAAGATAATGACTGGGTAACAAAAAGAACAGCACCGCCTATCATAGCTTTTTGAGTCATTATCGCTATACCAAATGTGATCCAGCCCATCTGTGAGATGCTAGAATAGGCTAACAAAGTCTTCAAATCATCCTGCGCTATCGCATTCAGACCACCATAAAGCATTGTGAGAAACGCCAGTGTTACGAAAAAAGGGGTCATCATTCTGAACTGAGAGGGGAACATCCCGATGACTATCCTGATCATGACATACCCAGACAATCCTATAAGATTTCCAGACAGGAGAGCGGAAACAGGTGCAGGAGCTTGGGAATGTGCCTTAGGCAGCCATATATGAACTCCGAAGAGAGCCATCTTTATGGACATCCCGAAAAATATCAGAAAAGGTACGATGATCGGAAGTCCAGCACCCATACCAAGGTTAAGTTCAAGTGTAGATAGATTTAAAATATCGTAAGTTCCGGTCTTCGCTCCGAGACCGATCACACCTAAGAAGAACGCGGCTCCGCCGACTAGAGACCATACCAAGTAGATATTGGCTACACGTTCCCTCTCACCGTGACCATAAAAAAGTATCAAAACATAAGACGAGACCAGAGCTAAACTAAGGAAAATATACTGCATGAAAAGGTTTGTAGTGAGTACAAATCCAAACATACCTACTGAAAATAAAGTATAAAAGAGATAGAAGATACCAAGAGAAGGAGGGTTTTCACCTTCTTCCTGCATAGAAACCAATCTATTTTCCATGATATCGTACGAGTACAATGCCACTACTGGAGTGACGATACCTACACCCAAGAAAAAGAGAGAATTCAGGTTATCTAAATACATGGCGAAAGATCCTATCTCGGGGTGTGAAAACAATGCGGGTTCTACTACTCCTGGTTGTAACCCAAAAGTCAAAGAAATGATCAGAGCCAAAAATCCAGGGATCGCGAGTAAAATGAAGCTCATTAAAGATACTATCCTATCTTCACTAATCCTTTCCAACCAAGGTAAAAGAAAAGCACCGACGAGCGCGACTGTTAATGAGATAAACATAAAGGGATATTCAAGTCGGAGCATATCTGCTCCTTACTTTTGAGATGCTTAAATATTTTGCCGTTTTAATAGGAGCCGTTTTTGATCCGGCAAATACTTCATTGAGTAGATCAAAAACAGACATCAGAGACCAAAATATATAAATACAAATACATATATTATTTGAATGAGATGTTCGATAAAATAGTGATAGCAACAGACGACTCTCCAATAATGGAAGCCGCTATGGAGTACACCCTCAATCTCTTTCCAGATTCCGAATACTATCTTATAAGCGTGGTTAACACTACCGATAGGAGCATACCTCATAACATAACGATGCGGGAAGAGAAACGTAAAGTCGCGACAGAAGCTTTAGAGGACGGGAAGGAAGCTTTAAATGAAATGGGGGTGGAACCCGTCGAAATGAGAAAACCAGAGGGTGTACCTTCCAAAGAGATAAAAAAATACGCAGACGATGTGAACGCTGATCTGTTAGTTATGGCTTCTCACTCTAAATTGGGGGCACAAAGAGTACACATCGGAGAAACCACTCTTAATTATTTAAAAGTTACAAGCCATCCATCTATGATATTCCCTCGATGCTGTCCTGTCTCGATCCCTAGTAAAATATTCAATCCTACGACTTTTAGTACTTATTCTGTAGAAGCTACCATGATAGGTCTTGATCTCGCTCAACATTTTGATGCGAGTTTAACCACTTATCATTTTGGCAAGGACAACCCCGGACCATCCTCAAGGAGGATCAAAA
>SL_8KL_010_SEDDRAFT_10004802_pt1 | contig 10767 bp, 19 predicted proteins | sample SodLakKL_010_SED_4_FD_11160 | JGI IMG/M metagenome (IMG submission 11160) | reverse complement strand
CACAGTAATAGTCGAAGAGTTATAGGAGGGAGTTGTCTTGGGTCAAAAGGTACATCCTTACGGGTTCAGGGTTGGCTATAATAAAAACTGGTTGTCCAGGTGGTACAGCAAAACCAGCTATCCCGAATTCATTATTGAAGACAGAAAGCTGCGCAATTATCTTAAATCAAAACTTTACCATGCAGGTATCTCCAGGATCGAGCTGGAACGCGCCGCGGATAAAGTCAGAATTATTATATATACATCCCGGCCGGGCATAGTTATAGGTCGTAAGGGTGCAGAGATTGAGAATCTTCGAAATGATCTTAAAAAGAAATTTCAAAACGAATTTTCCATTGAGGTTAACGAGGTCAGAAGACCGGAAACAGATGCACAACTTGTAGCTGAAAATATTGCTCTGCAACTGGAGCGCAGGGTTGCATTCCGCAGGGCCATGAAAAGGTCTGTAAGTCTGGCACAGAAATTTGGTGCACAGGGTATAAAAATATCCTGCGCTGGACGCCTGGGTGGTGCAGAAATTGCGAGAACCGAGTGGCTCAGAGAAGGCAGGGTGCCCCTGCATACACTAAGAGCGGATATTGATTATGGCTTTGCTCAAGCCAGGACCACCTATGGCATCATTGGCGTCAAAGTCTGGATATACAAGGGCGATATATTAAGCGAGGTCAGTTAGTCATGCTTAGTCCCAAAAAAGTCAGGTTCAGAAAGAGGCAGAAAGGAAAAATTAAGGGCAAAGCCTCTAGAGGAACAAATGTAAATTTCGGAGAGATAGGTCTTAAGGCTGTCGAATCAGGTAAAATTACCAATCAGCAGATAGAGTCTGCGCGTATAGCCATGATGAGGCATATCAAACGCGGCGGAAAAGTGTTTATCCGGATCTTCCCTGATAAGCCCATAACAGCCAAGCCTGCTGAAACCAGGCAGGGAAAGGGTAAAGGTTCTCCAGTGGGCTGGTGTGCTCCTGTAAAGCCCGGCAGAATTCTGTATGAACTTCGTGGAGTAGCCAATACTGAACTTGCCAGAGAAGCACTAAGGCGTGCCTCATACAAGTTGCCTGTCAAGACTGTCATAGTAGAAAAGGAGTGGTAATTAACATGAAGCCAGAGGAAATCCGCAAGCTTTCAAAAGCAGACATGCAGGAGCAGTTGCATGGATTCAGGCAGGAGCTTTTCAACCTGCGCTTTCAGCACTCCACCGGTCAGCTTGAAAATACTCAGAGGCTGTCTCAGGTTCGCAAAAATATTGCCAGAATTCTAACTATACTCAGGGAAAAAGAGGCAGGAAAAGGCTATGACAAGTAAAACCAAAGCCTCCGGCAGCAAGCGCAGAATGGTAGGTTTTGTAACCAGCGATAAAAACGACAAGACAATAGTTGTCCGCGTGGAAACACTGGTAAAGCACCCACTTCTGAAGAAGTATATCCGTAGAAGAAAGAAGTTTATGGCGCACGATCCACAAAACGATTCCAAGATTGGGGACAAAGTACAGATTATTGAACACCGCCCCATGAGTGCAAGAAAAAAATGGCATCTGAACAAAGTCTTGGAAAGAGCAATCTAAAGGTAGTAGCTGAAAGGCAAATTGCTGTTTTTTTGCAGGCAGTGCGTGTGAAAGTAGTTTAAGCACGGAAGGTAAAGCAAGGCTATGTTCAGCTTTACTAATGATTAAGAGACACAAGGTGGAAGAAAATGATACAAGTCCAGACTAAATTGGATGTAGCCGATAACTCCGGCGCAAAAAGTGTGGCCTGCATTAAAGTGCTGGGCGGAAGCAAGCGAAGATATGCATCCATAGGGGATATTGTAGTGGTCTCAGTCAAGGATGCCATGCCCAGAGCCAAGGTCAAGAAAGGAGACATTTATAAGGCCGTGGTTGTCCGGACCAAGAAGGAAGTCGGCCGTAATGACGGTTCTCATATTCGTTTTGACAACAATTCTGCAGTACTTCTGAACAAGAATATGGAACCCATCGGAACCAGGATATTCGGCCCGGTGGCAAGGGAGCTGCGTGGCAGAAATTTTATGAAGATAGTTTCTCTTGCACCTGAGGTTTTGTAAAATGAGCAAGATGAAGATTAAGCAAAACGACAAGGTAATGATCATATCTGGCAAGGATAAGACCAAAGTAGGCAAGGTGCTCAAGATATATCACAATAAAGGCAAAGTGCTTGTAGAAGGTCTGAACAAGATCAAAAGACATGTTAAGCCCAATCCCTACAAGCAGGAACAGGGCGGGATAAAAGACGCTGAAGCACCTGTGCATATATCTAATGTTAGAGTTGTTTGCGATGCTTGTGCCAATCCAACCAAACCAGGTTTTCGAGAAACAGCAGACGGACAGAAAGTTCGCTTTTGTAGAAAATGTGACGAGAACTTTTAGGAGTTATAATGCTCAGGCTGGAAAAATATTTTAAAGAAGAAATAAGTCCCAAGCTGCATAAAGAGTTTAATTACAAGTCTCCTATGCAGATACCCAAAGTGGAGAAAGTGACCCTGAACATGGGACTGGGTGAAGGCAGCCAGAACAATAAGCTTATACAGGATGCTGTTGAGGAGCTTTCCAGGATCGCCGGACAAAAAGCAGTTGTTACCAGGGCCAAAAAATCTATAGCCGCCTTTAAGCTTCGAGAAGGCATGCCTGTAGGATGTACTGTAACCCTTAGGCGAGCCAGCATGTGGGCCTTTCTGGATAAGCTTTTGAATATCGCCCTGCCTAGAGTACGCGATTTCAGAGGACTGCCGGACAGAGGCATGGACGGGCGAGGTAATTTCACCCTGGGTATCAAGGAACATACCATTTTCCCGGAGATTAACCTGGATAAGGTTGATCGGATCAAAGGCATGAACATTACAGTAGTAACCTCTGCAAACACCGACAAGGAAGGCAAGACGTTGCTGACCCTGTTGGGCATGCCTTTTAAAAAGTAAGGAGGACTGGTTTTGACAAGAAAATCTTTAATGGCAAAAGCGCAAAGGAAATCAAAGTTTTCTTCAAGACGCTATAACCGTTGCCCACTGTGTGGAAGGTCCCGTGCTTTTATGCGTCATTTTGGTATTTGCCGCATATGTTTCAGAAACATGTCCCTGGCAGGAGAACTGCCAGGTGTTAGAAAATCAAGCTGGTAGATTTAGAGAGGAACAATCATGCCCGTTGACCCTATTGCAGATATGCTTACCCGCATAAGAAATGCACATACCGCTCTGCATCGAGAAGTGCAGATGCCCTCGAGCAAGGCCAAAAAGGCGATTCTTGAAATCATGGCAGAAAAGGGCTTTATTCAGGACTATACATCAGATGATAGAAGTATACGGGTAAGACTCAAGTATAACGGCAGCAAGCCAGTGATTAAAGGGCTGAACAAGATCAGCAAACCAGGCCGAAAGGTATATTCTCAAGCAGCTGAAATACCTCTTGTAAGAAATGGACTGGGCATCTGCATAGTGTCTACCTCCAGAGGAGTAATGGACGGTATGGAAGCCCGGAAACAAAACGTTGGCGGTGAACTCATCTGCGAAATCTGGTAAAACCTCTACAGCTTTTTGCTGATTGCGCCACAACACTTTTATAAGATGTCGCAATATGATGCGCTGATGGTAACTGCCTGAAAATAAAGACTTATGTCGGACGATTTGAATAATTGAGCCTGCTTGATTACATTATGCAGTCAAATCCTGGTAGGGAAGGAAAACATGTCACGAATTGGAATTGAGCCCATAACTATACCTCAGGGCGTTGAAATTACGCAGCAGACGACAAGTTTGCATGTAAAAGGACCCAAAGGTGAGCTTAGAGTAGATCTGCACCCCAGAGTCAAGATTAATATTGATGGACAGACTCTGCAAGTAAGCAAGGCGGATGACAGCATCAAAGCCAGAGAGCAATGGGGACTTCGAAGGACTCTTATCAACAACGCAGTACAGGGTGTGTATAAGGGCTTCCAGAAATCACTGGACGTAATAGGTGTAGGCTACAAGGTTGATCTGCAGGGCAACACACTGGTGCTCAATGTGGGATTTTCTCATCCGGTACGTATAGAATTGCCCAAGGGAGTGGAAGGCAGTGTTGAGAAAAACAGGATCACCCTGTCCGGCATTGATAAGCAGCTTATAGGCGAGACTGCTGCTGTGATCAGGCGCGTAAGACCGCCTGAGCCATACAAAGGCAAGGGTATCAGGTACGAGAACGAAGAAGTTAAACAAAAGGCCGGAAAATCCGGTAAAAAATAACGGGTAGACACATGAAGCTGTCCAAGAATCAAAGGCGGATCAAGCGTAAATATCGTATACGTAAAAAGATCAGGGGTACTGCTGAAAAGCCCAGGCTGGTTGTTTTCAGATCCAACAAACATATTTATGCCCAGATTGTAGACGATACAGATGCGCGTACTCTTGTTGCCTATTCAACACACAATCTTGATGATTCATCAGGGCTGAATACTGCGGTTGCCCAAAATGTCGGAGCCAAACTGGCTGAAAAGGCAGTGAGCAAGAATATATCTACTGTAGTTTTTGACCGCAACGGCTATTATTATCATGGCAGGATAAAAGCTCTGGCTGACGCAGCACGTGCGGGCGGCCTTAAGTTTTAAGGGGAAAATATTTCATGCAGCAAAACGATTTGGAACTAATTGAAAAGATCGTCTACTTGAACCGTGTGGCTAAAGTTGTCAAGGGTGGACGCAGGTTCAGGTTCAGCGCACTGGTTGTCGTAGGAGACGGGCATGGAACAGTAGGCTACGGCCTGGGAAAAGCCAATCAGGTTCCTGAAGCCATTAGAAAGGCAACCGAGAAAGCCAAGAAATCCATGGTGAAAATGGTCTTAAGTGGATCCACTATACCCTTTCAAGTCACTGGTCGCTACGGAGCAGCCCGTGTACTGCTTAAGCCGGCCAGCGAAGGAACCGGGATAATAGCAGGCGGTCCAGTAAGAGCAGCAATGGAAGCTGCAGGGGTTAAGAACATACTTACCAAGGCCATCGGCACTAACAACCCGCACAACGTGGTCAAGGCAACTGTGGAAGGCCTGAGCCAGATGACCAGTCCGGATTATGTATCCGGCCTGCGTGGGCAAAGCGTTGAATATGCCAACGTAAGGTAAGCCGTAAAGCCTTCCTGGAGAAGTCTAAATGAAGATTAAACTGAAGAGAAGTTTTATTGGGATGAAGCCGGTTCAGAGAAGAACGCTCAAGGCTTTAGGATTCAAGCGTCCCCATCAGGTGCTTGAAGTACAGGATAATCCCAGCATAAAGGGTATGATTAAAAACGTGGAAAGCTTTGTCGAGGTTATAAAATAATGAATCTGCATGAACTTTACCCCTTTCCGGAAGAACAGAAAGCCCCCAAAAGGCTTGGTAGAGGTAATGCCAGCGGAAAAGGTAAAACCAGCGGCAAAGGACACAAGGGGCAGAAATGCAGGGCAGGAGCCAGCATCCCCGCCCATTTCGAAGGCGGTCAAATGCCTTTATCCAGAAGGTTGCCCAAAAGAGGTTTTAAAAACCGTTTTCGCGAGGAATACTGTTCAGTCAACCTGAAGCAGCTAGTCAGCCATTTTGCTGAGGCTCAAGAAATCAATCTGGAAGATATTTACAGAAAAAAACTTGCCCCCAAAAATCAGCCGGTTAAAATTTTAGGTGATGGTGAAATCAAATCTTCGGTTCAGATTACTGCCCACAAGTTCAGCAAAACCGCTGCCGAAAAAATCGTCAATGCCGGTGGGCAAGTAAAATCTCTGGAAGGATAACAGCTTGAAACAGCCAGCTTCTACTGGAGGATCGGGATTAAAGGACCTGCGCAACAAGGTCCTTTTTACCTTTTTTATATTGGGAGTGTACCGGATAGGTGTACACATCCCACTGCCCGGAATTGACGGACAGGCTTTGTCCGAATTTTTTGCCGGTGCAGAACATACACTTTTTGGGCTCTTTGACATGTTCGCCGGGGGCGGACTCAAGAATTTTTCCATTTTTGCCCTGGGCATCATGCCTTACATTTCGGCATCGATTATTATGCAGCTTTTGACAGTTGTCAGCCCTACGCTTTCCAGATGGAAAAAAGATGAGGGGGAGGCCGGCAGGAAAAAGATTACCCAGTGGACCAGATACGGTACAGTGATGATAACTCTGGTACAGGGAATGGGGATTTCTGTTGGACTGGAACAGATGACCAGCCCTGACGGTGCCTCGGTAGTAATCGAGGGCGGCTGGGCCTTCAGGCTGACCACTGTGTTTACGCTTACCGCCGGGACAATTTTTATAATGTGGCTGGGTGAACGTATTACAGCCAGAGGTCTGGGCAACGGTATATCACTTATCATCTTTGCAGGTATCGTTGCCGGTTTTCCAGGCGCTCTGGCCAATGTATACCAACTTTTTACAGCAGGAGAACTGACACTGTTCATGGGCATATTTGTCCTGGCCATAGTAGTCGGTGTTCTGCTCTTTATAGTATTTGTAGAGAGAGGACAGCGCAGGCTGCCCATACACTACGCCAAACGCATGATGGGTCGGAAGATGTATGGAGGGCAGACCAGTCATTTGCCACTTAAACTGAATACATCGGGTGTTATTCCAGCTATTTTCGCATCCTCCATTTTGATGTTTCCAGCAACAATTGCCAGTTTTTCGCAAGCCGGCTTTCTGGAGATGGTGGCTAATCACCTGCAGCCTGAATCGCTGGTTTACAATGTTATTTTTGTAGCATTGATCATATTTTTCTGCTTTTTCTATACCGCGATTATTTTCGATCCCAAGGATATTGCAGAAAACCTGAAAAAGCAGGGTGGATTCATACCAGGAATCAGGCCGGGGCTCAGGACCAAGGAATATATAGACGCTGTATTGTCCAGGCTGACATTCAGCGGGTCCATTTATCTTTCCCTGGTATGCGTTTTGCCGGTTTTCATGATCAGGGAATTCAATGTCCCTTTTTATTACGGAGGAACTGCCCTGCTGATTGTCGTAGTGGTGGCCATGGACACCATGTCTCAGTTTCAATCGCATCTGATATCCAGGCATTATGAAGGGCTTATGACCAAAACCAGGATTAAGGGAAGGCGCTAAGGTTTGAAAAAATTTCGAGGCATTTTTTTAAAAAATGACTATGAAATTTCTCTTTTAAGAGAAGCCAATCAGATAGTGGCCCGGATCCTGGATGACATAGAGTCACGTATCATGCCTGGTATTACTACCATGGAGCTTGAAGAAAGGGCCAATGAGCTGTGTAAGGAATTCAATGTCAAGCCTGCGTTCAAGGGTTATCAGGGATTTCCTTATACACTATGCTGTTCGCTCAACGATGTAATAGTTCATGGTTTTCCCACCAGGGATGAATTAATTGCCGGAGACATCCTGAGCATTGATATGGGTGTTCAATACCGCGGTTTTTTCGGTGACTCCGCCAGAACCTTTGCCGTGGGCGACATCAGCCAGGAGGCTGACAGGCTCATGCAGGTCACCCGGGATGCACTGCACAAAGGTATACAGCAGGCGATAACCGGAAATGATCTTTACGACATCTCTGCTGCTATTGAAATGCATGCAAAAAAAAACAAATGCTCCATAATCAAGAGATTTGTGGGACACGGGATTGGGGCAAAACTGCATGAGAAACCTGAACTGCCCAATTTTGTACCTTCAAGAATGCCGGGTTTACCATTGAAGAAGGGTATGGTTCTGGCCATAGAACCCATGTTTTCATTGGGGTCAGAGCGAGTGGAAATAATGCCGGACAACTGGACGGCCAGAACATCGGACAGAAGTTTAGCAGCTCATTTTGAGCATACCGTGGCCATAACCAAGGATGGCCCGGAGATCCTAAGTACCTTGGATAAATAGTCTGGGAGAGAGAAAATGAAAGTCAGGCCATCGGTTAAAAAGATGTGTGCCAGATGTAAAGTGGTCAGACGCAAGCGGGTCCTCAGGATTTTATGCAGCAACCCGCGTCACAAACAAAGACAAGGCTAGCAGCGAGGGGAACATGGCACGTATAGCAGGGGTGGATTTACCCAAAAGAAAGAAAATTGGTGTTTCACTGACCTATATATATGGTATAGGCAGGACAACGGCTTTAAAGATTCTTGACGCTTCGGGCGTTGACTGGACCAGAAAGACTGATGAACTCAGCCCAGACGAGGTCAACACTATCCGTGGCGAGCTGGAGAATAACTATAAGGTCGAAGGTGATCTGAGACGGGAAAAAAGCGCTGATATTAAACGCCTCATGGATATAGGATGCTACCGCGGTCTCAGGCATCGCAGATCCATGCCTGTAAGGGGGCAGCGAACGCACACTAATGCGCGCATTCGCAAAGGACCCAAGAAAACCACCATCAAGAAAAAGAAATAACCGGAGACTTATAGATGGCAAAGCCCAAGAAGACAAAGAAAAGAAAAGAGAAAAAGAATATACCTACAGGCATTGTACATATCAATGCCTCCTTTAACAATACCACGGTGACCATTACTGATCAGACCGGCAATGTTGTGTCCTGGTCAAGCTCAGGCATGGTTGGTTTCAAGGGTTCCAGGAAGGGAACTCCCTTTGCTTCTCAAAAGGCTGCGGAAACAGCAGCCAGGCTTGCTCATGAAAATGGGATGCGAACTGTGGGAATACTTGTAAAGGGCCCTGGTGCTGGTCGCGAGTCAGCCATGCGGGCTATTAATTCGTCTGGTTTCAAAGTTACTTTCATACGTGACATTACCCCAATACCACATAATGGATGCCGTCCTCCCAAAAGGCGTCGAGTATAATCAGGAGGTTTTAAGAGTTGGCCAGGTATACTGAATCCAAGTGCAGGTTGTGCCGCAGAGAAGGGACCAAGCTTCTACTGAAAGGCGACAGGTGCTATACTGATAAATGCGCTTACGAGCGGCGGGCATACCCCCCGGGAGAACACGGCAGGGCTAGAAAGAAATCAAGCGATTATGCACTGCAGCTTCGCGAGAAGCAGAAAGTGCGCCGCATGTATGGCCTTCTAGAGGGTCAGTTTAAGAAATATTTTGAGATTGCCGACTCCAGAAAAGGTGCCACCGGGACCAATCTCCTGGTAATGCTGGAGAGAAGGCTGGATAATGTCGTATACCGTATGGGTTTTGCCAACTCCAGGTCACAGGCCAGGCAACTGGTACGGCACGGCCATTTCCACATAAATGGCAAGAGGGTTAATGTACCCTCAATTCTTATGAAAGAAGGAGACGTTATCGGAGTTATCGAAAAGAGCAAAAAGATCCCAGTGATTCAGGATGCCAGGGATGTGCTTGCTCGCAGAGGTTCCCCTGACTGGCTGGAGATAAATGACCAGGAGTTCAAGGGAACTGTCAAGACCCTGCCGGGGAGAGAAGATATTACCTTCCCCATAAACGAGCAGCTCATAGTTGAGCTATATTCAAAATAAACACGATTGTCGGGGTTTGGATCTGCTTTAGGTCCAAATCCTGAAGTTTCTTTGCACAGGGGCTTAAATGATAATTCAGACAAACGAAAAACTAATCAATACCAGGAACTGGTCCAGCTTGGTCAAGCCAGATCAGATTCAGAGGGATGAAAAGTCATCAGAACAATACGGGAAATTTTCCTGTGAACCCCTGGAGAGAGGCTTTGGCAATACTCTAGGGAATGCTCTGCGCAGGATATTGCTCTCATCTCTGCAGGGTGCAGCCATTGTGGCTATCAAGATAGAAAATGCACCCCATGAATTCGCCACCATCACCGGAGTTGTCGAGGATGTAACGGATATAGTCCTGAATCTGAAACAGGTGCGTTTCAGAATGACCAGAGATGAAACCCAGAAGCTTAAACTGGTGGCCAATGAAAAGGGCCAGATCAAGGCAAGCGCTATTCAGACCAACCAGAACGTGACTGTACTGAATCCAGAGCAGCATATAGCCACTCTCTCCGAGGACATTGATCTGGTGATAAATCTAGAGGTGCGCATGGGCAAAGGTTATGTTCCTTCTGAGTTGCACGAGGATCTGGACGAGGAGATCGGGCTTATAGCTATGGACGCCAGTTTTTCCCCCATCCGCAAGGTTGCATATACTGTTGAGCAGGCCAGAGTGGGACAGATGACCAATTACGATAAGCTGATCCTGGAGATAAACACTGACGGCTCGGTGCTGCCCGAGGATGCCCTGGCATACAGTGCAAAGATTTTGAAGGATCAGTTGTCGGTATTTATCAACTTCGACGAAAGCCAGACCGATGTAAATGTGATAGATACCAATACTGATGAAGGACTTGATCCGCAACTCTTCAAGACCATTGAGGAGCTGGAGCTTCCAGTGCGCGCTGGCAACTGCCTGCGCAATGCCGGGATACGTCTTGTAGGAGAGCTGATTCAGCAATCTGAAAACGATTTGCTTAGGACCAAAAATTTTGGTCGCAAGTCACTTGAGGATATCCGCCGGGTTATCGAGCAGATGGGATATGATTTCAACACCCAGATAGACAACTTTGATCAAAAATACCAGGAATGGCTGAAAAGGAAAGAAGACGATGAGGCATAGAAAATCCGGAAGATCCCTGAGCAGAAACTGGGAACATAGAAAAGCCATGTTCAGAAATATGGCTAAGTCACTGGTAGCTCATGAAAAGATTAAGACCACTTTGCCCAAGGCCAAAGAGTTGTCCAAAGTCGCGGACCGGCTGGTTACCTTGGCACTGCGCGGTGATTTGAGCGCCAAAAGAGAGGCCTACAAGGTACTAGGCGATCATAAGCTGGTTAAAAGACTTTTTGATGATATTGCGCCCAGGTTTACAACCCGCAATGGCG
>SL_8KL_010_SEDDRAFT_10004801_pt1 | contig 10770 bp, 11 predicted proteins | sample SodLakKL_010_SED_4_FD_11160 | JGI IMG/M metagenome (IMG submission 11160) | reverse complement strand
ACATCCACGATTTACTGCCGCTTTTAGAGAAAATTGTCCAGCAGGGTAAATCACTGCTCCTGATCGCCGAAGAAGTCGAAGGCGAAGCGCTTGCTACCCTGGTAGTCAACAAGCTGCGCGGCACCTTCACCTGCGTCGCCGTTAAAGCACCCGGTTTCGGTGATCGCCGCAAGCAGATGCTCGAAGATATTGCGGTGCTGACCGGCGGACAGGTTGTGTCAGAAGACCTGGGTATCGAGCTGAAGAACGTGGAAATGGATATGCTCGGCAGGGCCCGCCAGGTTCAGATTACCAAGGAAGAAACCGTAGTTGTTGACGGTTATGGCGATACGGAAGCAATTAAATCCCGGATTAACCAGATCCGTAACCAGATAGAAGAAAGCACCTCCGATTTCGACAAGGAAAAACTGCAGGAGCGCCTGGCCAAGCTGGCCGGCGGTGTAGCCGTAATCGAAGTCGGTGCCGCAACCGAGACAGAGATGAAAGAGAAGAAGCTGCGCATTGAAGATGCCCTCTCCGCTACCCGGGCAGCTGTTGAAGAAGGGATTGTTCCCGGTGGAGGTATTGCTTACCTGGGCGTAATCAAAGGCCTGGAAGATGCAATCAAACAACTTAAAGGCGATGAGGCTACCGGAATGAAGATTGTTACCAGCTCAATGTCCGATCCGGTCCGGATTATTGCCAACAATGCCGGCGCCGAAGGCTCGGTTGTTGCCGAAAAACTTAAGTCAATGGAAGAAGGAATCGGCTTCAACGCCCTGACCGGGGAATATGAAAAACTAATCCCTGCAGGCATTGTCGATCCGACCAAAGTGGCCCGCTCTGCAATCCAGAACGCAGCCAGCATCTCCGCCCTGTTCCTGACCACTGAAGCAGTGGTAACCGACGCTCCCGAAGATGACGACGGCGGCGGCGGAGGCATGCCCGGCGGTGGAATGCCCGGCGGCGGAATGCCGATGATGTAAGTTAACCTTCTTGCACAAAAAGAACGCATATAATGCAAGAAGAAGAGGCCCCTGTCGATTAAGACGGGGCCTCTTCTTATGTTGCGCCAGGTTCTGGCGCGCTTTTTAAGGGGGTTAGCCTTACTTGCAGGTTTATTAAACGATCTTTTCCAGGGAAGCAATCGACTGATCGATTAGTTCCTGGGGATAATCCACATCTTTGATCTTGCCGGCCAGGTAATCGTCGTAGGCGGTAAGGTCAAAATGGCCGTGACCGCTGAGGTTGAAAAGAATTGTCTTTTCTTCCCCGGCCTCCTTGCATTCCATGGCAACATCGATTGCTGCCTTGATCGCATGTGCCGTTTCCGGCGCAGGCAGGATTCCCTCGGTGCGGGAGAAGGTAAGGGCCGCTTCGAAGACGCCTTCCTGTCCGTAAGCGCGGGCTTCAATCAGCCCGTCGTTGTAAAGCTGGCTGACCAGCGGTGATTCACCGTGGTAGCGCAGGCCACCGGCATGGATACCGGGCGGCATGAAATCGTGTCCCAGGGTGTACATCATCAAAAGCGGGGTATACATGGCCACGTCCCCGTAGTCGTAGGTGAAAGCGCCTTTGCTAAGCGTAGGGCAGGCTTCCGGTTCGACGGCAATGGCGCGCACCTTCCTGTCATCCCTGATCTTGTCGTGCAGGAAGGGGAAGCTGATCCCGGCAAAGTTGCTGCCGCCACCGCAGCAGCCGATTACAAAGTCCGGGTATTCGCCGACCATTTCCAGCTGCTTGTGACATTCCTGGCCGATGATGGTCTGGTGCAGCATAACGTGGTTGAGGACGCTTCCGAGGGAGTAGTTGGTATCGTCCCTGCCGGCGGCATCTTCGACAGCTTCACTGATGGCAATCCCCAGGCTGCCGTTGGAATCGGCGTCTTTGGCCAGGACATCGCGGCCGGATTTAGTCATCTCGGTCGGGCTGGCGTAAACATCTGCGCCCCAGACTTCCATCATCGAACGGCGGTACGGTTTTTGAGTATAGCTGATTTTGACCATGAAGACCTTGCATTCCATGTCAAAATAGTTGCAGGCCAGGGCCAGCGAACTGCCCCACTGGCCTGCGCCGGTTTCGGTGGATAGCCGCTTGATGCCGGCAGCCTTGTTGTAATAAGCCTGGGCTACGGCGGTGTTTGGTTTGTGGCTGCCGGCCGGGCTGACCCCTTCGTGTTTGTAATAGATTTTCGCAGGGGTGCCTAAGGCTTCTTCTAACTTGTAGGCCCGGTATAGCGGGCTCGGGCGCCACATGCTGTAGATATTGAGCACTTCTTCGGGGATATCGATAAAGCGTTCGCTGGAAACTTCCTGTTCGATCAGGGCCATCGGGAAAATAGCGCTCAAGTCCTCCGGGCCGGCCGGTTTTTTGGTGGCCGGATTTAAAGGCGGCTGGAGCGGGTTGGGCATGTCCGCCTGGATGTTATACCACCTGCGGGGCATGTCCTTTTCGGGTAAAATAATTTTTCTTTCTTTCATTTTAATGACCTCCTATTATTTTGATTTATAATGTTTGCTAAGCCGTTACAACCGCATTACCTGCAATGTTACCCGTCTAAAAAGCAGAACGGCTGAGCAGTAAAGATTTGTATATATAAAAAACTCCCGTCCTGGGACGAGAGTTGTTCGCGGTACCACCCTGGTTACCTGTATTGATAATCAAACAGGTCGCTTTGTCAGGTGCGGAATAATATCTTTTCCAGACCTGCTTTCTTTTAACGGCGAAAGATCCGCCCGGGTCTACTAAGGCTTTTAGCATTTTCGGCCGGGACCTCGAGGAGCCATTCACCAGGTGCGCCAACGCCGGAATCTCAGCTTCGGAAAGTCTTTTCCTCCATCCGGCTCTCTTGGTTGGCCCGTTCCGGGCTACTAGTTCCTGTCATCAGTTTAACTTGCTATCTTTGATTCAAAAGATTAGCACAGGGAAAGGAAACTGTCAAGCAGAAATTTTTTTGAACTACTTAAGGTATGAAAAATTGTTGTTTATGTTTGTTCATTATCCAAAAATTCAACTATATATTTACTGAATTGCTCGAAGTCTTCCAACCTGGTATTGATAATCTCATAGATATCCTCTGCAGTAATATGCGCATATTCATGGACCAACCTGTTCCGGTAACCGGCCATTCCTTTAATTTGCTTGCTAAATTCAGAGCTGATGATGTTGTTTTGCCCCAGTAATTCAGTGATATGGCTGTATTTCTCTGGTTTCCCTAACCCCTTTTTAGCAATAATATGACGTCCTATGTCAAACATTGATTCTAAAGAGCGCCTCAAGTGATGTTCTGCTATAGCATAATTATCAGGGTTTGCTAAAAATTGGTCCCTGGTAAGATTTTGCAATTTTTTTAAGCGAGCAGAAGATGCTCTGATCCGTGCAAGACGATCTTCGATAAATTCAAAGCTAACCATAAAAGTATCCATCCTTAATCGCTTCTCTGACTTCTTTGCGGTAAAGATCTATAAAAGGTTTAAAATCAAGGTAATCTCTTATAACTGCATCTTCAAAGTCAGTCCGTTTTTCTTCGTCTATGCTGTATATTAATTTACCACGACTGATTACCAGGTATTTAAACTCTATCGAGGATTTATTTAAGAGAATTATATCTACTTCTCTTTGAAGTAGAAGTGCCGCATCTTCCTCTAATTCCATTAGCAAATTATTGACTGCATTCTGGTCGTAATTATCATCAATCAAGATAGCAAAATCATAATCACTGCTTTCAGTGGAAGTTCCTTCAGCCCTGGAACCAAAAATATAAGCTGCTATAACCCGGTATTTGCCCAAGATATTTCCCAGTTTTTCTTCAGCTATAATGATGTTTTCTTTTTCTACCATACAAAAGCACCTCAAAAAAAAATGATAGAGCAGTTTAAATAATACATTACTATACCAGAATTTGCAATTAAGGGGGATCAGGCAAGTAACCTGTGAATTCATAATCAAAATTTTTTTGTTTGAGATTATGCCCTTAAGAGCTTCGGCTTGTCTAAGTTCAGGAAAAGATCAGATAAAGGGTTCCGGCGGCGATCGCCGAACCGATAATACCCGCCACGTTGGGCCCCATGGCATGCATTAGCAAGTAGTTGGAGGGGTTTTCTTTTTGGCCCACAGTTTGCACCACCCTGGCGGCCATGGGAACGGCTGAAACCCCGGCAGCGCCGATCAGCGGATTGATCTTACCGCCTGAGAGTTTGCAGAATAGCTTGCCCAGGAGCACACCGGAGGCGGTGCCGAATATAAAAGCGGTCAGGCCCAGGATAATGATGCCGATAGTTTCCAGGGTTAAAAAACGGTCTGCCATGGCNGTGGCNCCNACGGTTACCCCCAGGAAGATTGTGACGATATTAATCAGGGCGTTTTGGGCGGTTTTAGAGAGGCGGTCGACCACTCCGCACTCCCTGAACAGGTTGCCAAGCATCAGCATTCCGATCAGGGGGATGGAATCGGGGACAAAAAGCCCGACGATAATTGTTACCAAAACAGGGAAAACTATTTTTAATTCCCTGCTGACCGTTTTTGCCTGCTGCATTTCGATGGAGCGTTCCTTTTTGGTAGTCAAAGCGCGCATGATCGGCGGTTGAATGATCGGGACCAGGGCCATGTACGAATAGGCGGCGATTGCCACGGCACCGAGCAGTTCGGGGGCGAGCTGTGAGGTTAAATAAATTGCGGTGGGGCCGTCTGCACCGCCGATGATGGCGATTGAAGCGGCTTCCGCCCCGGCAAAACCTACGGTCATCGCCCCGATCAGGGTGGCATAAATCCCGAACTGGGCGGCTGCGCCCAGGAGCATGGTCCGGGGATTGGCAAGCATGGGCCCGAAGTCAGTCATCGCCCCAATTCCTAAAAAAATCAGGGGCGGGTAAATACCGAGTTCGACCCCCTGGTACAGCCAGTATAAAAGGGCGCCTTCTTCCATGAGAGTGCTCATCGGTAAATTGACCAGTAAAACCCCGAACCCGATCGGGACTAAAAGGAGCGGCTCGTACTTCTTTACTATACCCAGGTAGATTAAGATAAGGGAAATTGCGAGCATAATTACACTTTTTAAGGCCAGGTTGGCATAACCGGTAGCATATATTACTTCGAAAAGAGTTTCAAGAATCAAGGTTTGATTCACTCCTTAAGGCACTTATTCGATGACGGCAAGGGTGTCTCCGGCTTCAACCGCTGCTCCTTCGCTAACTATCACTTCTTTGACTGCTCCTGCAGCAGGGGCGGTAACTTCGTTTTCCATTTTCATTGATTCAAGGATGAAGAGGGGAGTGTCCCGGCTTACTTTTTGCCCGGGGCTGACCAAAACAGAAATAATGTTTCCGGGCATCGGTGCGGTTACCGGTACCGGTTCGCCGCTTTTATCTTCTGCAGCGGCTTCGGGTTCTGCCGGTTTCGGTTTCGATTTGGTTTCCCCGTCACCTGCTTCTGCAATTTCTACTTCGTAAGTTTTCTTATCAATGGAGATAATATATTTTTTCAATTCACTGTCCCTCCATCCGGTTAGATTACCTTTATCTGCAACGGGCTATTAATCGAGCTCACGGATCTTATTAATTTTTATTTGTCCGCACGCAGTTCCCTGATCCCGGTTGTAGGCTGCGATTGCCGCTGCGCAGACTGCGGCAATATCATCAGTTGTTTCTGCTGAAGTTTCCGCAGTGACCGGCGGACTTTTTTCTGCTGAAGCCGGTTCGGCTTTACGCCCGGTTAACCTGTTCAGGATCAAATCGGCCAGATCAATCGCGTAAGATAAAATAAAGAGGGTTATAACCACTACCAGCATGCCGGCAATGGCTATTTCTATTCCGGTCATAAATCCATCTATGTGCAGCATACTGTAAACCTCCTTGCCCGGGAGATTATCTTTTAAATTTCAGTTACTTTAACCCGGAACGGCTTTTTATTGACATACATCTCGTATTCTATCTCCTGGGCGGCCGGCTGCCTGATATATTCAACCAGCTGTTTGAACCACTGTTCGTATTTTTCCCGTTTATCTTTTGCTTCTTCCAGGGTTACCTTGTTAAATTTAACCTGTTCACCTGGCCGGGCCTGGCCGAGCCTGTAGATTTCGTAAGAGGCAGTGGTAGCTATCTTGGGGTAGCCGCCCGTGGTTTGCCGGTCTTTCATCATGATAATCGGCTGGCGGTGTCCGGGAACCTGGACTGCCCCCAGGGGGATTCCATCTGATATAATGTCTGCTTCACCTTCGTGCTCGATTTCCGGCCCGTTTAACCGGTAGCCCATGCGGTCGGCCTCTTTGCTGATTGTAAAGGTTTCGGAAAGGAAAGTGTGGATCCCTTTTTCGGTAAAAAATTCTTCCTGGGGGCCCATAATTACATCTACTTCAAAAGGACCCTTGTAAACGGGCCATTTGGCTGTTGGCAGCGGCCGGCCGATTGAACCGTACCTGCCTGCTGTATATACTTCGTCTCCTGCCTGCACGGGGCGTCCTTCAATACCCCCTACTTTGCCGCGCAGGTAAGTGGACCGGCTGCTCAGCTGGCTGGGGACGTCAATTCCTCCCGCCAGAGAGAGGTAACCCCTGGTGCCTTCTGTGATTGCGCCGATGCTAACCCGGTCGCCTGTTTCAATCCTGATCGGCGCATAGGGGGGATAAACTTTTTCATCGTTGACGGTGATCTCACAGGGCCCCCCGGTGACGGCGATGTAGGTTGGGCCGCTAACCTCTAACTCAGGCCCCTTGATCGTAAATTCAAGCGATGCCGCCTCCGGGCTGTTGCCGAGGAGATAATTGCCCAGGCGGTATGCTACTTCGTCCATGGCCCCGGCCGGTGCCAGGCCGTAGCGCTGGTAACCGTACCGGCCCGAATCCTGGATAATCGAAAAAGGTCCCGGTTTATTTACCTGCAATATTTTCACTTAAATCACCTGCCTGGAATCTGATGGGGGTGCCGTATCTTAAGCACGGAATTTTTCAAAATCTTTTTCTTCGATCGGGAAAAATTTTAAATAATGGCCCGGCTTTGGTAAAAAAGGGTCTTCTTTTTCCGGGTCAAAAAGTTTTAATGGTGTCCGGCCGATTAGCTGCCAGCCGCCGGGACTTTCCAGGGGATAAATCCCGGTCTGGGCGCCGGCTATTCCGATGGAGCCGGCCGGAATAGCGACCCGCGGACTTTTCAAGCGGGGAGTGGCAATTTTTTCAGACATCCCACCCAGGTACGGGAATCCGGGCACAAAACCCAGCATGTAGATTAAATATGAAGAGGAGTGATGTATTTCCACTACTTCTTCTGTGGATATCCCGTTATGTTCGGCTACATATTCCAAATCCGGCCCGTACTCGCCCCCGTAGACTACCGGGATTTCCAGGGTGGAGGGGTTCGGGACTTCGGTTTTTTTAATCAGGTCGGGTAAGGCCATGAGTTCTTCCTTGAGCCGGTTATAATCCCATACCCCGGGATCGAAGTAAACCAGGAGTGAGCGGTAAGTGGGGATGATTTCCAGTAAGCCCTCCCAGCCGCTTTCTTCTCTTAGATAAAAGTCGGCAGCCCTGACCCTGGCATTGGTTTCCGGTGATATTTCATTTTCAAATTCGATCATTAGGGCCAAATCCCCTGCAGGGGCAATATTTAATTCCTGCGCCACAGCAATTCCTCCCCTAGATGATTTGCCGGCCCCTGAACCGGTTAAGTCCAGGGGCCGGGTTCATTTTATCAAACCAGTATTACATATGCTTCCAGCTGCTTAATTAAAAATACCGGCAAGCTGATTTATAAGCTGGCTGATTCCCAGGTAAACGGCGATGGCGCAAACAATAATGCCGAGGATGTTTTGCGTCAGGTTGTTGGTGTATTCACCGAGGCGTTTCTTGTTGTTAGCCATGTAAACCAGGAAGATCGCAGCAATTGGGAGCATAATCCCGTTTGCAACCTGGGCTAAGAGGATTACCTCTACCGGTGAGTAGCCCAAACCGGAACCAACCACGCCGACAAGGACGATGATGGTTAAGACGATGCGGAAATTTCTTCCCTTCAAGTCACGCCGCCAGCCCAGGGCGCCGGATGTTGCATAAGCTCCGGCCAGCGGTGCGGTAACGGCCGAGGTTATCCCGGCTCCGAAAAGCCCTATAGCAAAGAACCACTTGGCCCAGGTGCCGAGCAACGGGGCCAGCTGTTCAGCCATGGCAGCGCCGTCTTCGGGAACCACTCCGGTCCCGTAAAAGGCGGCTGAGGCGGTAATCACTATCGCCAGGGTTATGATTCCGCCGACAATAATCGAAAAGATGGTGTCGAAACGGGCCATCGGCAGATCCTTGGGATCTTTCCAGCGTTCCTGGACCGCTGAGGCATGCAGGAAAAGGTTGTAAGGGACAACCGTGGTCCCGATCATCGCTACAGCTAAAGCCAGCCCCTCACCTTCAGGGATGCCCGGTACGAAAAGGCCCTGCAGGATTTCAAGCACGTTGGGCCTGATTACAATAGCAGTAATCACGAAGGCAAAGCTCATCAGGATTACCAGGCCAACGAGGAACCTCTCGACGATTTTGAACTTGCCGGTCCATAGAATAATCAGGGCGATTATACCGATTACCGGCCCGACGATGTTAACGTCAATGCCGACGAGAGTTTCCACGGCTATCGCACCGCCTAAAATGTTGCCGGTTTCAAAAGCAGCGGCGCCGACGGTAATCGCGACCACGACCAGGATAATGCTGAACCACTTGGCTACCGGGTTTTCAAATTCATTACGCAGCGCTTCACCCAGCTCCATCCTGGAAACGATGCCAAGCCTGGAACTCATCTCCTGGAGAACTATAGTGGCAATAATAGAAAAGACAAGAGACCATAGTAAAACATAGCCGAATTGAGCTCCGGTTACGGTAGCGGTTGTAACCGTTCCGGGACCGATAAAGGCGGCTGCTACCATTGCGCCCGGTCCAATGTTTTTAACTCTTTCCATAAAATTCAAAGTATCTACCTCCTGTGGAAACTATAAGCTAAAGATTTTGTTGCAGTTCTGTTTTAACCGGTTAAAAAGCCTAATCAATAAACATCGAAAGTGGTTTTATTTTTATTCCTCTTTCATTTAACACCTCCTTAATCTTGGCTACCAGTTTAACTGCTTCAGGGTTATCCCCGTGCACGCAGATGGTGTCGGGGTTTATGGCTATTTCTTCTCCGGTTTTGGTGATCACCGTGCCTTCCGTAGCCATTTTATAAACCCGCTCGGCAACCTGGTCGGGATCATGCAAAACCGAGCCTTCTTCTTTACGGGAAACCAGGGTTCCGTCGGGATTGTAGGCCCGGTCAGCAAATGCTTCACGGGCAATGCGCAGGTTTTCTTTTTTCCCGGCTTTCTCTAAGGCGGTGCCGGTTATGGCAACAAAAATCAAACCGGGATCAAAAGCTTTAATTGCCCTGGCGATAGCTAAGGCCAGCTCTTCATCAATACTGGCTATGTTGCTGAGGGCCCCGTGGGCTTTAACATGCGACATTTTTACGTCGTTAGCCCTGCAAAAGCCTTCGACCGCGCCGATCTGGTAAATCAATTCATTTTCTAGCTCTTGCGGCGGGACTTCGATTTTCCGGCGCCCAAAACCCGGCAAATCGTTAAAGCCCGGGTGGGCGCCGATTCCTACCCCGTGTTTTTTAGCCAGCTTTATAGTGTAGTCCATGATCTGGGGATCGCCGGCGTGAAAACCACAGGCAATATTGGCCGAGGAAATATGCTCCATCACCTGCTCATCCAGTCCAAGTTTGTATACACCAAAGCTTTCTCCCATGTCACAGTTTAGATCTATTGTACTCATGCTTAAACACTCCTTTCTGTAATTTGATAGAATTGATAGCTTTTAGCAAGCAGAAGTTATCCGAGTAACAAAACTAAAAGGGTTATAACAAGAAATAATCTGTATCTTTTTTATCGGTAATAAACATATGGCCCGGTGCATGGGTAATCACAAATTCAGGTTTTAGTTTCATAATCACTAACTGTGGAGTTACTCCGCAGGCCCAGAAAACAGGTATTTCGCCATCGTTAATCGTGACCGGGTCACCAAAGTCAGGCTTGTCCAGGTCGGTTATGCCAATTTTTTCCGGGGAACCGATATGGATTGGCGCGCCGTGCACTGCGGGGAAGCGCGAAGTAACCTGGATCGCTTCGGTTAGCTTTTCTTCCGGAATAGGCCTCATGCTTACCACCATGTTTCCTTCAAAGCGGCCGGCGCTGTGACATTCTAAGCTGGTGGCATACATGGGCACATTAACTCCTTCTTCGATGTGGCGAACCGGTATGTCCCTTTGCAAAAAGAATGATTCGAAAGTAAAGCTGCAGCCAAGCAGGAATGAAACCAGGTCACCGGTCCAGTTGCTGCTGAGATCAGTTACTTCTTCAGATTTTTCACCGTGCCGGTAGATGAAGTATTTAGGCAAATCCGTTCTTAAATCTTTTTTGGGAGCTGTTAATACAGGTTCTGCAGAGCCCGGGTCAAGGACCTCAAGCAGGGGGCAGGGTTTTGGATTTCTCTGGCAGAAAAGCATAAAGTCGAAAGCGAGTTCTTTTGGCAGCACTACCAGGTTAGCCTGGGTCTGGCCGTTCAATAAACCGGCTGTAGGACCGGTATAATCACCTTTCCTGATTCTATCTCTTACCTGCAGTTGATCTTGTTTCCAGTCGTTCATCATCAGTATCTCCTTGCAGCGATTATCTTATGGTTGCTATTTATTTTGAGCTATTTCCATATATAACCATTTTATTGCCTGTAAACTAACCTTCGAGGTTAAACTGGGAAATTCCTTTTTTTGAAAAATAGAAGTGCAAAGCTGA
>SL_8KL_010_SEDDRAFT_10004800_pt1 | contig 10771 bp, 20 predicted proteins | sample SodLakKL_010_SED_4_FD_11160 | JGI IMG/M metagenome (IMG submission 11160) | reverse complement strand
ACGGAGCAAACTCACATTCATATTCCTCAAAAGTATGTGGAAGAGAGAAGGCAGGTTACTGGATACATAAAAACAATGTAGAGATATTTAGGTGTTTTGATTGTTTTTGGGATAAATATCTTGAAGAAAACCAGAAAGTAATGAACGGAGGTGAATTAGATGAGCAAGGATAAGGATAAGGATAGTAAGATGGCTAGTAGAGACACGAAGAAAGAGATGGTGAAAGTTAAACAGCATTCTAAGAAAGTTGCTGAAAGATGATAAGATTTAGGAGGAGACTGATGCTGAGAGGTTTCGTGCCTTTGTTGAATCCACATTTGATTGTTATGAAAGATGTGGCTCACAGACCCACACCAGGGTTTGTGAGAGGTACGTACCCAGCAATATCGAGGTGATGAGCGATGACTGAAGAGTTAGAATATGATGGTGAGATAATAAAACTCAAGAAGGTTAAAAGCAATAGATGGGATGATGATGTGATTGAAGGAGAGCCTTGTTTTGAAATCGAGGTTAAGGACTCTGAGTTTGTCAATTTCCATAAGTTGACTATTCCTAAGGAGGAATTGGATGGAGACCTGAGGTTAGAGGACAAGGTTAAGATCTCTATAGAAGTAGAGTAGGGATGGGAAGGGAGGTTGGAGAGGGTTTGTGTTTAGAGGTTCACCCATCTCCATTAGAAACCGGTGCAGTGGTTCTAGCCCTCTCCAGTTAGAATGGATATAAATAGGATACATCGCTATATAAAAAACTTTGGTTCTGTCTCTTTTTCAAGAACTTCTCTTAGCTCCACGTTACTAGAATCTTTATCTGTTTTAAAGCTATCTTCTTTTACCTTGGTTATGTATGGTGCAGTGTAGTGTAGGCTGTAGGCTAGTAATGGAACCGCGTTTATTTTCTGTGCTTGTTCTTTTAGTTTATCTAATCCGTAGACGTAGAGTTTATCTTTCTTCGTGGTTTTACATTGTATTAGATAGGTTTGATCTTTGCACATTACGTAGATGTCTGTTGGTGTTTTGCTTGCTGGGCTTCTTGCTGCTATGCATTGTTTGTGTTTTTGGAATAGGTTTTTGACTTTGTATTCGAATTGATAGCCTTGTTGGTAGTTTGTAGACATGTTGTTTTAAGGGGTTTTTTGTTTAAATTTCTTTGGGGTGTTTTGCTTGAGCGAAAGATTTATAAAGATAAAGATATGTAATTATATATAGAGGTCTAGGACATGGGTAAATCAACTAATTGGAATAAAAATTTAGATAATAGTGTTGTTAAATGGAGCCATGAAAATCTCTCTATCGCGGTATATGTAATGAAGACAGAGAAAGCTAAGAAAGTTCTTGAAAAACTAGGTAAAGGTAAGAATGTTCTTGATCAACTAGGTGAAAGATATAAGCCAGTAATGCGTGATAGGAAATGGGTTGCGTTCTATATAAATAAATCCAGTAAACTTGATAAATTACCTAGAAGCGATATTATAGGACGTACCAGAACTAAGAAGAAGGATGATAAAGGTCATAAAGGAGCTTATAACTATGCTGTAGATTGGATAAGGAAACACTCGTTTGAAGGTATTGGAGAAGAAGGGAGAGAAGGAGGTTCAGATTATAGTATGACTGAAGATATTGAAAGAAGAACCGATAAAGTGCTTAAAGGAGCTGAAACAGTTGTGGATAAACTATAGAGGTATTGAATATGCCTAAGATTCAAGGTAATTGGAGCTTGGTTGAAGATAAAGAGGATCGTATGGTATGGGAGCATGATGAATACCCTGCAAGAGTTAAGGTCTTGAAGAAGAGAGATTACTATAATGTGAGAAAGGCTTGGAGGAACTCTGATGGAGGAACATCTAAAGATACGTTGAAGAAGTTTAAGAATAAGGATGATGCTTTAAATCATGCTAGAGGCTGGATGAAGAAATTTTACCTTCCATGATTCATTAATTCATATTGAAGGGGGTCTGCTCCTTGAATCGGTGCGCAGTAAAACAGTCAATTTTCACCTCTTGGGGGGTCTCCCCTTCAACCCCCCAAAGAATAACTTGTCTTATAGGGATTTACCCCGTATTTTTTTAAAGCACTGTGAGTGTAATGTTAACACGAACCATTGAACCAGTCCCTAATTTGACCACCCATTTAGGGAGAGGACATCCCTCTCCCGACCCTTTCCTCTTTCTTCTATCCGAAAGATTTATTAAGTAGTAGACACTAATTATATATAACTCGGATTGTTAGTTTGGTCTTGGTGATGGGACCTTAATTAACATCATCCATATTTATCACTCTCCGGGAGTGCTACAAGGGAGTTGGGACATAACCTCTCTCTATAGGGAGGCTGTTCCTGTAGGAGTGGCACTATCCACGTGAACTCCTGCAGGGCTTTTATTTCCCTTTTCTCTCTTGTAGCGTTTTTCTCCCATGAATTTTTTAGGTTGTTTTTGTTGTAGTTGTGTTTTTTGTTATTTGTATACATACATGGGCTTTACTTTATTAAAGTAAAGTGGTTAGGGAGGAAAAACCTTATAAATCAAGATAACAATAACTTATCTTGAACCTCTGGTGGAGAAGAAAAACAACCCTCTCTCAACACCCTCTGAGGGCTAGGGTATTACACCAACAGACACCGATCGAGCAGGAGTTATATGGTGAATAAACCACGAAACAAACACGAAATCACAGATAAGGTAGAAGAATACTGCCGTAGGAACAACCTAGCACAGAACACACAAGATAAATATGTTACTAATGTTAAAGAGTTCCTACGATGGTATCAGAACAACTATAACCAACCAGCCTCAAAAGCAGAACAAGAACACATAGATAAATTCATCGCTGACGGATTAAGCGGAATGGAGAAATCAACAAAGAACAACTATATTGCATCACTCCGAGTTCTCTATAGATACGTATTCGGAAGAGAAGACCTTGCAGACACAATGCATAGACTGAAAACAGAGAAAGAGAAGAAATGGGGAGTGATCCATCCAACAGAATACAAGGAACTAATTAGAACTATAAAGAACCAAGAGATTCGTGAAGAAGAAGGAGACCTGGAACTAGCTGTAGAGCTTGGTTTTAAGACAGGAATGCGACCTGGAGCTATATGTAGCTTGAAGAAAGGAGATATTAACTTCGTGACAGGTAGGATAGTGGTTGATTCAAAAAGAGGAGAAAGAGAGGTCTTACTTGTCAAGGATCTTCAAGAGAGGTTAAAGGAAAGAACTAGGGATATAGAGGATGATGAAGAGGTTTTTCCCGAGCTTAATTCAAACAAATTCTACTACTACTTTAAGAAGGCGTTGAGGAAAAGTGGTTTAGATTCTACAGATCGTTTATCTCCACATTCACTTAGACATGGTTTTGTGATGATGTTGGTTTCGTCAGATATGAGTCTATCTAAGGTTAAGAAGTTGACAGGTCATTCAAGTGTCCAGGGCCTAGAGCCTTATACTCATATCGAATTAGATGAAGATCTTGAGAAAGAGATGAAAGATATTCTAGGAGGAATCAGAGATTGAAAGTAGGAAATTTCCAATAACTTTATATGTTTAAAGTTCCTCTCAATAATTAATAGGAGGTGAGAATAGATGAATATACAGGGAAGATTCAAAGACTTGGTTAAGAGAACAGTGGAGATACGCGGTAAAACCATTCCAATACTAGCAATACTTGTGTTCCTATCAATACCTACATTGGCAGTGACAGTGAATATGTTTGCACAGACAGAGACAGAAGTAAGTGTGGAGAAAGCGCTGGATATAACTGATGGCTTTAACTATAGTGATGGAACTGTTTATGGTGGAGAGTCAGTGACAGTGAGTGCTGATGTAGATAACAGAGCTGATGCAGAGATAGGTACTTTGGAAGTGTTCACAGTGGAGTCTGTTGATGGTGATGTGAATGAATCAGTGATACAGAAGATACAGTACGATGAAGGTGATACAAGTGAGGTAGCAACTTTTAATGACTCTTTGAGTGTTGTGAATGGATCCACGGTGTGGGATAGATCCATGACTTTTAACTCGCTTGGTAACTGGACTAAGAACTATACAGTGTTTTTCGAGGATAATGTGGGTAATATGACTGTGGATATGTCTCTTCGATTTGAAGCTATTTAACAACACCGATCTCTGAAACCTTTTTATTTTTTCCAATAACTTTATATGTGTAAAGTTCCCTTAATGTTATAGGGAAATGGATAGATGGAGAGCATTCCATGATAGGTGAAATGAACCGAGTAAAAACATATATAGATACAAATAAATCAAAACCAATAGACCTAAAACCAAGTAAACAAGACCTATATCTATCCAGATACAGAGGCATTCGATTAATCCAAAAAAACCATGAACTACCCTTACCCAATCGAGGTGAATACACTTGAAGAAATTCCTAGCCCTAACAATAAACCTACCAGAAAAAATAAAACAAGAACTAGAAAAAACAAACAACAACTTCATAAAATACAACGGAAAAGAAGCCCCACACAAAATACCACACATCACAATCTACCCACCAAGAGAAACATTCGATAAAAAAGACTGGAACGAAAGAGCAGAAAACAAACTCAGCAAAAAACCCTCTATATTCAAAGTAAACAGATTCGGAAGCCTATACGGAACCACTAAATACGGGTTAATAGGAGAACTAGACACCAAGAACCATGTAGACAAACCACACATAACACTGTTCGATACAAGAGGAAGAAAACCAAACAGAAACTTCAGCAAATTCAACGGAACAGAGATCCCAATAGATAAACTAGTCATGATAGGTAAAAACAAAGGCATCCTAAGAGAGGTAGAAATACGTGATTAATGAGGAACAAGAGATTGAAAAACCACAGATAATCGATGCAGGAACAGGAGGGAACAAATTAACCGATGTCATAAAACCACGAAGATACGAATCAACACCAAACAGAGAATGGTACGAAGTATCAATACCAAGCGAAAGACTAGAAAACTGGTTCGGGACAATACCAATAACAATGAAACTAGAAAACATAACTCTAAAAAACGATGAAGAAGAACTCCAGTTCCCTGACCAAGAAGTAGAAAGAAGCAGTTCAGACGCACCATACCACATACCAGTGTCACCTAAAAAATTCCGATACATGTTCTACTGCAGTGGAAACAGAATGAAGAAAGAGCTAGGAAAAACCCTATGCGAAGATAAAGCCTCTACCACTGTAGATTCAATTAAATTCAAAGTAAAAGAATGGAGCAGTGACAATGAGTAAACAATCTAAACGCAGACAAAGACTATTCAAAGCCCTAGCAGAAACAATCAGAGACATATACGACCTGACAGATTATAAGGACATGACCGCGAGAGAAGTATGGAAGAGAATGCCGAAAGAAGATAAAAACTACTGGAGCTCACAAAGTGTTTCCAGAAGGCTGAGAAAGATGCCTGATATAGATATAATTGGAAAGAAAAATGGCGCCTATGTCTATAGATTACAGTAGAACACTATGGAGCATGGTTATCTTGTTCTTTGTATTAGGAGACATAGTTAGTTCTGCTATCTGTTTCGAGCTAGGGATGGTTGAGGTTCATCCTCTTTATAGATGGTTTAATGGATTTGGTTTAGATGTATTTATCAGTGCTGGAATGATGATTAAATTCCTTGCTGTGTCATTGATTTTCTGGATATATAAGTTGTTCAAGAGATACTCAGATGATCACTGGGTGAAGTTATTGATCCCTGGATCAGTGGCGTTGATAGGTGTTTTCCTTACTCTACATAATCTGTACTGTGCCTTGTTGATATAGAAAAAAAATAGACCTCATCTAATTAGGGAGATGAGGCATATAGAGGTTTAACTTGCTCCGGATACAATAGCTTCGGTTTCTGAGAAAACCGCGTAAGCGATCTTCATCAATCCGTATCCTAGAGATATACCAGCTATAAAGGTTACAAACATCCCGAGCCATGCATGTACTCCTGCTGCCACTCCCTGTGTCATAGCTACTAGGAAAGAGGCTATCAGAACCCATACTCCTTCTTTGTAGGTAGCGTTCTTCATCATGTCACTGGTTGCTGCTGCAAGTAGGGATAAACCAAACCCTACAAGTACTGCTAGCATGAACACCATGTTTCCAGCAAGGGATGAAAGCTGTTCTGTAATCATTTTGTCACCTCCGTTATATCTATATTAAGTGTTATTTATAAACACCTATCTTGAAGATCAACGAACCTTTTTAAATATACGGCAAACAACGAATGCAATAGTGCAGAGATAAATCCAAGTAAATATAGTTAATAAGAAAAAAGGCAGTATAAACAGCAATAGAGCCCGGTTCAAACCATAACCCCCTTACCAGTTATAGAGACCGAGGTGTTATTTGTAAGAGATTCATTTTGCAGTGTTTCATTAGTTTCATTACCTTGATCAAAGAACCCATCATCAAAACCATCACTAGATTCATTTCCCTCTGGAACCACACTAGCCATCATATCAGGATTAAATATAGCGAAGAACAACCCAATAATCAACAACACCATAGTAATAGTTATTAAAAGGCTTTTAATTCCCTTGAACAAGTTATTAGATAACCTCCCTATAATAAAGGCAATAACAGCTAAGCCAAGACTGATGTATCCTCCTTGGCTAACAATCCACATCCTTATGCCTTGAAGAACCTGCATGAAGAACGATAATCCAGCACCGAGTAAACTACCTAGATCTATATTAATCACCTATCTTATGAAGATAATTTCTAGGTAACAAGAAATCAACTGACTTTAATTTTATGTTTTGTTTCTTCATTCTTCTCTTAGCTTCATCTGTATTACGGGCTTTAACTTTATCTAGGTATTTAAGATTTCTCTGTCCTTCTCTTCTGAATATAAAATACCATCTTACATCCTTAGGAAGTTCATCTTCGTTTCCTAGCTTCTTCTTTTTAGCCATTTTAACCAAACCTCTCTGATTTTCTCCACAGTGAATTTGTAATGATCCCTATGAACCCGGCTAGCCCCATCCATCTATACATATCAAGTAACAACATGTTGAATGGAGTGGACACGCCTTGTGCGTATCCTTGGTATGAGCCTATTATCCCTATCACTATTAACATTGCTGCTATCACGTCCCATATATTCATCTTTCTATACCTCCTTTTTGAAGCATTATGAACCCGATTCCTAGTGCTCCGAACACCACTAAGAGGGATAAGGCAAGGTAGTTAGGACTGTCGTTAAGTCCTGGTCCACCGCCGCCTTTACCGTCTCTGTTCGTGGTCTTTGTATCTGTTTTTACTACCTGTGTTTCTGATGAAAGTAATTCACCGTCAGCACTATAAAGCTCTGTTTCAGTCTCTACTTCTCCCTGGTCTTTTGTTAGATCAAAGCTCTTTTCATATTCTCCGTTTGAAGGATATTCTTCTATGTATTTAGTATCTCCATCTACATTAAAGTAAAGGTTCGTTGTTCCCTCTATATTCTCTACCTCTACACCTACACTAAGTGTTTCGTTTTTATCATCATACACTGCATCTATCCCTGTTACCTCTCCATTAACTGATTCATTTGAATCTATGTCACTACCTGTTTTTACTGTGAATTCAGCGGAGTCACTTGCATTTGACTCCGTGTCATACAGCACTATCTCTGCTTCTCTCTCTCCATCAGGCTCTACACTAGCAGTTATAGATTGATCTTCTATCTCGTTGAATCCGAATTGTTTCTTTGTATCTCCATCGATATATAGCTCTCCTTTTAAGTCATCTTCAGCGAAGTTAAAGTCATAACCTAGCTTCACTTCAAGTTCCTGTGTATCCACATGATAGCTATAGGTATCGTCATATATAGAGATACTGCGGTCATCTGGAGATTCATCTATCTTTTCTGTAATGCTGATGAACATTGTTTTCTTAGTTGGCCATATCTCTCCAGACATGTAGATTCCTTCAGCGATTTTTTTATTCACAGTTCTTTCTTCAGCTCCCCATTTTTTTGGGATTTCTTCTGCTAGTTTTGTGCTAGGGCAGTATGATTCAGGGTAACATGAATTTGTCTCTGTGTTTATGAGTCTCATTCTCCAAATTCCAGGGCAATCACTATAGGTGAAAAAGTCGCTTTCTACTAGGATTTTGTATTTATCCATCATTTCTTCGTATTGAATCCCTGTATCTGTTACACCTTCTTCGTCTAGGAAATAGTGATCGGTTGCATCACGAGTGTTTTCTTCGATTTGATAGGTTCCTTCTCCATAGAAATCCGCTGTTCCTTGTACTGTTCTCCATTCATCTCCTATGTTATAGGGTGCTACGTAGGCTGAGCCTGAGCCATAAGTGAAGAATATACCTATTGATACAAGAAGACCTGTTATCAATAGCCCCACACCTATCGTGTGGTTATCCATCTATATCAACCTCTTCTTCCTGGTTGCTATCCAGATACCAAGAGCCACTGAAGAAATCAATATAATCACTGACAGAGTTACTGGCTTCATACCCATAACAGTCGCTGTTGTCGGTGCTCCAGGACTAGTTCCTTCCATATCTCTATCAATGCCTTGGCTTTCTTCTTTTTCTATCTGTGTTTCTTCTTCTTCTAGTTCTTCACATTGAGCTATGGATTTATTTAGGTATTCTCCTTCATCACAACTAATTGGAACGCATTTTCCTCCTTCTCCGAGTGTTTTCCATTCTTCTTCACATACTAGGTACTCGGTGTGGATTTTCTCCTGGTCGTAGGCGAGTGATGTATCTGTATCAGGGTCTTTGAGTGTGAATTTCACCAGTTTTTCACCTGTATTGCTTGATACTTTGAAGGATTTATTCATAGTGGTGTCTTGTTCTATTGTCTCTGTGTCTTTTAAGTTATCATCTATGCTGTATCTTAGTCTTGGTGTTCCTTTCACTTCAGATACCTTGATCTTGGTGTAGAGTTCTCCGTTTTCTCCGTCGTAGATTACTTCTTCTATTGATATTGTTCCCTCTGCCTCTTCTTCTTCATCTTGTGTTTCTTTGAAGTATGCTATGATTGTTTTATCTTCATCCGCGGTTATGGTTTTCTGTTTTGATGTTCCGCTTATGTCTCCTTTCCATCTTACAAATTCCCATCCTGTATCTGGGTTTGCTTCTATTGTGATTGTTTCTCCTTCTTCTAGTTCTTTCGTGGATTCAAGGTTCTGAATTGTTCCTTCTCCATCGCTATGAGGCATGAAGTCGTAATAAGTAGTGGTTTCAGTTCCATCGTCTTCTACTTGTGAGAAGTGTGCTATGACTTCTTTATCACTATCCATAGTCACGGTGATAGAGCTTGATAACGAGCCAGAGACATCTCCACCCCAGTAATTGAACTCCCATCCATCATCAGGATAAGCATTAAGTGTGATTTCTTCTCCTTTCTCGAATTCAGGATAGAAACTTGGACCGATTGATCCAGAGCCAACAGTATCAGTATTCAAAGTATATGTCTCAGGCTCTTTTTCCACGAAGTTAGCTTTTATTGATTTGTCTGAATCCATTGTAACTGTAACTGTTCTTGAATCGCTGGATATGTCTCCGCTCCAGTGGCTGAATTTCCATCCGTCGTCTGGCATTGCTTGTACTTCTACTTCTGTTCCTTCTTCAAAGTCTCCTGCTGGTCCTAGTGTGTGTCCTCCTTCTGAAGAAGATCTGTCTAAGTCATAGTACTCTGGCTCCAGGTCAAACTGCTTTGTTATACCTGCAGAAATATATGCGTCATCATCACTTTCTTCTATGGTTATGAATTCTCCTGAAGCCCATATATCATCTCTAATCTTGTAGTGTTCTGCTTGTCCTACTATACGGTAACCTAACCTATCCTCAGAGATCGTTCTACTATCAGGGCAAATGCTTCCGATTTTTCTACCATCTTCTAGGAATTTATAAGCAAAAGGAGAACCTTTGGTTAAACAACCTGTAGTTAGAAAAGCTTCTACCTCGTAGTCATGTTCGAATTCCACATCTGACACTGAGCTTCTTCCTGAGCCAATGTCATAAGTCTTACCTGGAACCAATGGCTCTTGGGATACTCTGTCATGTTGCCATTCTCCTCCTGTTTCATAGGGTGCTACCCATGCGGCTGGGGCATAAGAGATATATATACCTATTGATAATAGAACTCCAGCCAGAACCACGATAGCTGCTAGGTTATTGTTCTCCATCTATACCTCCCCCCGTTCATCTCCTCTTGAAGATGAAGATCCTCCTGGGGAACTCGGTATTTTAGAGGAGATTGTTTTCCTTGAAAGAGGAATTATAAGTATGTATACAACGATTAATCCTAGTAGTAATGGAAGGTATCTGTTACTTATCACAAAAGATATGACTCCTATCACTATTCCCATGAAGGTCGCTGCTTCTGGTGAGGCTCTTATCTTGTTTTTTAGGTATGAATATGATACCACGAATCCAAGGAACCCTGCTATAAAGGCACCATAGTACACTAGCCCTCCTAATTGTAATCCTTCAAAGAATGGGATTGAGCTACCCCATGCTGCGCTTGATGTGGTTCTTAGTTCTAATCCGAATACATCGTAGTAACCTATACCCATATACATAGCGGTTCCTATTAAGAACATTAATATACCTATTCCTATCAGTAACGATGAGTTCTGTTTCTCATGTTGACTTAGAGACTTTTTTGATCCACTGCTACGGGTAGTGGCTGTGGATTCACTGCTAAATGGGTTTTCACTTACCATATCTGATATACACCCCTGCTAGTATCATTAACGAGCTAACAATCATACCGATCAATCCAATGGTCTTCTTATTCTGACCAAAGAAGAACCCAGTTA
>SL_8KL_010_SEDDRAFT_10004797_pt1 | contig 10775 bp, 6 predicted proteins | sample SodLakKL_010_SED_4_FD_11160 | JGI IMG/M metagenome (IMG submission 11160) | reverse complement strand
AGATGGAGCGCGAGGAAATCACAAAAGAGGAAGCGCTCGAGCGTTTCAAAGATGATCCGTACAAGCTTGAACTGATCAACGACCTTGAAGAAGGCGAAGTCATCAGTATCTACAAACAGGGGGAATTCGTCGACCTATGTCGCGGGGGGCACATCGGCAACACCCGTCACATCAAACATTTCAAACTGCTCAGTGTCGCCGGCGCCTACTGGAGAGGCGATTCCGACCGCGAGATGCTTACGCGCATCTATGGAACCAGCTGGTTCACCGAAGAGGATCTGCAGGCGCATCTCGAAGTTCTCAAGGACCGTAAGGAGCGCGACCATCGCAAACTCGGCAAGGAACTCAAAATATTCATGATCGACCCCAAAGCCGGGCAAGGGCTTCCGATCTGGCTGCCCAACGGTTATACGGTGCGTCGTGCCCTTGAAGACTATGTCTATAAGCTTGAACGCAAACACGGCTATCATCACGTCAACACGCCGGTACTCGGCACCAAGACGCTTTATGAGACCAGCGGCCATTTCGATCATTATCAGGACGACATGTTCCCGCTCATGAAAGCCAAGGACGAAACTTTCGTTCTTCGTCCGATGAGCTGCCCGCATCACATGATCGTCTATAACAGCGAACTCAGAAGTTATCGCGATCTGCCTTTGCGCATCGCCGAGATTGTCACACAACACCGGTTCGAAGCTTCAGGCGCACTGACCGGACTGGAGCGTGTGCGCGCCATGACCCTGACCGATTCGCACATTTTTGCGCGTCGCGACCAGATCAAACAAGAGGTGTTGAACGCCTATAACCTCATCACCAAGGTCATTAACGACCTCGGTCTTAAGGTGGAATTCATCGAGCTCGCGCTTCGTGACGCCACCAAAGGCAAGTTCCATGACGACGACACGCTGTGGGACGATGCGGAAGCGACTCTCAAGGGCCTCCTTGATGAAGAAGGCATCGAATATACGGAAGAAAAAGGCGAAGCCGCCTTTTATGGACCCAAGATCGATTTCCAGGTCCGTACGGCTCTTGACCATGTCATCACGATGTCGACAGTACAGCTCGACTTCCTCTTGCCGGAGCGCTTTGACCTTACCTATATCGGCGATGACGGACAGAAACACCGTCCGGTCGTCATTCATCGCGGCCTCATCTCGACATGGGAACGTCTCATGAGCATCCTGCTCGAGCAATACAAAGGTGCCTTCCCCACATGGCTCGCTCCGGTTCAGATGAAAGTGATTCCGGTTTCACAGGAAATCCATGGTGATTTTGCACAAAAACTGCATGAACGTTTCATCGACGAGGAACTCAGAAGCGAAATTGATGTGCGGGAGGAGAAACTCGGCTACAAAATCCGTGAAGCGCAGACCCAGAAAGTCCCCTATCAACTCGTTGTGGGCGACAACGAAGTCGAAAGTCATTCCGTGACCTACCGACGCTACGGCGAGAAAGAACAGACAACGGTATCGATCGATGAATTCATCGCGATGGTCAACGAGGAAATCCGCACCAAAAAACTCAGAGAACAATAAAAAAAGATCGGCTGAAAACAGCCGATCTTTCCTTTATCCTGAACGACGCCAATGACTGAGCGCGTCCTCAGGGTATGCTTTGTCTGTGATGAACACATCGATGCCTTCATCATCAAAATGATGCTTGAGCTTTTCACCCATCTCGGCCCCGATGATGATGTCGACATCGTGACGTTTCAGAAATGAGGGGAGAAAGCCGCCCGGAATGTCCGGACGTTCGGTGGTCTGCTTGTTGATGATGGAGGTGTTTTCAAGATCGAACACCTTGAAATCCTCCGCCTCCCCGATATGGGAGACTTCGCCTTCGATGGTGCTGATGACGATGCGGGTCGCCCCGTGGGGTTTCTTACCGATATCCACCGTTTCACTTTCGGAAGCGTAGTCATGTTTGGTTTTTCCCGGGGTCTTGACCCGATAGGCCTTGGGGGCCTCATAAACATAATCCCCACCGTCAATGACGATGTTCTTGCCTTCGACGAGTGATGTGGTGACATTCATGCGTGCTTTGTCATAGATGGCTTGGACCGTGGTTCTCGAAACACCCATGATTTCGCTTGCCTCTTTTTGGGTCTTTCTCTGATAATCGATCAGACGCAAGGTCTCGTATTCGTCCACACTGAGAAAAATCGCCTCGGCGACCGCCTCTTTGTTTTTGCGGTGAGGACCGAATTGCCTGTGGGGCGGGACCCCAGATACTCTACGTCTCTTTTTTGGTCTTGGCACAAAAATCCCTCCAGATTTGTTGTCTTCAACCTCATTCTACATCATTTGAGACATATGTCAAATTATCGGAACTCCGCCATTTTTGATGAAGGGATGGACGGCATTTTCAGGAAAGCTTTTCAAGTGAACGGATAAAGGCTTCATCGGGGTCGATGTAGATGGTTCTTTGGTTTTTATAGGTGACGAAATACCCTTTGTGTCCGGGTATCTTTTTGATGTTTCTCACTTCCGTGTAATCCACCGCGACCGATCCGGAATGGCGCATTTTCGAATGGTAGGCCGCAAGTTGGGCCGCGGAGCGGATGGTGGTTTCGCCGATTTCATCCACGCCGCCTTCGACCACGACATGCGATCCCGGGGAATCCTTGACATGAAACCATGTATGATAGTGTTTGGCGACCTCATGGGTGAGGTGGGCGTTTTGGATGTTGTTTTTGCCCACGTGGATGCGGTAGCCTTCGCGGTCAACGTAGGTGTCGTGCGTGGCGCGTTTTTTCTTTTTTCTGGATGTTTTCGATGTCTGTTTGATATAGCCGTGCGACATGAGCTCCTGGCGAATTTCGAGAAGGTCGCCGAGGTTCGCATGTTCAATCTGGTCTTCAATCATTCTGAAATAGGTGCGCTCGTTTTTGGCCCGGACGATTTCACGTTTGAGATGAGGAAGGCTTTTTTTCGCTTTTTTGAATTTGGCGAAATAATCGTTCGCGTTTTCAATGACACTTTTTCCACGATCAAGCGGAATGGTGATGGTGCCGCCCGTCTCATAATCTGTGAGAGTGGCTTCCTTGTCGCCTTCCTCGATCTGGTAGGCATAACTCAGAAGCAGCTCACCCATTTTTCGGTATTGTGCGCTATCTTCGTTTTTGCTGAGTTGCTGGTTGAGTTTTTCAATTTTTCTTGTCTGTTTGTCGATCTGTCTTTTCACCAGAGTCTTGAGTGATTGGGCGTGCTGTTGGTAAAGCTGATGGTTTTCTCGTTTGCCATAGAAGGTGTCAAGAAGCGCCTGAACGGAAGCGAACGTTGTGGTCTCGCCTTCCATGTGAGTGAGCTCGAAAGGTGCGAAAACCATCTTTTTCCCATGTCGGATTTCGTAGTGGTCTTGAGTCAGCAGGTCGTTAAAAACGGTCTGGGTGGGTTCCCCTTTTTTCTTGCGGTGCAGCAGTTCCTTCGCAAAGAGTGGCGAGACACCTTGAAAGACGGATAAGACGTCCCCTCTGACTTCGTATGAACGGCTTTTCAGCGCCTGATATGCTTTATCTTCATTGAACGGGTTGATTCGGTCGTCACTTGGAAGCTGGTACGTCGCTGAGGGAATCATGGTGCGTTGTTCGCTGAAAGGATGGGTATGGTTGAGACAATCAAGGATTTTGTGATTGTCATCCGTGAGGATCAGGTTCGCATCTTTTCCAAGCGCCTCGAAATAAAGATAAAGCGTAACGGTGTCTCCCATTTCGTTCTTGCGTCTTAGGGTGAACCTTGCGATCCTGTCGTTGTCGATCTGGATGAGTTCATCCAAATGTGCGCCTTCAAGGTGTTTCCTTAAAAACATGCAGAACATGGGCGGGTTATATGGCTTGTCAAAACGGTTTAAAGAGATATGCATGCGGGTATTTTGACGTGAAGCGCTGATCAGAAGCTGATGGTTCTTGCGGGTGCGCAACGTAAAAAGAAAGGTGAAGTCCTCCAGTTGGTAGATCTTGGAGATTCTTCCCCCTAGCACTGCGGGTTTCATTTCCTGGATTGCCTTTCTCAGCATCAATCCGTCATAACTCATAATAATCACCCTCATCATTGTATCATGTTTCCCCGGTTTTTGAAAAAAGTAAATCTTATGGCTTACATAAATGCTTTAAAAGTGTTATCATGTTAAATAATACATGGAGAAATGGAGGGCGATCAATGAAACTGAATGAACGTGGTTTGTTGGTTGTACTGAGCGGTCCCTCCGGTGTCGGAAAAGGAACGGTTCGCAAGGCCCTTTTCGACTTGGAAGGTCATGACCTTGTCTACTCGACGTCGATGACCACTCGCCCCCCACGTGCTGGAGAAATAGATGGTGAAGACTACTATTTTGTCTCTAAAGAAGAATTCGAACGCCGCATCCAGGATGATGCGTTTTTGGAATGGGCGGAGTTTGTAGGCAATTATTACGGAACCCCAAAAGACAAAGTGGAAGCCCACCTCAAAGACGGCAAGGAAGTTGTGCTGGAGATCGAGGTCCAAGGCGCACTTCAGGTTCGCGAAAAAGCACCCGACGGTGTTTTCATCTTCATCGCCCCACCGAACAAGGAAGCCTTGTACAGACGCCTGCTCAGACGCGGAACCGAATCGACTGAAACCATTCAAAAACGTATGGACAAGGCGGAGCGTGAATTTCCCCTCGCTCACAAATATGACTACATCGTCGTAAACGACGAAGTGACCAACGCAGCAGACCGCGTCCTTGCGATCATTCGTGCGGAACACGCGAAAACCGAACGATCCATTCACAAATACAATGAACTTATGGAAGTTCACGAAAATAAATAATCTTTCCCAGGAGGAATCATAATGAGTAAAAGCAAGAATACGGAAGGTCTTCGCTATCCGTCCATCGACGAACTGCTCACCAACATCGAGTCCAAATACAAACTGGCCTACGCGGCGGCCATGCGTGCCAAGATCATCCGCGAAAAGAATGATGTCACCATCGATTCGAAATGCAGCAAGCCCGTAGGCGTCGCACTCGAGGAAATCAAGGCGGGAAAAATCAAGATTGACTTTGAAAAATAAGTAGATTTAATCTACTTTTTTTTTGCGCCCGTATGCTATAATTGAGATAAGAAAATGGAGTGTTTAGCATGGAAAAAGCCTTTATGACATTACTCAACGTACTGGACCTAAAACCGCTTGAAAAAGACCTTCCCGGCAAACTGGTCGAGCTTGAAGTGGAAGAAAGCAGTGCGACATGGAACTTCATCATAGAATTTGAAAAGCCTCTAGAGATAGAGGTTTTTAAGCGCTTTGTAAAACGCATCGAATCCTTGCCGGTCGTGCTTGATTCATGCAGCAGGGTTTCTTATAAGATTGACTACGAACAAATGGAATTTGACTATCTCAAGGATTATTATCGTTTCGCGCTTGACATCATGAAAGAGAAGAAACCACGTTATAACGCCATCAGCACCATGGACATCGAGCAGGAGAACGATAATTTGAACATCGTCTGCCCCAAAGACGGCTCTTATGTCGAGGACCTGCTTGTCGAGATCGAGAAGAAACTGCTTGAGTTCGGTTTTGATACGGAACTGAGAGTGCGTTATTGCGAAGAGGCGCCGACCATCAGCGAAAGCATCGAGAAAATTGCCGAAGCCGAGGAACAGGTGGAAATATCGGAAACCCCGACCCGTTTTCAGGGATACGGCGATCAAAGCGTCCCCAAAGTCAAAAACCGCATCAGTCACGTTCCGATTACCGAAGAAGAACTTAACCAGTATAAAAGCGAGAACAACAACGCGAACTTCTCAGTCGAAGGCGTCATCGAATCCTTCGAGAAACGTCAGATCAAAAAACAGACCCATCTTTTCACGTTCGTGGTCTCCGACCAGGAAGACTCGATCTACGTCAAGAAGTTCGTCCGAGACAACGATGAAATCAAATTTTTGGATCACACGGAAGAAGGCATGCGCATCAAGGTGAGAGGGTATGCCCAATATGACCGTTTCAATGACGAAGTGGTGCTGATTGCCGACAACATCGAACGCACCAATAAACCGTTGAATGAAGCGGTGCGCACCGATGAGGCGGATACCAAGCGTGTTGAGTTGCACCTGCATTCCAAGATGTCGACGCTTGACGGCATCAATTCCATTGAGGAGTACGTTCGAACCGCCAAACAGTTCGGCCACGACGCCATCGCACTTACCGACCACGACAGTGTCCAGGCGTTCCCCGAGTTTCATAGCGCCGCCAAGAAAAACGGCGTCAAACCGATATACGGCGCCGAGATGTCGGTCGTCGACGAGGAGACGACCCGCATCGCGTATGGCGAAAGTGACGCCACATTGCGCGATGCCACATTCGTCGTCTTCGATATCGAAACCACCGGACTTTCCGCGACGGAAGACAAGATCATCGAGATTGCGGCTGTCAAAGTCAAAGGGCATCAGGTCGTCGATACGTTCAATGAGTTCGTCAATCCAAAGCAGCCCCTCAGCCGGTTCACAAAGGAGTTCACCGGAATCAGTGAAAACGACGTGCAGTCCGCTGCGACCATCGACAAAGTGCTCCCGGATTTCAAAGCGTTTTTCGACGGTGCGATCATGGTTGCGCACAACGCCACGTTCGATATGGCCCATATCTATGAGAATCTGAAGGCGCTTGACCTTTATGAAGGTGAAATCCCTTCGATCGATACGCTCAACATCGCGCGTCAGTTCTATTTCGAAAAACTGAAGCGCTTCAATCTCAAGGCGGTCGCCAAACTTTTCAATGTCTCGCTGGAACGCCACCACCGTGCCATATACGATACCCGCGCCACCGCGGACATATTCCTGCACATACTCAGTGATTTCGACAAGTTCGGGTTCAAGACGTTCAACGACCTCAAGGCCCCATCGAAGTTCAAACGGGACCATAGTCCCTATAGGAATGCCAGAAGCGCGCATCAAAGCGTACTGGTCGCGAACCAAAAAGGGCTCAAGAACCTTTTCAAACTCGTTTCGATGGCGAATACGAAGTATTTTGACAAAGGTCCGAATCTTCCCAAAAAAGAACTAACCAAACATCGTGAAGGCCTGTTGATCGGAAGCGGCTGCATGAACAGCGACTTTTTTGAAACAGCCCTTAACAAAAGCGTTGAAGAACTTAAGGAACGCGCGAAATATTTCGATTATCTCGAAGTTCAACCGTTTGAGGATTACCTTTATATGGGCAAGGACATGGAGGATGTCGAAGGTCGTATTGAACGCGCGATTCGCAAGATTCTCGATGTTTCTAAGGAAACCGGCATCCCGGTCGTGGCAACAGGCGATGTGCACCACGTAGAAAAAGAAAGCAAAAAGTATCGCGATATCTACATAAGAACACCGATTGTCGGCGGCGGCTATCATACGTTGAGCAAATACGAAGATATTCCCGCGCAATATTTCCGCTCCACCGATGAGATGTGCGAAGCGTTTCCGTTCCTCGAGGACCATATCGTCAAAAAGATCGTCATTGACAACTCCCGTGCCATCAATGACAAAATCGGCGATGTGAAGGCCTTCAGCTCCGAACTTTATGCGCCGACCGACGATTTCATGGCCCAACGGGGCATCCCTTCGATCGAGAAGAAAATGATCGACATGGTCAACGAGAAGGCGAGCGCCCTATACGGCAAAGACTTGCCGCCTTTGGTCAAGGACCGTCTCGACAAGGAGATGGAATCCATCACCAAAAACAAGTTCTCGACCGTCTATTACATATCGCATCTTTTGGTGAAAAAGAGTCTTGACGAAGGCTACCTCGTCGGTTCGAGAGGGTCGGTCGGATCCAGTTTTGTCGCCACCCTCATGGACATCACGGAAGTCAATCCCCTGCCCCCTCACTATGTGTGCGGGCAGTGCCACTTCAGCAGTTTCAAGATGAGTCCCGAAGAAAAACAGAAATACGGCGTGAGTGATGAGGAAAAAGGGCTTCAGACATTGCTTGAGAAAGTCGACAGCGGCTTTGACTTAAAAGCGGTCGAATGCCCCAAGTGCGGTTCGAAAATGCGTAAGGACGGCCATGACATCCCCTTTGAGACCTTCCTTGGCTTCAAAGGTGACAAGGTTCCCGATATCGACCTCAACTTTTCGGGAGACTACCAGGGCGTCGTGCATGAATACATCCGTGAACTCTTCGGCCGCGACCGCGCCTTTAGGGCGGGAACCATCTCGACGGTCGCTGCGAAGACCGCCTTCGGTTATGTAAAAGGCTACGCTGAAAAGAAAGACCTTCGCATCCGTAAAGCGGAAGTCGAACGGCGCGCCAAACAAATCACGGGCGTCAAACGCTCCACCGGACAACACCCCGGCGGAATAGTGGTGGTGCCTTCGTACAAGGATATCTATGATGTCACGCCTGTCCAGTACCCGGCCGATGACGTTTCAGCCACTTGGCAGACCACACACTTCGATTATCATTCCTTTGAAGACAACCTGTTCAAACTTGACGTGCTTGGGCATGACGACCCGACGATGATCCGCTACCTGATGGATTTCGTCAAAGACGATCCCGTCAGTTTCCCCTTCGGGGATGCACGGGACATTCCGATCGACGATTCCAAAGTCTATCGGATGTTGAGCGGGACGGATGTCCTGCAGCTCAAACCCTCCGACATCCGCAGCGAAGTCGCTTCGTACGGTGTGCCCGAGATGGGCACGCAGTTCGTAAGAAGTATGCTCAAGGATTCCAGGCCCTCTACGTTCGCCGACATCGTGAAAATATCGGGGCTCTCACATGGAACGGACGTGTGGCTCAACAATGCCGAACAGCTTGTCACAGGCAAGACACAATTCGGCGAAATCCCCTTCAGCGAAGTGATCGGTTGTCGTGACGACATCATGGTCTATCTGATTCAAAACGGCCTGCCGAGTGAAAAAGCGTTTGAAATTTCTGAGTTCATCCGTAAAGGGAAAAGTCAGTTCCAGCCCGAAAAATGGGAGGACTACAAATCGGAGATGCGTTCATACGACATTCCCGAGTGGTATATCTGGAGCGCCGGACAGATCAAATACATGTTCCCCAAAGCCCATGCCACCGCGTATGTCATGATGGCGCTGCGTATCGCCTGGTTCAAACTGTACCGGCCGATCTATTTCTATTCCGCGTATTTCTCCAAACGCGCCCAGGCGTTCGACCTTGTGGCGATGCAGGGCGGTGAATACGCCATCGAGAAACGGATGGACGAGATCAAGGACAAGGGCAATAAGGCCACGGATCCCGAGAAGAAACTCTATACCGTGCTCGAGGTTGCCCTCGAGATGGTGAAACGCGGTTATCATTTCGAACCCGTGAACATCATGGATTCGGAAGCCTCCGATTTCAAGATTACCAAAGAAGGCGGCTTGCGTTTGCCATTCTTGGCCCTCGACGGACTCGGACAGAAAGTGGCCGAATCGATTGTCGCGGCCCGCAACGAAAAATTGTTCGCGTCGATGGAAGACGTCAAGGAACGCACGCTTGTATCGACGACACTTTTCAAGAAACTCGAAGCACTGGATGCGTTCGGCGATTTGCCGGACACATCGCAGATGAATCTCTTCGATATGTGATTGAAGTGCAAAACCAAACCAAATGGTGTATAATTTCTTATTGAGGTGATTATTATGAGACGAGGCGGACGCATGTTCGGACTCCACAGAAACCCAATGGCTTCAACCATTGAAAGAAACGCCAGTTATTCAAGCGCCGATAGCGCCACGTACGGAGGCGTCGTCCTTCGCGCGACTATCATGGTCGCCATCATGCTCGTAGTCGGCGGCTTCATGTTCCAAAGCATTGTCGCCACCGAGATGATCAGTGGCACCCAGGTCGGACTTCTCTTCGGAGGGATGATCGTCGGGCTTATCAGTGTGATTGTCGGTGTGAGAAGCCTCAGGCTGTCACAGTTTTTCTCCTTGCTTTACGCGACCGCACAGGGCTTTGTGCTCGGAATCATTTCCGGCATGTACGAAGTCGCGTTCGGCGATGGCATCGTCATTACCGCCGTCGCGGCGACCGCCGGTGTTGTGACCGCGATGCTTTTCCTTTACAGGAGCGGTGTGATCAAGGTTACGGCACGCTTCAGAAGCATCATGTTCTCACTGTTGATCGGCTATTTTTTCTTCCTGATCCTCATGATGATTCTGTCATTCTTCGGGATGAACTTCCTACAGACAGGCAATCTCGGCTTCATGCTGATCATCAGTGTGGCTGCCACTGTGCTTGCGACGTTGATGCTGCTCATTGATTTTGACAACATTACGAAGATGGTCGGGAACAACGTCGACAGACGCTATGAATGGGTGCTTGCCCTTTCACTCATGGTGACCATCGTCTGGCTTTACATCGAGATACTCAGACTGCTTGCCATATTGGCTTCAAGAAGCCGAAACTGACACCGACGCCTGCGGGTGTGCTCTTTGAGCATGTCTGCTGGCGTTTTACATATCCACATGCAATCAAGTGAATAATATAGGAGGACAATAATGAAAACATGGAATCTTGACGCCCTTTACCCGGGCTACGAATCAAAAGAGTTCAAGGATGCGATTGAAAACATCAAATCGCTTATCGAAGAAGCGGACCGTTTCGCTTCGACACTTCAGGAGGATGCGGACCCGCTCCCGACCATCAAACAATACATCGATTTGTCGGCACGTCTGCGAAGCAGTTTTCTGCGCGCGTTCGGTTTCGTCAATCTTTCGCTTGCGACCGATGCGCAGGATGAGACGTCGAATTCATGGATGAACCGCATGCAGCAACTCTCAAGCCAGACCACACAGTTCAACACGAAATTCGCCAAATGGCTGCCCA
>SL_8KL_010_SEDDRAFT_10004796_pt1 | contig 10776 bp, 6 predicted proteins | sample SodLakKL_010_SED_4_FD_11160 | JGI IMG/M metagenome (IMG submission 11160) | reverse complement strand
TAAAGTTTGATATATGAAGCTTCATTTATTTCTCCAATTTAAAAAGTGCACAAAAAGTAACATTTTGCAGTTTTAAGAACTGATTTTGATAATGTTGATATTGCAGCAAGTTCATCATTGACTAAATTGAAATTAGGCAAACTTTCAGAGTTCTGAAGTTAATTGTCTTTTAATGCTAATAGACTTTTGTTAATGGTCTCTTAATGCCACTGGTCATTATTTTTTCTGATAATTGCGATGTTTGCGGAACAGCCCCCATAAGTTTCCAGCACATTGTCCAGAAAAGTTTCTGCTTTTACGAAATTTTTTCCTTCTTACGTGCAGAAAAAGAGTGTGTTTTGTGTCTGAAAACTTCAATTTCGTTGGCTAAAATATTTCTTTCCTTATAGCTGGTAGAAAGCAACCAGAATCAATATATATTTGTTCATTTAGAGTTATACAGTCATACAAACAAACATATCCAGACAACAAATTTCAAACATATCCAAAAAATAAATTTCAGTCATTTACAATCAACAAACTTCAAACATTTACAAACAACAAACTTCAGACATTTACAAACAACAAACTTCAGACATTTACAAACAACAAACTTCAGACATTTACAGACAACAAACTTCAGACATTTACAGACAACAAATTTCTTGATCAAACCACAAAAAGGTCTATTTCACAAATCAATAACCAAAAACATAACACAGGTAGTATTTTATTGCTCTGCTTTCTACTATATATGGTTTCACTGGATATGATCTCACTGGGAAAAGTCGTTTTACTGCAAATTTTATTGATAGGAACCTTGACATGCTAAGGATTATAGTTTCGAAATTTGACGATATCGACTTTATACAGTGCAATCATATATAGTAGCATGAAGAAGCATGGAGAGTACTTAAACCTGTTTCTGGGCAAACCCTTTCTTTCTTTAAAATATGTCTTAATATTTTCATCTATTGTTATGCTCTGAAGGCACGTAGAATATCATTGTGCTCTAAAGACACGTAGAGTATTGTTGTACTTTGAAAGCACGTAGAATATCGTTGTGCTCTAAAGGCACATAGAGATCTACGGCTTTTCGCTATTTAGCTTAACTTCACCTAACCCCTCACAAGCATCGCTCAACTTAACCAAGCCCGGCCTCTTCAACCACTATTCTGGCAGTTCTTTCAGCAGCACCAGGTTCCCCCAGCTTTCTCCGCACTTCCAGGTAGCTCTCAAGCTGCTGCCGGATCGGTTCAGGGCTTAAAAAAAACTTTCTTGCCTTTTGATATATTATATCACCTTTGACATCATCCTGCATCAACTCCGGCACTATCTCCCGGCCGGCAATTATATTGGGCAGGCCAATATGATCGGTTCTTATCAGTACCTTGCCCAGTATCTCGGTCAGCTTCCCGGTCTGATAGACAATAATCTGAGGGCAGTTCAGCAGAACAGCCTCCAGAGTTGCAGTGCCTGAAGCCACCACCGCCAGATCACTGGCGGCCAGCACCTCCCGGCTGCGGTTAGCCAGTACCTCAACCTCAAGTTTATAACCTTTGGCCATCTCTGTCAATTCCGAAGCATCCCGATCCAGGTTTTGAGGCAGAATCACCCGCAGAGAAAATTCCCGAGCCAGCCTCCGGGCAGCTTCCAGCAGGGGCCTGGTTAAAACTTCAATCTCCTGATCCCGGCTCCCCGGCAGCAGGGCCAGCACCCGGCTGCCCCTTTCCAGCTCGCCCCTACCTGCCAGTTCCAGATATTCGCTCAAATTTTCTCTGGCCGACCGTTGTTTTTGCGGAGCGGAAATCTCATCCAGCAGCGGATGACCGACAAACTCACAGCGAGCCCCGGCCTGCTGATAAATCTCTTTTTCCTGAGGAAAAATCGCAGCAACCTTTATATCCAGCCGGGCCAGCCACTTTGCCCGCCACTTACCCCAAACCCAGGCTGTGGGAGGAATATAGTGCACCACCGGCAAACCCTTTTTTCTCAATTTGCGGCCCAGATACATGTTAAAACCGGAATAATCAACCAGCAGAGCAGCATCAGGCCTGGTTTCTTCAGCTTTTTCCATCAGGGTATTGATTTTTTCCAGATGGCGGGAAATACCTTTAATCCCACCACTCACGCCAATCTCACCCTGCCCGGCCTTTATATACTGCCTCTGATCCTGCCGGGCCAGTCGGTTGCCTCCCATCCCGGTCAGAGAAATGCCGGGAATTATTTTTTTAAGCTCTTCAGCCACCCGGGCAGCATAAATATCACCAGAAGTTTCCCCGGCCACAATCATAATTTCCGCCATTTTTCCTCCTCCCGGTTCCAGGTCGTATTGTCAATAATATTAGCCTTCCCCTGCATAAACCCAAATTTAACACAACTTTGAAATTATAATGCTCTGCCTGGAAAAAACCTGATAAAAACCTGATAGAAGTATTTATCGAGAATAACTTTTTTGCAGCACTACCATAATGGCACTAATGGCGCTACCATAATAGTGCTTACATAATATTGACAAATATTGGCTCTTAATCACTAATATCTCATATCTTATTAGTGGTATTTTCTTTAATGGATATAGGCTTTTCATTTATAGGCATAACCTTTATTGGCACTGGAATTTTCCTTAATTAGCATATCCCTTTATGGGCATCTTTCAAATTTGTATTTTGCTAATTCTTTTCTAAATTTGAAGCTTTTAAATTATGGTTTCACTTTAAAAGGTTTCACTCTAAAAGGGTTTCACTCTAAATTTTAAGCTTTTAAGTTATGGTTTCACTGGGAAAAGTCGTTTTACTGCAAACTTGTTTGACAGGATCCCTGGCATGCTAAGGATTATAGTTTCGGAGTTTGACAATATCGACTTTATCAAGTGCAATCAGTTATTATTCAATTCTGCTTATTCAATCCTGCTGGCATAAATGGCAATTCCCCACTCAGCTGCCATCTCAGTCATTTTCTCCTGTTCCAGCACCAGCACCCGTCCCGCTTCCACTGCTAGAGCCCGCCCCCCTGCATCTTTAAGCCCTCTAAGGGTCTCAGGTCCAACTGTCGGAATATCCAGTCGAAAATCCTGCCCGGGACGGCTGGCCTTAGCCATGAAAAAACCGGAACCATCGGTTCCAGCAAATTCCCCGGCCCGGCTGATAGCAGCATCGGTACCCTCCACTGCTTCCACTGCCAGCACAGTTCCAGACTTAAACATAATTGTCTGTCCAATATCCATACCGCTTAACTTTTTAGCCAGCTCCAGGCCCCACTCCAGCTGCTGTTTCAGTTTTTCAGAGCCCGAGAGCTCAGCCCTTCGCTCAGACACTATCCCGAAAGCTTCCTCAGATGCTGACTCAGCCGCTATTCTGGAAGTCTCCTCAAATGTTGATTTGAGGGAATCTCCAGCCGGCTCCTCAGCCCCAGCAGACCCGGAGTTAAAAGGTTCAACCAGCCAGCCCTCTTCCAGAAAGATATTATCCAGATAGCTGTTTTGCGGCAGCAACTCGAATCCTTCCTGGCCAAGCCGCCGGGCTATAGCCTTTAATATCGTATCATCCTGAAGATCATCCAGCCCGGCCAGCAGTCGCTGCATCTCCCCATCCAGCTCTGTGGGCTGAAAAACCCGGGACTTCTCCAGCTTGCCCAGCATAATTATTTTTTTAATGTTATCATCTTTAAGCAGCTCTATCAATTCACCCAGTCTGCCCGCTCCGATTTCCCGAATCCTGATAGCCCGGCTTAAATCCGGCCTATAACCACTTTTATAATCATCGGTTATATCAGTTTTTCCCTTTAGTTTGCCAGGTTCGCTGTATTCCCGGGATTTCCTGAGTTCACTGTATTCCCCGGGCCTCCCGGATTTCCTGAAGTCCTTGAATTCACCGGATTTCCTGTATTCCCCGGGCCCCCTGGATTCCCTGTATTCCCGGGCTTCACCGGATACCCCAGATTCACCGGATACCCCAGATTCACTGGATTCCCTAGATTCACCTGCTTCCTCGGATTCCCTGTTTTCCTCGGATTCACCGGATCCCCTGGATTTCCTGAATTCATCGGTTTCCACAGATCCCCCAGGTTCATTAACCTGAGGATTTATATAATAGGCCGTCACTTCTTCTCCAGCCTGCAAAGCCTCTCTCAGCCAGATTTCGGGCAGCTTACCTGCCCCGGCCAGCAGTCCGATTCTAGCCATCAGCTTTCCTCCCTCTCTGATTGCTAAGTATTTGCAGAACTCGCCAAACTCTAAGAAGTTCCCGAAGTCCCCTGAGAAAAGCTCGAAGAAACAGTAAATCTCAGAGAACCGATAAAGCTCATACACCAATAAAACTTAAAAAATCAGAAAAATTCATAGAACCAGAAAAGTTCATAGATCCCGGAAGCCGCATAAAATTTAAAGGAACTCAGCTGCTCAGCTACTTTATTTCATCCTTTTCTCCAGAAATAGCAGCAGCTCCCTGCCCCTCTCAGTCTTTGCACTAGTTTCATTTTCGAAAGCTGACCCGCTCTTCTTTTCTTTTCCTCTCCCGGGTTTCTTTTCTTTTCCCATCCTCTTTCTCTTGCTGGGTTTCTTATCGTCTCCCGTCCCCTTTCCCCTGCCGGTTTTCTTTTCGTTTCCCGTCCCGGCCTCCTCCTTCTGTCCATTCTCTTTTTTCTCCTCATCAGTGGTTTTAATAATAGAAGAAAAAGAATTTGAAGAAGATGATGATGAATTTGAGGATGAAGAGGTTGATGATGAAGACGAAGTATCAGAATTGGAAGAATGCAAATTAGAATTAAAAGAAGCAGAAGAAGGGGAAGAACTGGAAAGAAAGGAGTTTGCTGAAGAGCTGGAGGAACTGGAACCACCAGAGTAAGAAGCAGGACTAGAATAATCATACTTAAGAGAAATAGATGAGGAAGAGTCTCCCTCAGAATCTTTATTATAAAAAGCTTTTTTATAAATCCTTTTTATTTCTTTTAATTCCGATCTTTTGCAGCCATCTCTCCTCAAACCAACAACATTTACTCTCCTTAATCGGGCTGGATTCCCAACGGCCAGCAGAAAGGGTGGCAGATCCTCTGTCAGCAGTGAATAACCTCCCAGCATACTCAGCCGGCCCAGCCTTAAACCGGCCTGCACCTCTGACATCCCGCCCAGGAAAACTTTATCCTCCAGAACAGCTCCGGAACCAATTACCCCGGTATTGGCAATATTAATCTCCGACCCCAGCCGGGCTCCAGCCTTGATAACACTGTAGGCCATAATCAAATTATTATCTCCCATGCAGGTCCAGCTTCGGTAATCTTTATTTCTGCCGGTCCTCTTTTCTCCGGCAACTTCTTTACTTAAAAACTCTTCACAGGGATCTCTTTCACTGGATCTATCTTCACCAATACCGCTTTCGCTAGCCATTTTGCTTTCGCTAGCCATTTTGCTTTCGCTAGCCCTTTTTTCATCTGCTCCATAGATTATGCAGTATTCTCTGATAGTATTATTATCTCCTATTTTAACCTGACAGGTATTAGTCCGGCCAGCACTCCCACCAGCAGCACTACCAGGCATTTCATTTTCTCTGGCTCCAATAATAACACCCGGCATGAAATGATTATTCCGGCCAATTATAACTCTCCCGATAATTTTAACCCCGGCCTCCAGCCGGGAGCCAGGTCCAATTTTCACCTCCGGCCCGATTTCACACCAGGGACCAATTTCACAGCCCTCACCCAGCTCAGCGCCTGCAGCAATAGCAGCCCTTTCATCAATAGATTTGTCCAGAGCCTGCAATTTGCGCTGCTGATCTCGCTTTTTATTTTTTTTATTTATATTTTGTTTATTTATCTCAGTTATATCGGTTTCTTCCCCCATTATTTTCTTGCTTTTGTTTTTGCGATTCTTGATATTCTTGTTTTTCTTGTTATCCTTGTTTTTCTCAATCTTTTTCTTGTTATTCCTGTTTTTACTATTATCATTATTTTTTTTCTTACTATTAACTTCCTTGCTATTATCATTTCTATTAACATTACTATTAACATTTTTTTCTTTACTTGTTTCGCAACCTTTGCCTGCTTTACTACTTTTGATACCTTTACTCCCTTTACCACTTTTACTACTTTTACTCCCTTTACATGCTTTACTACCTTTACTACCTTTACTTCCTTTACTGCCTCTGCTTCCTTTACTGCCTCTGCTTCCTTTAATTCCCTTACTCCCCTTACTGCCTTTAATTCCTTTACTTTCTTTGCTTCTTTTTCTTTCTTTTCTTATGTCTGCTTTTTTATCTTTATTAAATCTATCTTTACTAAAATCTCCCCTTGAATTCTCCATCTTTTCACCTTCCCGCCCTGCGGGTGGCAAAAGTCAAAACAGCTTCAGCAGCCAATTCATCGTCAACCCGGGCTGTGGTCTTAACCTTGCCCAGGGAAGAGCGCAGCCTTAAAATCTCCGCTTCCAGAATCAGGATATCTCCCGGCCGAACCTGTCGCCTAAACTTAGCTTCTTTGATTCCCGCAAAAAAAGCAATATTCTTATCATCGGCCCTTTTAGCCTTCTCCGCCTGAATCCGCTCCTGCTTATCCTGCTCACTTTTATACAGCAGAAATCCCCCGGCCTGAGCCATAGCTTCAATAATTAAAACCCCCGGCATAACCGGAAAATCGGGAAAATGTCCCTGAAAAAATTCTTCGTTCATTGTGACATTTTTCAGAGCCCTAACCCGGCTATCCTCTTCATAATCCAGGACTTTATCAATCAGCAGCATGGGATAGCGGTGGGGAAGCACCTGAAGAATTTCTTGAATGTCGAATGTCACTTTTTTTGCCTCTACCTTGATCTCTTCATTTTCTTCTCCCAGATTTTCTCCCTGTTCTTCTCCCTTATTTTCTTCCTGATTTTCGATATTATTTTTCATTTACCTGCAGCCCCTTGTTTTGCTGATAATTTTGCTGATTTATGCTGATTAATTTAGTTCTTTTTATGGTTATACTGCAAAAAACCCTGATCATCATATTTTAACCTATTTTATCTCTTTTTGACTTATTTAAGCTTATTTTAACTTATATAAGCTTATATAAACTTCTAAGGTCCTTGTTTTGACAGCATCCTTATTTCTAAAAACACGGCTCTTAAATCTAATCAGCATTCCATTAAATTTAACAACAATTTACAATAATTTAACAACATAGAATGTCTGAATTAATGCTTTAACCGAGTAACAGATTTTTGACTTAATCATTTATATAATTTGATTTCATAAAATCTACTCTACAAGTTGAACAAATAAAATATCTGCTTACTGAGCTGACCTAATAGACAGGTATAAAAATAAAAAGCTCTTATCAAATGCCATGTTGTTCAGGGAGCTATAGGCAAACAAAATGTTATTGTTAGAATATTATTATTCCCTCCGGTCCTGATAATAAGATCAAGTCAGCACAGATAATTGTCCAGCACTACCTTAGCAACAAGGAAACTTAAATGAGCCAAATAAAAAAATCAACTTTAACAGTACAATCATCATTGGCATTTTTCTCAAAAAGAAAATGATTGACTAAAAGAACTCTGAAGTCCCAAAAGTCCCGGCAGAAAAAACATGCCAACTTTCTATTACGTGCCAGGATTTTATGTGTCTTGTGTCTGACAATTTTCATAAATACTCAATCAAAACACTTAATCGAAAAAACTCAATCATAAATAATTAATCCTCATGGTTTCACTGCGAAAAGTCGTTTAACTGCAAATTTGTTTGACAGGATCCTTGGCACGCTAAGGATTATAGTTTCGAAATTTAACGATATCGACTTTATGCAGTACAATCATCATAATTGCCTTATCATAATCACTTAAACATAATTATTTAATAGTCGATCAAAATAGCCAAAAAAATAGCCAAAAAATCACTGTCATAAAACTCATTGTCATATAATAACTATCTTCACCCAAAAAACCCAAACGCCAGAAAAAACCTCAGCACTATTTCAGCACTACTGGCACTGATCATCACGCATATCAGCCAGCAGTCCTGCCATCTCCTGATTCAACTGATGGCCGCTCCGAACTGCCAGCACCCTGGCAGCCAGCGGACCAGCCAGATAAAGATCCCCCAGCAGATCCAGCAGTTTGTGCCGGGCCGGCTCCTCGGGAAAACGCAGCTTAATATTAGCCCCTTCATCATTAAACAGTAGCGGCTCTTTATGCTTGCCGCTCTGAGCCAGTCCCATCCTTTGCAGGTCGTCAAACTCCCGCTCCAGAGCAAAGGTTCGAGCAACTGCTATTTCCTGTTCAAAATCACTTAGCCGGGCTTGCGGCTCAGCAGCCAGCGGCAGGCTCAAGCGATAATTCTGGTATCCGGGAGGCTCCTCCCCGTAATCCAGCTGATACTCCAGTTCCAGGCTCAGCTCTTCCACTTTTTCTCCGGGAAAAGAAACAGCCCGGGGATCAGGAGCCTGAAACTCATCCGGAGGTAAAACCAGCAGATAGCTGTTGCCACTGCTAACAGCCAGTGGTCGTTCCGGCACCAGATACTGCCGGGGCTTATCCTGTTCTTTAAACCCGGAGTCCTGAATAGTAAAATAATAAATTATTGCACTGCCCTCTTCACTGGGCAGTTCGGAAGAATTCAGCTCCACAATGGCATTATCAATCCCAACAGCCCCAAAGGAAGCCACCAGATGCTCCACTGTCTTTACCAGGAAACCATCAATCTCTTCATTTTCTTCTCTAGTAATATCGGCTATATCCCCTGCTTCTTTCTTTTCTTCACTCAACTTCTTCTCCTTTAGCCTACCCTCCGAACAAATCAAAGAGGTAGCCCTGCCACTGGAATAAAGATTTCCAGGATGAGCCACAACTTCCGGCTGCCCCTCCTGATCAACCCTTCTAAAAACAATACCCCGGTCCGGCTCAGCCGGCTTCAGCGTCAACCAGCATAAACTACCGGTATGAATACCCCAGCCGCCTATAGTCACTTCCTTTTCAATAGTATACTGCTTACCATACTCCACTAGCATTCAGAGCCCTCCTTCACCTGCTTCAATGCTTCAATTATGCTTCAATTATCCGTTTTATTTCGTTTTATTTCAAGAAAAACCCATATGCCCTCTTGAGGCCCAACAATAGATGAAAATAGAACATCATATTCTCAAAGTAACCCTTTACAAACCAGTACCTTAATCCCTAAACATCACTAAACCAACGCGCTTGTCCCTTATCAGTATCGAAATCACTAACGGACTCCTCTGCTTCCAGCTATTAATTTCGTTTAAACACCGCATTAGGACGCTCCAGTCCGCGACAGTCCGCGACAGTCCGCACCGATCATACCTGATTGACACCACAACCAGGCTGCACTCGCACCGCTCATATCTAACCACACCAGGCTGCACTCGCACCGCTTATACCTGACCACACCAGGTCGCAGTCGCAGGATCATACCTGACCACATCAACCCGCATCAAATCACATCAGACTGCCTCAGGCTCTAAACCTCTAAATCTCAAGCTGAATGGTCACATTACCTTCAGCCGTAAAGACCTGCCCTTCCCCAGTATGGAACTGAGCCCGGTCGCTGGTTATCCGATCACCATTGGCCTCAACGATCTCAACGTTATTACGCAGCCGGAAAATCTCCTCCTCTTCTGAATAATCTCCTTCTTCACTTGTAATTGTCCGGCCACCTTGAAAGATGGTCAGTCCCGAATCCATGGTAAAACTTTTGGTAGCCGAGTTGTACAGCAGGCGGTCCGTTGTCAGCCTGATATCTTCCTGCTCAGTTTCCTCAACATCCCCAGTTTCCTCCACGGCCTCAGCTTCTTCAGCATTCTCAGGATCATCAACATCTTCAGGATCCTCAACATCCTCAGCCCCATTATCCTGAACTTGCTGGGTCAGGTTCAGCACTACATCTTCTTCAAAAAGAATATCATCTTCATCCAGATAAATTGTCATCTTTCCGGACCTGATATCTCCCTGTTCCAGCAGGGTTTCGATATCCTCATACAAATAGGCAATGGAAGCCTCCCTGTCAATTTCTCCCCTCCGGGAATTGATCTCCATATCATCCCAGAAAATCGTTACTCCATCCTCCAGTTCAATCCAGTCAGAGCGGTAATCCATTCTCCCGGCACTGATCTGCATGCTGGCTTCCACCGAAACTGCCAGCCAGCCAGAGAACAAAAAGCCCAGGCACAGTAACACAGCTGCTGCAAAAACCCCGGTTTTAAAATACTTTGTTTTTTTCATGCTGCTGCTCCTTTCAAAACTTTATTCCTGAACATTATTTCCAAAACTTTTTTTCCAGAACATTATCTAAAATATATCAAACATCATATCAGAATAATCATAAACATCATACCATAATCACGATACCATAATCATGATACAAATATCATGATACAAATATCATGATTAAAATGTAGGTATCATAATAGAACAACATAACAGCAGGAACTAAATCCCGGAATCTCAGAATTTCAAAATCTAAAATCTATAACATCATGAATAACATCAATATCATGTCATAATTATAAATTTTACGCCAGATATTCCCAAAAATCATACCAGAATTGCAAAATCACACCAAATTCACAAAAATCATACCGGATTCCCAAAAATCATACCAGAATTGCAAAATACCAGAATTGCAAAATACCAGAATTGCAAAATACCATAGTCTCAGCATATCTCCAGTATACCTCCAGGACCCAAAAATCATCACAAAAACAGCCACACTCCTGCGCTGGCACCCTCAAAAATTTAAAACAATCGATTTAATACCCGGTTTATCACACTAAACAGCTGATTCTGCCAGATAATCAGCATCACACCCAGTA
>SL_8KL_010_SEDDRAFT_10004795_pt1 | contig 10777 bp, 9 predicted proteins | sample SodLakKL_010_SED_4_FD_11160 | JGI IMG/M metagenome (IMG submission 11160) | reverse complement strand
AATTTGGAAAGTGGAACCTCCAAAACGCTTAGTTCTCGATGATCAAAGCCGCGAGTAAACTGGTGGAGATCGGGCCGGTTTGGACTTTTGCGGACTGTGCTAGCCGCTGCCATCCCCCAGCGGCCTCTTCGCGCTCTAGATAGATTATTCACTTCTATTCATCAAAATGCTATCTCAAAATTTAAAAAGAACTTTCTCGTTCAGGATATAGCATATCGTAGAAACGGACCTCCATGATATGGACTGAGGAGAAATGAATAGGGATGAGATCATGCAGATGACCTTAGATGTTGGGATTGACGCGAAGGGAGAATTGATATCAGAACATTATCTTAAAGATAGGCTGAAGAAGAACAAAAGGTTCAAAGAGATAGCTGAAGAAGCCGAAGATAAGTTTGACGAAGTTAAAAAAATATACGAGAACGTGAAGTCAACGATCGATTACGACGATGAAGATGATATAAAGCAGGATCTTATCGAACCCGTTCTTTCAGAATTAGGCCACACGAAAGATAGAAGACATCGTGAGGCGCCATTTTTATCGCATAAAGGAAGAGAGGAAGTACCGGATTATGTCTTATTCAACGATAAGGAAGATAAGGACGAGGCTAAAAGGAACAAAGATGACAGCGATAGATATTTTGACCTTGTTATAGGTCTAGTCGAAGCAAAAAGTCCCAATAAAGACTTAGATCAGGGACGTAAAGAAAATCCTTCGGTTCAGACGAAAAGATACCTTCGGATGACCAAAACCAAATGGGGTTTCTTGACTAACGGTAGGAAATGGAGACTTTATTGTGGAGAATCCGGTTATTCTTCTAACGTGTATTTGGAATTCGATCTTTTCAGTATTTTAGAGCATGATAGGAAAGCTGTTTTCAGATTTTTCTATGTTTTCTTTTCCCACGAATCATTGAAAAGAGACGGTAAAAGGCCCTTTTTGGACGAGATATATGATAAAAATGTAAAGTTCGAAAGAGAAGTCGAGGATGATCTTGAAAAGAACGTTTACGAGGCCTTAAGGATACTATCAGAAGGTTTTTTGAAGTTTGGAAGGAACGATCTAGATGAAAATGATCTTGATGATATCCATGACAGTTCTTTGATCCTACTGTACAGGATGTTATTCCTGTTTTATGCAGAATCTAAAGGTTTGATCGACTTCAATTACAAGAGAAATTCTATACTTCAGATCCGTGAGGATGTTAGAGAGGATCTCAAGAATAATAAAAAGTATGCTCCCCTGCATACTGATTACTGGCGTCGCGTAAAGGAGAGTTTCGACATCGTAAATCTGGGCAGTAAAGGGGTTCTAGGCGAAGAAGGTATTCCACCCTATAATGGGGGTCTGTTCGATCCGAATAAACATTCCTTTTTAGAAGAGAATGAGATCGGGAACAATTATCTGATGAGAGCCGTAGATCGTCTGGGTGTTAGGGAAGAAGATGGAGAGATGCAGTTGGTAGATTATGAAACACTCCAGATCAGACATCTAGGTTCGATTTATGAGAAACTGCTGGAGTATAAGCTGGACGTTGCCGGTTGTGATCTGACCGTTGATGATGGAGAATACGTTGAAGCTGAAGATGATGATGAAGTCTTGGTTGAAGAAGGTGAAGTCTATCTGAAAACAGATAAGGGCGAGAGAAAAGCCACTGGTAGCTATTACACTCCGGATTATATAGTTGAATATATAGTTGAAAATACAGTGGGTGAATTGATAGAGGAAAGGACCGCTGAAGCTCAAGAAGAAAATGAAAGCGAAGCTCAGGCCATACTGGACATAAAAGTATTGGATCCGGCGATGGGCAGCGGACACTTTTTGGTAGGTGCTGTTGAGTATATGGCAGAAGAACTCGTAGCTGCTGTCCACAGAGATATCGAGAATGGATTATGGGATGAAGAAGAGATGGACGCTAACGAAGCTAAGAGAGAAGTGGTCAGTCATTGTATCTATGGAGTCGATGTCAATCCTTTGGCTGTTGAATTGGCGAAACTGTCGCTTTGGTTGACAACTTTGAGTGAAGGTAAGCCGTTGAACTTCCTGAATCATAGGTTGAAATGTGGAAACAGTTTGATCGGAGCTTCTCTAAATGAAATCAATTACTATCCAACTGAGAAAAATAAAATGGAAAATGGAGAAACCACTCAAACAACTATTCCATCCATCTTTATTGATAGACTTTTAGATAAAATATCTGAGTTGGAAGAGATCCAAGAAGATAGTATTGAATCCGTGAAGAAAAAGGAAAGAGTTTTTAACGAATTTAAAAGCCTAGAAAGTTACAATAAAACTAAAGCCACATCAAATGTATACACTTCTGTATTTTTTGGGAACGAGGTTAAACCTACGAAGAACAAGGATGCAAAGAATGTATACTATGATTTACTGTATTCACTAGACTATCAATCAAATTGGGAACAAAAGACGAAAAAGGATTGGTTTAAGAAAGCTCAAAAGATTGCGAAAAACAAATCATTTTTTCACTGGGAATTAGAATATCCGGAGGTGTTTTTCGAGGATGGAGGATTTAAAGAAGATCCTGGGTTTGATGTTGTTATTGGGAATCCACCATATGTTTCAAACTGGAATTTGTCAGAAACCAATCCAGAGTTAAAAAACTTTCTTGGAAAAAAGTTCTCCGAAGTTGCAGTAGGTCATTGGGACCTTTTCATACCATTCACTGAAAAATCATTAAATCTCGTAGGACATAAAGGAAAACATTCTTTCGTTGTACCAACGTCTTTCGGTATGGAAAAATACGGTAGAAAATTAAGGGAAAAAATTTTAGAAACTTTTTCTCTAAAAAAACTGACCACCTTTGGAGTATTTAAAGCGTTTGGAGAAGAAATAGATAGGCAATTTTTAATTTATGTGGTAGAAAACAGTCAAAAAGATACATTAACTCAAATCGACATATTCGATTTTGAAGAATCAAGGTTCAAAAACACAATTAAAATAGATCAGAATAAATTTTCAAATCTCCCAAATAATACATTTCGACCAGATGTTACAGAACAAGATGTTGAAATAAAAGATAAATTGGATAGAAACCCTAAATTGGGAAATATATGTTGTGTGAATGTTGGTGTTGTTTCTCACAGTTCGTCAGAGAGCTCTCTAGATTTCACTAAAGATGATGTGATATTCAATGAAAAGAAAAAGGGAAACTTCAAAAAATACATAGGAGGATCTGAGGTTTCGAGGTATTATATTGATTGGAAAGGAAGGTATATGGATTACGAAGATAAAAAAGAGCATTTCCATAGACCTAAATTTAAGAAATTGTTTGAATCTGAAAAGATAATCATTAGTAGAGTGAGTGGTGAGGGAGGAAGAATAAGTTCTTGTTTCGACAAAGAAGGTTTCTATTCAAACGATAATCTTATTCATAGTACCATTTGGACGGATGAAATATTAGAAAAACAATCTCCAAAAGGCTGGGAAATTATAGACTTAAAAAAAGATTACTCAATAGAATACATAAATGGCTTAGTGAATTCAGCTTTACTAACATATTATTTTACAAAGTTTTTTGCAACCGACACTTTACAAGGAACTTACAGTGGAATCTATCCCGAAGATGTTAGAAATTTACCTCTTTATCATCCTCAGACTTCTCTAGATAAAGAATTAAAAATTGATATAAATGATAATGTTGAAGGGATTATATCTAACAAAAAAGAGCTAAAATCATTAGTATTAGATTTTTACAAATATATAAACGAATATGAGTTAGAAGGGAAAAAATTAAAAGATATAGTTCCAACTTCAAATCGTGAGCTTCTATCCGAAAAATGGGGTAAGGGTAACCAAAAAGATTATTCTAACTTAAAATTCGAAGATATAAAAACAATAAGAAAAGGAAACAAAGTCCTAGTAAGGGTAGATTTGAAATGGGTTGAAAATAAAGAGGAACAAGATCCCCCATATGATTATACAAAACAAGAGAATATAGAATTATTAAAAATTGAAGCAGAAGAGCCTCTGATAGATTTAATTGAGTTGTATTTACCAATAGCAGAGACTAGAGATCCTGGAGGGAGCTCTAAAACTACTGTGATTCAAAGAATTATCAATTTAGAAATTCCAGATATACCGGAACAAGACTTAGAAGAGATTATAAATGATTATCGAAAAAACCAGGAAAAACGTAATGAAATAAAAAATAGAATTCAGCAGCTTGAGAATAAGATCGATGCTATCGTCTTTGATTTGTATGATCTGACAGAGGAGGAAGTTGAGACAGTGTTGGATTCGCTGGATACGGATGAGGAGGAGAAGGTGGATATAATGGAGAAGTTTAGGGAGATATGAAAATATGAATAAGGAAAATATGATTTAAAATCGAAATCGCATATTAGTTTGGAGGGGAATTATGTCTAAGAATAAAAAAGAAACAAAAGAACTACTATTAGGCGATTTATTTGCATATTCTAAAATTTTAGATATCTCTTCAGATAATAGAGATTTCGAAAAATGGCTTGAAGAATATCATGGGATAAAACTTGATGAAGATGTTTATCCTGGCTATAGATTTTTTATAGATTGTTCTTTAAGAGCTATAATTAATGAATTGTATACAAACGATATTTTTGGCTTTGAAAAAAATAGAGAATTATTAGAGGGTTGTTTTAAGGGTGTTGATTTAAAATATTTACCAGAAACAAATGATAAAACAGTATTTTTAAAAGAATTATCGCAAAAAATGAAACCAGTTATTAAGTCTCATGATATTGAAGATTATGAAAAAAATTATAACAGAATAGAAAATTTAATAAATCTTATTGAAGAAATAGGTAACAAATATACTAATCCAAAATTAGATTCAAAGGAAGGAGAAAACTCCTTGAAAAGGAGTATAATGTTTAGACTCTGGGATAAATATTTAGATTGTAACAAGGGAATGCCTATGTTATATACCAAAAGACCACCTTTTATCGATATGAGATATCGTCCTGAATACCTAATAAGAGTATATTCTGGTTATGTTTATACTCTTCAGTATGTTTGGTATGAATTTTTAGGAGAAGAAAAATTTTTAAAGAGTCCCATCAAAGATATTCACAGAGCAGAAAAAAAATATTCAGAAGAATTAAAACCAAAAATTATATGGGAGAATTTACCCCTCAATGTCAAACATAAAGAAAAAGAAAATAAGCCAATAAAATTTGAAGATCGAATTAATAAGAAAAACAATGATGATATTTTAGAAATCATACATGAAAAGAATATTGAAAAATTTATTGATAAAAAAGACGTTAAAAACAAAGTTAAATGGTATTCTTTAGATAAATATTATAGCATAATGGAAAAAGAACTTAATCAGAATATTAATAAATACTTGAAAGATAATGGAAAAACATTACTAACCCTAACCTCGTCAATAGACAAGGATTTATTACATGAATTTTTAAAAATAAAAATTGATGCTGGAAAATATGAGGAACAAAAAAGTTCAAAAAATGTGAAAGAAAAACTACATCAGTACTTATTTTGGGACCCTGTACAAGTATTAGACACAGGACAATTACTAGATTTCAATGGTGTGACTGCTTTTTATGATTTGTTAATAGGCATAATTAAAAATAAGAAGATCAAAAATATAAAAGAAAAAATACCAGTTAGAATCTTTAAACACCCTAAAAATTTACCTAATGAGAAAACCGGTTATGATTTTAGTTTTGGTCTTTATATAGAAGCATTTGATCAATCCTCAGGATGTACTGGATGGATAATATTTTATAATTGTGCTACAGATTATTCTAGCCATGGAAACACAATGTATGAAAAGGCAAAAAGTGCCATATATTATTTTGAAAGTTTAGATGAAATAGAAGTAAAAGAAATGGAAGTAGATAAAGATATATTCAAAGATACCTTAAAATTAATGAGTGTTAACTCTGTATTTGACACTATTAAATCTCCTAAACCCATGGGGCTTGAAACTGAAATAGATATAACTGAAATTAAAGAAGAATTAAACCAATTTATTGGAAACGCAAAAGGTAAGTTGTTTGAATATTTATTTTATAGATGGTTCGTTGAAAACGAATTGGAAAATTATAAAATCAAAGACCCAGATTCAAAAATTAAATCAATAAACGAAAATGAGGTACAAATTGAGTTTTATGTAATTCATGATAAAATCGATTTATTTGAATGTAAAGTCAAATTACACGAATCTGATTTTAGGGAAAAGAATAGTATTTTCAAGCAGTTAAATGAACAAAAGAAAGAGCTGAAAAGAAGATATCCAAACAAAGAAGTATGTAAAAATTTGATTGTTTATCAAGAAGCAAAAGATGAATGGGAAAAGAAAATCAAAAATGAGAATATAGCTCTTAAATATTATCCGTTTGAAAATTACCTAAAAAAATGTAAAAATAAAGAGGTTAAAAAATTAGAAAACATTCTTAAAGAAAATATTTCATATATTTCTCAAGAATAAAACGAAGATGTCGATCTTTGACCAGTTGGAGAAGCTGACTTTGCCTAAACTGAGTGATGTGGAGAGTGGGTTGGAAAAGTATCTAGAGCAGAAGGAGAAAGCCGAGCGCTTGGAAGAAGAGATCAGGGAGACGGACCATACTATTGATGCGATAGTGTTTGATCTGTATGATCTGACCGAGGAGGAAGTTGAGACGGTGTTGGATTCGCTGGATACTGATGAGGAGGAGAAGATGGATATAATGGGGAAATTTGACGAATTTACCAGATAATAATCTCTACTTTTACTTACCCCTATTCGCAAGATTTAATAACGTGTAATGATAATTTTGCTTTAATATGTTGCCTAAAAGTGATAGAATATTTAGGCTCAAAAATAACCTAAATGACCTTATTTGTTTCATTTATAATTGTCAATTATATATTTACCTTTCTGGATCTAATTTTTCTAGATTTATCAAAAAATCGAAAGGTTTATATTACACTTATTACACTTATTATGATAGATTAAGAACTCTAATAAAGGTTGATAATAATGGCAGAAAATGAGAAGTCTTTGCGGGATAAAATATTGGAAGAGATGTCTGTAGACTATGAAAGCACCCTTGAGAAAAATTTCGATATTGCAAAGAAATATCTCAAGATAACCTCAAATGGAACAGTAGATGTATTGATAAAGGATCAAGTTAGAGGCCAAGATAAAGTAGCTCTCTATCTTATTGGGAAATTGTATGCAAAAGAAGCTGGGAAAGCCGATACAAAAATGGTCGATAATAGTGAATTGGCAGAAGAACTTGGAGCGCCTAAAGGTTCTATTTATCCATGGATAAAAAGATTGAACGATAGAAATGTAATAGCTAGCGAAAAAAAAGAAAAAAAGACAGTGTACTCAATCAAGTTAAATCATGTTGAAAAAATTCTTAAAGATATAGATGATAAACTAAACAAAGAAGGGTGATTGATATGCCGGATGAGTTAGAACGGTTGAGGAACAAAATTAAAGATCATGAGGAAAGGATTTCTCAATTAGAAGATGAATTAAGTTCTCACAGTACTATAAAAAGCACCAATTCGATGAGAGAATTTGTTGAAAAAATAAACCCCTCTAATCACGAAGAAAGAGCTTTAGCTATTGGATATTATCTTGAACATCATGATGGACAAGAGAATTTTTCCATGAAGGATATTGAAGAGGGTTATAGAAAGTGTAAAAGGACACCTTATTCAAACATGAGTATGTTATCTAAGCAGTTAAGAGAAAAAAGAGAGTGGATCATGGAAGATGACGTAGATGATGAGGTTAAAAAATTTGTTATAACAGCTGGTGGTGAAAAATATATCGAGGAGGTATTAGGAAATGAGTGATGAAATAAAAGAAAGAGTTAAGAAACTGGAACAAAAGGTCAAAGAGCTAGAAGAATTTGTCTATTCTGAAGAAAGCAAAGTATCTACGTTGGATGAGAGAATAAAGGATTTTGCAGATGAAATGAATTTGGATATTGAAGAGCTTAACAGTGTATTCGATTTCGATGATCGACCAATTATATTACCAGATATTTCAGGAGATTCTTTAAAAGAAAAGCAACAGCATTTTGTTACAATTTTCCTTACAGCGATGAAATATTGTTATAATCGTGAATCAATTAATTCTTCTAGATTAAAAGAAATTGCAAAAAATAGAGGGTTATGGAACACCCATTTTGGCAATAATATAAAAAATTATAATCCTTATATATGGAAAGAAGGACATAGAAGTGATACTACTTATAAAATAACCCATCCAAAAGGAACAAAAAAGGGAATGGGATTAATTAAGGGTTTGTTGGAGGGAGAAGAATGAGTAAAGAATTAAAAGAAGAGATCCGAGATGAACTTGTAGAAGATGAATCTACGATTTCAATGTATCTTCCAGAAATTAAAGAATATATTTCTTTAACTAAACAAGGTAAACCCATAATCAAACCGGAATATGCTTCGGTTTCGGATGAGATTAAAATCCTATTATACACAATTGGAAAAAAATTATCTTTTGAAGGAGGATTAACTGATAACCCAGAGATCGAAAATGAAACAGTCTATAAGTTGGTAGATGTTAGTAAAAGCCAAGCTAGAAATTTATTGTCAAAATTAAGAGAAAAGAGGTTTTTATATTCTGAAACGCAGGGAAAGCATTCTATATATATTGAAACAATACCAAGGGCTGTAGAATACATAAAAAAAGAGGTCGAGGAGAATGAGTGAGCAAGAATCTTTGGAAAATTGGTTTAATGACGAATTAGAAGTTTCAAAGGAGGAGAGCATAAATGATGAACGAGAAAGGGTTCAAGAAGTTTTCAGATATGAAAGCAATAAAATAATTCCTATTTCTAGAAGTCTTTCTACCCCCAAAGAAATTATGTCTATTGTTGTGGGTATGGCAGTAGCCAATCAAGCTGGTAAAAAAGATACAGATATTGTAACTATTGATGATTTTGATGATTCTTTAGACACAAATCGAGAGAATATAAGAGCAAATTTAAGCAATTTAAGGAAGAAAAAATATATTGAAAGGTTAGAAGATGGAGGAAATAAACTGATTTATTCCAAACTTCCAGAGATTCTTGACTATATTTTAGAAGAAAAGGACTAAATCAAACCTTTGGGGACTTTGAATCTAATCACGAAAACATCTTAAAATACGATCAAAATTCATAATCTCACCTTTTTACTGGAGTTGAATATTCCTCTGAATCAGACCGCTTCACTCCTCCACCCCCTCCACCACCAACAGACGCCGATCAGATTACGAATCACGTCAGCTATAATCACATCCAGATATCAATTTTTGGACCTAAACCATCTCTCTAGGATGTACGATCGGCGTCAGTTAACCCGCCAATTATTACGAACGACGTCAGATGACTCGTACACGAACAGCGTCTGTTATCTGACGCCGATCCTAACAATAACAGACGCAGATTATAATCAAATAAATCCTAAAATCCAGCTTAAATTAGATCTTCGAGGACTTGAATATTCCTCTGAATAAGACCCTTCGGGTCATCCTCCTCCACCCTTCCCACCCCCACCACTATCACTCAATTATCAAATCCGGCAGTTCCCTTCATCTCCAGAGAAAAATAATAGATTTTTTGTCAACCGTCTTTGATATATGAAAAACGGCAGTTTTCCCCTACTTCATTATCAACTACGGCTGGTGAATCATATATCAACTATGGCAGCTACCTGCTGTCTTTGATAACTTGTTTGAAAGGCTAGGGGATGCTAATCCCTGCTGTCTTTGATAATCAAAGTGGACTCAGACCATTCATCTATTTTATCTTTCTTACTGCTATCCTTTTTCTACATTTTGATAGCCATAGATAATATAAATACACAAAACAAACCCCACCAAAAGGGTAAGTTGATATAGTATATAGGCTAATGATTAGAGGATAAAGATCAATGGAGGGTAAAATATGAACAGATTGAACATCGTCACACTCGGCACAAAAGACATAGTAAGATCTCACAAGTTTTACAAACAACTAGGTTTCGAAACTTCGCTCAGAGGAGAAGAATCCGATCCGGACATCATCTTCTTTAAAAACGAAGGGACGAAAATAGCGCTCTATCCTATAGAAGAGTTGGCTTTGGACATTGACGAAGAAGATCCACCTGAGACTGGAAATGGTTTCTCCGGTATCACTTTAGCTTATAATGCAAAATCAAAGGAAGAAGTAGATGAGATCTTTAAAAAGGCAAAAAAAGCCGGAGCTACTATCGAAAAAGAACCCCAAAAGACAGAGTGGGAAGGTTACGGTGGTTATTTTACAGATTTGGACGGTCATCACTGGGAAGTCGCCTATGGTGACATGTGGGAATTCGATGAGTCCAATATGCTGGTGATCGATGATAAATAGTGAAGAATCACGCTCCTTTCTCGATAGATCTATAAAATCGGAAAGCAGGGATGATCATTTCATATATGAAAAGATAAATACAGAGCAATCGGTATCCCAAAAAAAGCTTGAAGATCTAAAAGGGATGTATAGAACTATAAGGATTTAACAAAATAGAGAAAGTAGTCAGGGAAGGAAAAAACCCTAACTAGTCGAGTATTACAAAAAGTGAAAAAGTCAGGGCTTTCTGATGACCGCCATCATATGATTGGAAACCCCCCACTTTATCCCTTCTCTTATCCATCTCTATCCCCTTACTTCCCGAGGTTTACTAACCGAGGGTTAGGGGGAATCGCCAACCTTTCAAAGTTGGCGAGAAAAGGAATTTTTAATTCCTACGAATCACGAAGGCCACGCATGAGTGAAAAAAGGAATTTTTAATTCC
>SL_8KL_010_SEDDRAFT_10004794_pt1 | contig 10777 bp, 8 predicted proteins | sample SodLakKL_010_SED_4_FD_11160 | JGI IMG/M metagenome (IMG submission 11160) | reverse complement strand
TTTCATCAGAGAGGGCATTGATAAAACCGACGACCTTCTGCTTTTCTGTGTCAAAGGCTAAAACAATATATTCGCTATTTTGCAATGCTTTTAGATGTTCTACTGGTGTTAGAGGATTAGCCCAGCCAACAAAGAATCCCTCTAATTGGTTAGCTTTAATACCATCCAGAGAAGTTAGATAATTTATCATTTGATTCATTCCTTTCGGTAAATTAGATTGCTTCTTTTTTAAACAATATTTGATTTGAGATAAGACTACTTTTTATTTTTATGAATTCTTCTTGTTTTTTATCATTATTCGCGATAGACTATATTTATCCTGCAAAAATCTTTGCCTATTATTATATAAATATTTTTACAATAACACCATGCAAAAGGAAAATAATTAATTTTTTGTCATCTACTTATGCCAACCAAGCTTACAATTCAATATCTAGCAGTTTATTTGATTAATTAATTCTAAAGACTTCCACTATCTAGTATAAGTTGATTTTAGGAGGATATAAAAAATCAGGAAATGTTGAAACACCTCCTGATTTAATAAAAAGCTTATTCAATTATTATATTTGAGCCAATTGAGAATAATTTTGTTTTAGTGCCGGATATAGAGAACTGTAGATTTGATAAAACTCCTGATATATCTCTACATTTTTTAGATTAGGGTCTACCGTTTTCTCGATTTCAATTAAATCTTTATCTGTTTCTTCAAGACTTCCAAATAAACCGATGCCAACCCCGGCCAATAGAGCAGCACCATAAGCAGGGCCTTCTTTAACAGTCAGCAAATCAACTGAAGCACCAAATATATCAGCGATTATTTGCTGCCATAACTCACTTCTGGCACCCCCACCGATAGCTCTAACTCTTTGAATATCTATTCCTCTTTCCTTGATCAATTCAAGAGAATCTTTAAGTCCAAAAGTTACACCTTCCATCACACTGCGAGCCAAATGTGCCTGTTCATGACGTGAGGATAGTCCAAAGAACACTCCCCTGGCATCAGCATCTGCATGAGGAGTCCTTTCACCATAAAGATAAGGCAAAAATATTAAATTTTCACTCCCAGGCTCTATTTCTTCAGCCTTAATATTTAGCTTTTCATAGTCCCAATTATCAGGTAATATTTTATTTCTTAACCAACTTAAAGATTGTCCAGCAGATAGCATAACTCCCATATAATAAAAACTATCAGGAACAGCATGATTAAAAAGGTGGAGTCTTCCTCTGGGATCAGCTTCATAATTAGCAGAAGGAGCAAGCACTACTCCAGAAGAACCAATACTGACCATTACTCGCCCTTCACCTATTAAACCACTGCCTACAGCTCCACAGGCATTGTCGGCGCCACCAGCTACAACTTTGGTACCTTTTTTAATTCCAGTAAATTTTTCAACTTCATCAGTAAGATAGCCAGCAACCTCAATAGAATCAAGCAGAGGAGGTAAAATATCATAATCGATATCTAATCTTTTTGTAACCTCAGCATGCCAGCACCTGTCTTGCACATTTAATATTAGAGTCCCAGCTGCATCCGAATAATCCATAGCCTTTTCCCCAGTCAATCTAAATCGAATGTAATCCTTTGGCAAAAGTAGAGTTCGAATTTTTTCATAGTTATTTGGTTCGTTATTTCTCAACCAAACTAACTTTGGAGCGGTAAACCCCTCTAGCGCAATATTACCGGTTAAATTTATTAAGTTTTCTCTGCCTCCAACCATTTCTTCTATCTCCTGACAGGCTTGGCTGGTTCTAGTATCACTCCATAATATTGCAGGTCGAATAACTTTGTCCTGTTTATCCAAAAAAACCGAACTATGCATCTGGCCAGAAAGACTTATTCCTTTAATCTCTCCGTTTTCTTCCCTAGCTTTCTTCTGAAGTTCGCTCAGAACGATAATTGTTGCCTCCCACCAATTATCTGGGTTCTGTTCTGCCCATCCTGACTGGGGATTATTAACTTCATAAGTTGAGCGACTGCTATATAATACTTTTCCAGCAGCAGAAACCAACAAACCTTTAACTCCACTTGTGCCAATATCAAGGCCAACTAAATAAGACATGTCATTTCAACTCCTTAGCTTAACATTAAATGACGGTTAATAATCATTTCCAACAATTCCTGGCGCCCTGAGGCTATTTCAAAATCAGAAATTTTTTTATCTTGAATATAGTTAGCTAATCCTTCCAGATCAATATTCTTCTGCTGAATTTTTTGGCCGATATCTCTACCATAACTAGAATATCTGGTTTCAATAAATTCTTCCAGTTCTCTCGATTCTAGCAAGCTATAGGCTACTTCCAATCCTCGGGCGAAAGAATCCATGCCCAGGATATGCCCATAAAATAAGTCATCCAGCTTATAAGAACCCCTTCGTACCTTTGCATCAAAATTTAAGCCACCTGAGCCTAACCCATCATTCTTAAGAATCTCATACATAGCCAGGGTGGCACTATAGAGATTACTGGGATATTGATCGGTATCCCAACCCAAGAGCAGATCTCCCTGATTAGCATCTACACTACCTAGCATATTGTTAATCCTTGCATAACGGAGTTCATGCTGAAAAGTATGACCAGCCAGAGTCGCATGATTAGCTTCAATATTCAGCTTAAAATGATTTTCCAGACCATAATTGCGTAGAAAAGCCAGTACGTTAGCCACATCGAAATCATATTGATGTTTAGTAGGCTCCTTAGGTTTTGGCTCCAATAATAACTGACCTTTAAAACCTAGCTTATCTACATAATCTAAAACCATTTCAAAAAACCGGGCAAGATTATCAAGTTCAAGCTCCATATCTGTATTCAAAAGAGTTTCATAACCTTCACGACCGCCCCAAAAAACATAATTTTCTCCACCTAATCTATGAGTGATTTCCAAAGCCTTTTTCACACGGGCAGCAGAATAAGCAAAAACATCGGCATACGGTGAAGTTGCTGCACCATGCATAAAGATTGGCAGACTAAATAAATTAGAGGTTCCCCAGAGCAACTTAATACCTGTCTCCTCCATCCTCTTTTCAATCAACTCAACTATCTCATCTAAACGTTTATTAGTCTCTCTTATAGTCTCAGCTGGTTGAACAATATCTGTGTCATGAAAACAGAAATGCTTAACCCCAAGCTTTGTCATAAACTCAAAAGCTGCTTCTACTTTTGCCCTGGCTTTATCCAGAGGATCATTATGCTCATCCCATGGCCTTATAATAGTGGGGTTGCCAAAAGGATCAACTCCTTCTTCAGTCAGAGTATGCCAATAAGCAACAGAAAATCTTAGGTGCTCTTCCATAGTTTTTTCGCCCAACTGTTTATTAGGATTATAATATTTGAAAGCCAGTGGATTTTTCGACTCGGCTCCTTCATATTTAACTTCTTCTATAAAATCAAAATAACCCATTCTCTTACCTCCCTTAACAATATGTTTTTTCTATAATCTAAGCAAAATTCTAAATCCTTTTAGATTAATTTTAAAGCCTATAGCCAATTGGCTATAGGCTTTATTTTAAGCGATATAATTGGATCTTTCTCCTGAATTAATCACTTATCTATTCAATTTTTAGAATGGTGATTCAGGATAATAATACATTTCAGCATTTTCTTGAGTTATAAGCTCAGCAGAAATAATAAACTCGCCTAATATAGGAGCTTCAGCGTTGAGATGAGTCACTGTAATTTCTAATCCGGCAGAGATCATATCTGGAGGGTAAGTTACTGTAACAGGAGTCAGTTCATCACCTTCCATAATTCTCTCTATTATCTCTACCATACCTGCGCCACCAACTACAAACATTTCATCCTGACGGTCAACTTCCTGGATAGCCTCAATTACACCAAGTGAGATATCATCATCCTGAGACCAGACCGCATCGATATTATCAAATCTTGTTAGGAAATCTTGCATAACCTCATAACCATCATCCCGGTTCCAGTAAGCATATTCCCAATCAAGAACATTAATATCAGTACCTTCTATTTCTTCCATAAAAGCATCAAATCTCATATCATCGATAACTGTCGGTATACCACGAAGAATAACTATATCTCCAGAGCCATCAAGTCTATCGATAAGATATTCAGCAGAAACTCTTCCCATACCAGGGTTGTCTCCGGCTACATAAATGTCCTGAATATCTTCATCAGCTAAACCTCTGTCTACAACAGTAATAAAGACTCCCTGTTCTTTCAAAAATCTTACTGGTTCAGTTAAAGGATCAGACTCAAAAGGAAGAATTACCAGCACATCAATGTCATGAATAGCATGGAGATCTTCAAGGTCATTAATCTGCTCTTCAGGTCCATCAGCAGTTGTTAAAACAAAATTAATATGAGGATTTTCAGCATCAAGTTTCTCAACAGTTCTATCTGCCCAGTAGTTTACGCCACCAGTCCAGCCGTGAGTTGCAGCTGGGATAGAAACACCAATAGTAATTTCTTCTTCAGCCAGAACAGTTCCTCCAGAAAAACCAAGCGCTATCACAACAGAAAAAATCAAAATTCCTAGGGCTAACTTTTTCATTTTTAATAATCCCCCTTTATTTTTTTGCTTAGACCATCAATAGGACCGAGCTCCAGTAAGCAGTAATTTTAATGCCAATACTCACCCCCTTCAATCAAGTTACTCTTTATTACTTCTCTGCAGCATAACTGCACCTATGATAATCAAGCCCTGAACAGTACCATTAAGATAAGGACTGACCATATCAGTAAGATTAAGAATATTACCTATCAGAGTCAAAATAATTGCCCCAACTATTGTACCCCAAATCCTACCATAGCCCCCTTTAAGAGCCGTACCGCCAATTATTACAGCGGCTATCGCTTCTAGTTCCCACATCAAACCTGTAGAAGATGAAGCTGCACCTAGCCGAGGTACATACAAAATGGTTGCAATGGCCACACAAAGACCCTGCAAGATAAAAGTCATTGTTCGAATCCGAGGAACATTGATAGCTGAGTACTTAGCTACCTCATAATTAGAACCTATGGCAGTACAATAGCGACCAAATTTTGTCTTGTTAAGGATAATTGTAGCAATAAGAGCGATAATGGCAAAGACAATCACAGGTAAGGGTACACCAAGTATTATGCGATAATAAACAGGACGATAGGTTGCCCTAACTCCAAAATCCAGAGATAAAGTACCCCCATCAGCCAGATAAGTGACCAGTGAGCGAAATATTCCCATCGTACCTAAAGTTATAATAAAAGGTTCTATCTTGCCTTTGGTTATAAAAAGTCCATTAAATGCACCTGCAGCAAAACCCACAACTATAGACGTAACCATACCTATTATAACGGTAGTCGCTCCAACCCCAAACCGAGCAGCAGCGGCGTTCATAACAATAATCATAACACCAGAAATGAAGGCAGCCATAGAACCTACCGAGAGATCTATGCCTCCGGCAACAATTACAAATGTTGCCCCAACTGCTATAATCCCAATAAAAGCAGTACGAGCAAAAACATTTCTTAGATTACCAGCCGATATAAATGCCGGATTAATCGCGGTTGCCAGGATAAACAAGAAGACGAGGGCCAGCAATGGGCCGAGATTTTTTAATAAATTCAGATCAAATTTAAAGTTTTCCAGTCCTAATTTCTGCTTTAAGTTCATCAAATGACCCCCTTCAGACCGGTTGCATACTGCATTATAGTCTCCTCATTAATATCCTCGCCAGAAACAATGCCAGCCACTCTGCCGTTGCACATAACTACAACCCTGGTGCAGAGACCGATGATTTCCTGAAGTTCTGAGGATACTACTATGCATGATTTGTCTTCTTCGGTTACAAGATTCTTAATAAAATCATACATTTGTTGTTTAGTACCTACATCTATTCCACGAGTTGGTTCATCAAAAATGATAATTTCTGGTTCAATTTCCATCAATTTTGCAACTCCTAATTTTTGTTGATTTCCACCACTCAACTTATCAGCTGTTACATTATAATTAGGAGCCTGGATCTCAAACTTCTCTGCAGCACCAATATATGCCTCTAACTCTCTTTCATTATCAATAAAAGGTTTTGCAAATTTTTCTAAGGCAAGTAATGTTAAATTAATAGTCAGTTTTTTATTTGTGAGCAGAGTCTTCCCTTTTCTATCTTCTGATAAATAAGCAATATTGTTTTTCACGGCATCTATATAATTATTAATTTCTATCTTTTCTCCATATTTATGGATTTCACCGCTTGTTCTTTTTTTAAGCCCAACCACACCCTCCATCAGTTCAGTGCGCCCAGCACCAACAAGGCCGGCAAATCCTAGAATCTCATTTTTTTGAAGTTTAAAACTGGCAGATTCAACATAGTCAGGAACTGATAAATTCTTAACCTCCAGAGCCACTTCTTCTTTTTCAAAAACAGGCTTTTCTGGATACATATCTTTAAGTTCTCTACCAACCATCAAATTGGCCATCTGATCCTCAGAAAAATTTTCAACTGATCCAGTTCTGACATGCTCACCATCTCGAAGAATTGTGACTCTATCTGCTATCTCTTTAACCTCATCAAGCTTATGAGAGATAAATATAATCCCAACATTTTCTTCTTGCAGTTTTCTAATTAGCTCAAAAAGGACTTTTACTTCTTCACTGGTCAGAGAAGAAGTCGGTTCATCCATAATAATAACTTTAGCTTCCTTCCTAACAGCTTTAGCGATTTCCACCATCTGCTGATTTGAAATGCTCAGCCCTTTGATTCTTTGGTTCGGAGAAACATCACAATTCAATTCCTTTAATATGCTTTTAACATCAGCAATCATCTGCTGCTTATCTAAAAGCCAACCCTTCTTCTTTTCCTGGCCTAAAAATATATTTTCTTCAACTGTTAAATCTGGTGCTAGATTTAATTCCTGGTGAATCATAACTATTCCCTGATCTTCTCCTTCAGCAATATCAGAGAAATGTACTTCTTCACCTTCCAGGTATATATTGCCTTCAGTTTGTTGGTGATAACCAGAAATTATCTTGACCAGCGTTGATTTGCCAGCTCCATTCTCCCCTATCAAAGCATGAACCTCGCCAGGGTAAACAGCAAAATCTATTCCAAAGAGAACACGAACCGGCCCAAAATCTTTAGAAATATTTTCAACTGACAGCAATTTCTCTCCCAATTTACACCCTCCAGAACACTATTTTTCCATCGATTCATCAAAAGCTAAGTCAGATGGCTTAAAATCAATGTTTTTTACAAATTCTGCAGCCTCAGTGGCACCATATATTCTATCCATCCCACTATCTTCCCATTCCACTGATAGAGGTCCATTATAATTCATATCATTCAATTGACGAATTATTTCTTCAAAATCAACATCTCCATGACCAAGAGACCTGAAATCCCATCCTCTTCGAAGATCACCGAAAGGTAAATGGGAAGATAAAATTCCAGATTTACCATCCAGGGTTACAGCAGCATCTTTCATATGGACATGATAAATTCGATCTGCAAAATCTCTTAAGAAAATATGAGGCTCTACTCCCTGCCAGATTAAATGGCTGGGATCAAAGTTAAGTCCAAAAGTTTCTCGATAATCAAAAGCTTCAAGTAATTTTTCAGTAGTATAATAATCAAATGCAATCTCGGTCGGATGAACTTCAAGGGCAAACTTGACTCCATATTTATCAAACTCATCTAAAATAGGAGTCCAAAGCTCAACTACCTCAGTAAAAGCATCATCTATCATCTCCTGACTGGTAGGTGGAAAAGAATAAAGAAACTTCCAGATTGGAGAACCTGTAAATCCGGTAAGGATTTCACAGCCCATCTTGCTTGCACCTCTGGCTAAAAGCTTCATTTGTTCAATCGCCCAGGTCTGAATTTCCTCTGGTTTGCCAGCTAAATCTGCAGGAGCAAAATTATCATAACGTTTGTCATATCTAGCCGCCACACACTGACCAATAATATGCGTACCAATAGCCCAACATTTGAGATCATGTTGAGCAAGAATATCTTTCTTTTCCTGAATATAGTCATCATCATCGACCCTATCAGCATCAAAATGATCGCCCCAGGCCGCTATTTCCAAACCATCATAACCCATCTCAGAAGCCAACTTACATATTTCTTCAAAAGACAAATCAGCCCACTGTCCGGTAAAAAGAGTTACTGGTCTACTCATAGCTATACCTCCCTGAATATATTTAGTTGAAATCTACCCATTTCGAATCCATTTTAGAACTCTCAACACACTTTTTAACAAATTTAACACCTCTTAATCCTTCTTCTAGCTTAGGATAATCGAAATTATCAGGATCTATATTACCTTTTTCTTTCTTAGCCTGTACAGCTGCAGCAAAATTACTGTAAACATTGGCAAAGGCCTCGAAATATCCTTCAGGGTGACCGGCTGGTATGCGGGAATTAGCTTGAGCTGCGTCTCCTAAATACTCATGTCCCCTGGAAAGTATTTGTGAAGCTTCATTCAGTTTTGTAAATTTTAAATAATTAGGATTTTCCTGCTCCCATTCCAATGAACCTTTTGATCCAAATATCCGAACCTTCAGGCCATTATCATTACCAATCGCAACCTGGGATGCCCAATACATGCCACTTACCCCATTATCATATTTAATCATTACTCCACCATTATCATCGAGCTCTCTACCTTCTACGAAAATATCTAAATTGGCACTTAACCGGGAAATCTCACAGCCGGTCATGTAGCTAACGGTATGTTCAATATGACTACCGATATCACCCATACAGTTAGATATACCTGCCTGATCTGGATTTGTTCTCCAGGCTGCCTGTTTATTATCAGCCGGGACTGCCAGCCATTCCTGAGGATATTCTCCCATAATCATTCTGAGTTCCCCCAGCTCTCCTTCTTCGATCATCCGTCGTGCTTCCTTGACCATCGGATATCCTGAGTAAGTATAGGATACGCAAAAAATAGCTTCAGATTGGTCAGTCAATTCTTTCAGCTCTTCTGCCTCAGCAACAGTTGTTGTAACAGGTTTATCACAAAGCACATTTATGCCCTGCTCCAAAAATGCTTTAGCAATCTGGTGATGAGTGTGATTGGGCGTGGTTATTGAAACAAAATCGATACCATCATCCCGAGCAGCTTCCTGTTTCGCCATTTCCTGAAAACTATCATAAAGCCTATCTTCATCAAGACCCAATTCTCTTCCAGTTATCAAGGTTTTTTTGTAATCTCGAGAAAAGCTACCTGCAACCAGTTCAGCCTTATTGTCAAGCCTGACTGCCCTCCGATGAACTTCCCCGATAAAAGCACCTGGCCCTCCACCAACCATGCCATACTTTAAACGAGTTTCTTTCATAATTTGTGCCTCCTTTAAAGGATTTTATTTAAGATGAAAAAAATGATCAAAAATCAACTGAGCCATCCCATAAGAAGCTGCTGATTCTCCTAATTTACTGAAACTTAATTTAGTCTGCTCCGAGAAAGATGGGAGCGAATCAGCGGCAAGCACTCCTTCTATTGTCTGAGATATAAATTTTTTAGCTTTGACTATATTGCCACCAATAATTAGATATTCCGGGTTTAAACTATATAATATATTGAGCAAGCCACGCCCTATATTTCTGCCGGTCTCCTGGAGAATCTCAATTAACTCATCACTGCCTTCTAATGCTTGAGAGTAAACTTCTTCGATATTCAAGGAAATTTGCAATCTTTCCTTAACTGTCTCGACAATAAAATTTTCCGAAGCAATTGTTTCCCAGCAGCCCTTTTGACCACAATGGCAGTTTCTACCTTCATTCTCAAGAACAATATGACCAAATTCGCCGGCATTGCCAGTTATGCCCTGGTATAAATTGTCACCTATAATAATGCCACAACCTACTCCCTCATTAATGGAAACATAAACCAGACTACTAGCGGAGATTTCGCTAAAAACCTTTTCGCCAACAACTGCTGCATTCGCTTCATTTTCAACGATAATTGGAATATCATACTTCTCTCGAATTAAAGTAGCTATGTCTATGTTTCTCCAGCCCAGATTTGGGGCAAATATCAGAGATTTTTTCTCTTCATCTACAATCCCTGGAATAGAAACTCCAATACCTATAATTTTATCCCAGGTTAACTGCTCCTCTGAAACGATGGTCTCTATAATCTCAAGAACCTCAGCTATCATTTCTTTAGGGGCAGAGGTTATTTTGATTTTTTTCTTATTTATCAGTTCAAACTGCAAATTAAATAACCCTAATTCAACAGTATTAACATTAAATGATATAACTAAAATATAAGATTTATCAGGATTTACTGTTAAGTAAACAGGTCTACGACCTCCAGTAGAATATCCTTTTTCAGTTTCAATAACATACCCATTTTCTAGAAGTATGTTAACATGATTAGTTATAGTAGCGCTGCTAAAATCACTTATAGCAGTTAATCCTTTACGAGAGATTGGGCTATTTTTAAGGATTAATTTAAAAATACTAGTTTGGTTTATATCTTTAACATTTAGAACTTCACCGGCTTTAATATTTTCATTCATTGTTCATACTCCTTCAATTCCAAATTTATCCATACTTAATTTATCAATTAAATTAAGTTTCTTTAAGAATAGCATGAATAATTTGACTTGTCAATAGTTTCAGACATTTATAATTATAAATGTTCATGAATTCTTTGTATAACCTATTTAAATATGAGAGGATAATCTGTTAATTGATTTCTAAATTTTGCTTTCATATTTTCCAGGAATTGATTATCAAACCTTTCATCTTTTGCAGCTACTTGATAAGAGAGCATCGTAACCAATCTATAAAACTTATAAAAGTTTTTATGCTCAAAATAATAATCA
>SL_8KL_010_SEDDRAFT_10004793_pt1 | contig 10778 bp, 14 predicted proteins | sample SodLakKL_010_SED_4_FD_11160 | JGI IMG/M metagenome (IMG submission 11160) | reverse complement strand
CATTTTTTCTATAAATATAATAAAAAAAAAAAGGGTTTTAGATTATTTGGTCGTAGCTACCAAGTTCTGCATCTTCGTTTCTAGCTGGTATCTTCAATTCAGGATATGCATATAATCCCCAGGCATTAATCATGTAGTCTATTTCTCCACCAAACTCATTTTCACCTGTACTACCAGCAACGATTACTTTTGAACCAGCTGCAAAGTCTGCGGCACCGTGTAGATGTTCAGGCAACCACACCGTATATTGATCTGTTTCACCGATATCATCAGAGTCCAATACCATTCTTAGATTACCAGTCACTCTATTAGGCTCACTGTCTATATATGCAACATCGCCTTCAACCATCATTATTTCATCATACGTCCCAACATGTTCATTGTGCCATGTACGTATGTCATTTAGGTCAATCATTATACGTTTTGCTTCTGGTGTATCTAGTACATCCTCAACCGTGAAGTCTGCATCGATTTCTTCAAATGATTGTCTTGTCCAAGAATTCAATACTTCATATCCGTTCTCTTCATTTCCAGTCACATTTGCACGGAATCTAACTGGTGTGAACGTTGGGATATTAACTTCTTTAGCATTATTCCCACTCATTGTCATTTTAAATAATGTAACATCGTCACCATCGATAGGTTTCTTGACACCAACTATATTCCTAATCCAATCCGGACTTTGAATCAAATTTCCATTAGTATCCAAAGGCTCTCCGTCTTCATTGACATATCCTTCATTGATGGCCTTCTTTGGGTCATCTTCGTACGCTTGTTCTGCTTGATATCGTCTAGGCGCATTCATGTCGAATGGATCTGATGCACCAAATACAACACCTTCAAAAACTTCAGCATTACTCATCAGTTCTTGTTTCCAAGCACCTCTAATACGTGCCCAAGCCCGTCTTTCAATTATCCTTTCATCATCTACATCCAAAGCTTCCGTTAATCTCTCAACCTCATCCTTGAATTCTTGTATTATTTCACTCCTCGGTATTGCCAATTTTTGTTCTACTCTATTTGCTAATCCTTCCAGCTTATCTTGTACGTTTTGCTCTACTTCTTCCAAATACTCTTCTACATCCATATTTACTCACCTGTTTTGTACACATCTCTTTCTTTTTCTTCCTTATCTTCCCATTTCGTGTTTCCATACTCGTTGTCAACTTTCAGTATTCTGAACCACACTACATCACCTTGTTGTATATCTAATTTCTTTCTAGTTTCCTTGTTCACCGTTATTTGACCGTTTGTGCTTACAACTCCCCTATCAACATAGGGATATTCATCTTTACTCATTTATACCACTCTATAATATCTATTCATCATATTTAAACGTTTTTGATTTATGTAAGTCTTACAAGTTTCTTACCTTTGCCTGGTAAACTTGATTTAGCATTTTTATACTCAATCATGTCGTTCTTTAGCATGGTATTAAGAGTTTGTGAAGCCTGTTCATATGTTAATCCAAAATCAGTTAATTTGTCTTTTAAATTGCTTAATAACATCGCCCCATTATCTTTCAGTAACTGCTCAACTTGACTTATTTGAGGTCCTCTTTTAATTTGTCTCCTCCATTTTATTTCATTTAACATATGCTCTTTCAACTCCTTATTTAATGTTATTTTTAACTTTGGATTTACTATATCAGTTGTTGCTAATGTATATCCTAATGCAAATCTTTCATATGGTATTTCTTCATAATGCGGAACATTATATTTTTCTAAGAAATCGTAAAATTCTTTATCGTATGATACATCTTCGAGTATATCTATATTTGCTTCCAATAACTCTATCTCACCCTGCATCCTTTCAAATACCTTCATATCAGGTATTTCGGTTTCTATTCTTCTTGCTTTTGTAATTTTTTCTTCTTCTTCTTTTGTTGGAATAAAATATATAAAGAACAATCGACGACCTAGGCCACTGGACAAATCAAATCGCATAGGTTGACTACCAGTCCACAACGTTAATTGTGTTTCATATTGTATTTTACCATCAGCTAACCTTTTGGTTAAAAATCCTTGGTCTAATGATGTTAGTAATTGTGTGTCTAAACTTTTACCATAATCAGTTTCCAACATATTACTTATAACTTCAAATTCATCAATTCCTAATATTCCCTTCTTATATTCGTGTGCGGCACCATACTCCTTCTTTTTATTACCACTTTTAGTGCTTTTTATGGTTCCAACATATCCGGCCTCAGTATTATGTGTAATTACATCGTTTACACAGAACGTATTATCATCTTCTACCGTTAGATTGTATACATCCATAGTACCTTCTTTTTCAATTTTCACAATTTTATCCCAAAATACATTATCGTACCTAGGTATATCTTGATAACAATCTAACATCTGATATTTTGAATACGGAATATTATAATTATTATATTTGCTTTGTTGTACACACCAATTTGATTTACGACTTAATTCTGCCATTGAATCATTCCAAACATCGTCTATTTTATCCCAAACACTTGAAGGGATCACATCAATTTTTTCACAGGTAGTTGATAAGTTTTCCTCCGTGAATTTGTTAATGAAATTCTTATTGGTAACTAATAATCTCCAAATATCACGTTCCTGTTCTTTCTCAATTTTCCAGTATCTTCCATGTATACCTATCTTATTTAAAAGTTTACTACAGCCTTGAATTATATCCTCCGATGTGTTATATAAAGCAAATACTTCATCCGATATAGTACCGTCACCGTATGCGAAGAACTTTAGAAACTCTCTTATTAAATTTTCATCCAACGTATATACAAATTCCGGAATAAACTTTTTATCATACGTTTTTCCGTATAATCCACAATCTTTAAAGAACTCTTTTAAACTGTTAGGTTTACCTGAACCTTCATCAGTAATCCTATATTCAATTTTAGGTTCATGGCTTGTTAAATTCACCGTTAAACCTAATCTGTCAGTACACTGTTTTACTTTTTTAAGAACCTCATCATCCGAACATGCAAATGTCATTTCGTCAAAATTACCTTCTGCTAGCATAAATCCAAGTAACCTTATCTTGTCTATGTTATATTTGTTATGACCACTTTTCGCTTTTCTTAGGGTTCCTACGTAATCATCCTCCTTTAATTGACCTGCTTCGACCCACCCATCAACTGTCCATAAAGGATGATTATTAGTAACACGTATAGTTCTACCACTCCTTAAATGAATTTTAATTACTTCACCTTCCATTTTAAATGTATCAACCACCTCACCTACGTTAACCTCCCAATTTTCATCGTCAAAAGATACTACTTTATCACCAATATTAATTGTTTCAACAGATTTATATGATCCATCATTCATTGATACTTGTTCTCCTGCTGGTAAACACATAAAACCTTCATAACCATGCATCAAATCTGTTTTCCATAATACTGAATGTTGATAACCTAAGAACTTATCCAAAAGTAGGCTATTGTGAACAACAAAGTTATTAGCAATGAAATTATAACTGTCAGAAACCTGTATATCAACCAATTCTTCTTTTTCATCCTTAACTTCTATATCTACAATTTCATCCCATAAGATATCACTTGTACCTAAATTTATTAATTCATCATTATTAAGATAATGGCCTGCTCTAAGAACTACGTCACGAGATGGATTTGGTCTTTTTGATTGGCCCCTTCTTATACCCCCATACTCTATGTCATCGCTTAAACTATTCCAACTGACAGGTGAACACATGTTCCAAATTTCTCTCGGAACTGTATCATAGTTGGTATTGAATTCTTTAACACAATAATCCTTATCTTTATATCCTACAAACCCTACCTCACTAATGTATTTCCATCTTTGCTCACCAGACATTCTTACCTGATGTTGATTTTTATCTATAGTACTATTTATTCCTAACCTTAACAACAATGTTTGGATACCATCTAACATCGCGTCAGATGATGATGTAATAAATGCCACTTTATCATTACAACAACCATCCCCCGTTCCGTATGCTTTCAAAAACTCTCTTATATATTCATTTTTCCAGGTAAAGACATCATCTGGCACTTTCTTATCAATTGATTTCTTTCCCATCATTCCTAAATCTTTTAACCACTGAGTAAATCTATTCTTTTTGCCCTTCGTTCCACTAATTGAATAACTATAATCATCACTTTTCTTTTTCATACATAACTCAGGATACTCTTTATTAAGACACCTCCTAAAGTCCGCTACAACTTCCCCATCACCATTTGTAAATACTGGTGTTCTTGTAGTAAGACCACCTTCACTTAATATATATCCTAACAACCGAGCTTTTTCTTCGGTTACTTCCTTAATACCATCGACAGGAATTTTTCTAGGAACAGCAACCTTATCGCCTACTTCAAGATTACCGGACTCAGTCCATCCATCTAATTGCATAAACGGATGCGAATCTGATACCTCAATAGTCCGCCCGGAACGTGTTTTAATTTTAATAACCTTCTCTTTTTCAGTGTATTCTTTTGCTAATACCATTGTTTCTTCAAGTTTATACTCATCATTTAACGATAATACCTTATCCCCAACTTCAATGTCATCAATCTTTTTAACCTTACCATCGCTAAGTTGTACTAATGTATCTTTAGAAACACACTTCATGTAGCCCGGAGGTGCAGCCATAAATATATGCATACGCAAATTTGCGACCCTGCCTTGTTGGACTATAAATTCCTGTTCTTGATTTTTTAAATTTGCAATATGGCATGCTATTGATGCAGTATAATATGGTATAAATTTTTCTGCCAACGCTATTCCAGATTCTTCAAATAGTTCTTTAACTGCCTCATAAAGCATTCTATCCTCCATTAAATAGTTCTTTTATCTTTTGTGCTCTACTATCTCCAATTCCTTTTACTTCCTTCAATTCTTCTTTATCCGCCATCGCGATATCTTTTATAGTACCAAATCTTTCAATTAATCTTTGGGCTGTTTCTAATCTAATACCCGGTACAATCATCAAAGTTGATTCAGGCTTTGCTTCAAATCCTTTCGCATTTGTACTCCTTATTTTACCATACTTACCCTGCATTACCTTTTTAAACATCCTACACAAACAATCAACTAAATAATCATCATGTTCGAACCACATAATATTACACCCGTTTCTTGTCATTGCGGATGCTAATGTACCCATAATTGTTTGCGTCCTTACTTTTCTTCTTCTTTTTAGCATCATATCTTCATATTCAGTCATTGTACCTGAAATCGCCAATACATTCACTTTATACATCTTATTCATTCTATCTAATTGACTGAACAATCTTTTATTTATTATCGAATTGACTAAATCAGATATGGTTTTTCTCTCAATACCAACAATAGGCTCATTACTATAATATAATGCAAAATCAGCACTTGTTAAGGTGTTTTGTTCAAAATCTAAATCATATAAATTTAACAATTCCATTATTGTGTCCGGTTCTCTTGTATCTACGTAACAATACCATGTCATTGTTTATCCCTCCAAACAGTAACTATACCAAATAGATATCCAAATCTATCGACATACTCGTAATCCTCATCTTGTAATGTTCTAAAATATTCACAATTAAACCAACCCACATCATCCTCATATAAATCTCTTTTGGGCCTAACATCATTTTTTCTTGGTAACAACAAATAAATTTCATCCGGTCTAGTTTCTAATGGTTTAAGTAACTCAGCCCATTTTCTTGTTCCATAATATTTACTATAGACTAACCCACAAATATAAGACCTATCCATAATTTGGTCTTTCCATGTAAACTTATCTTTCAACCGTAAGTAAGCACCCCTGACTATTCTTTCAACACTAATTAGAAGTTCACGAACAGGACCTGGTAATTTGTGTGTTTTAATCTTGTGAGAAATTGTAGACGCATGCATAGGTTTGTCACTCTTCTTACCCTCTATTTGCGCAATTAACGTCGTTTTTCCTGCACCGTCCACTCCAATATAACTTCTTACTGTCATTCAAACACTTCCATTCTTTTTATCCGTCCATACTATTTAAACGTTTTTGATTATTAGTCGTCTGCCTCTATATGTTCACCAATTCTTTTCTCAATTATAGTCTGGACTATCCTTCTGCCCTTATCAGTTCTTCTCCATACACCCTCTTTCTCTATGGTATATGAGTTATCACGATATGGATATTTGAGGATAGATTTCAATCCAGATTTCTGAACTTCACTACCATACTCACGAATAAAATCAATTCGTTCTTTTTCAGTTAATCTTTCCGCATACTTCTTAGGCTTCCTTATTGCATTCCACCTGGGCTTCTTGACCATGTTAATCCGCCTCGTCCATAAACTTATCAAACTTATCCTTCTTCCTATCTAAATACCTATTAGCACCTTCAGGCAATGAAATATTTTTATGACATTTATCAGACACAATACCTAAGCTTATTAAATCATCAACTACTTTCTTTCTGCTAATACCCAATTCATAACAACCATCGCTTCTTTTACTAATCTTATGCTCACTACCAATATCATCTTTAAAACTTTCCAAATGCTCTTTTTCGCTAATTCTTATCTTTAACTCATATTCACGTGTACCTCCATCACCTGTTATAAATCCTAACCAGTAAGCTTTATTCTGAACGTCACTTGCTTCTGGTTCTTCCCAATGTTTTTTGTAGACTTGTCTTGCGTACTTGTCGATTTCACAGCTCCACACACATTCTGCTTTGAGTTCTGATTGTTCAATACCATATCTAAAACCACCTATTCCTGCATATAAATCTATAAATCTCAACTTATTTACCATTGTTACCTCTCTTAGGGTTCCTCTTTCGTATACCAACACGGTCATAATTTCCTTTAACCATTTCTTTCTCTAATAAATATCTAATAAATTTACCCATTCTTAAATCGTTTTCGAGCATCCACTTACGTTGATAATCGTATATTTCAACATTTATACTTCTAAGTTCTTGTTTTAGTTTTTTACCACCATCATATGACATATTATCTACCTTTTCAAGATTTCACCAATATATCTCTCAAATCTCTTTCATATTTTGACGAAATCTACTCCTTACTTCCATCAAGATTTCACCAAGCATATTTCGTGGTCTTTGTACATTCTCATGACAAGAATTGCATGTACAAACACCAAAGTAGTTGTCACACCAATAATTGCCCTCCATAAGGAAAACACCATCTGTGCTCAGCAATTTTTGTGCCAAGTCGGGATTTTGTTCGAACTTTTTGTTGACCAATTTCCACATCACCTTTGCTTTGATGTCATCCTCAACCCAACCGTCTCTCACAGATGTTTCATCGGCTCTGCCGAGCTTTGCTGACTCGAAAGGTGTCTTGGCATTCCTAATCTTTTTCTTTCGTCTCACGTCCTCTGTCTTGAAGCTCTGATAAGCATGTTCAACTGTTGGGGACTTTATCTCTTCACCTACGAAACGGACGGATGGTTTTGGCTTAACAGATATTGACCCATACATATTTGAATAGCCATCTTCTAGCTCTAATCTTCCTTTATATTCTATAGGACTCTTTGCAAAGTTGCTTAAGAACTTGTGTTCTCCTCTAAATCTTGCTATCATATCCATTCTAGCTCACCACTTTTTATCATATTTTGCTTATCCTACATTGAGGACATACATCTTCTTCCTTTCTAAAGACCCATCCTTTCTTCCTCAATTGTTTCCTAGCGTTTCTTGTAACATATTGATGTTTGGTTTGAACAAAATTGCTACAACCATCCTTCGTTCCAAGGCGGGTCAGCATATATTGTTTTATATTTTTTTACCATCATTATTCACCCTCACTTAAATTTAAAGTTGGATATGAACCTCCCATTTCTGTTTCAATATTATATTTATTACACCACCGGGACACAACCGTCTGAGAACATCCTAATTCATCTGCCACTTCATATTGTGTCATATTTTGTTCTATATACATCTCACGCAGTTCTTCTTCGGAGCATATTACTTTTTCAATATTATACTTCTTACACCAATTAGATACGGAAGTTACACCACAGTCCACTTCATCTGCTATTTCATACATAGTCATATCTCGTTCGATGTACATTTCATATAGTTTTTCTTTTTCAATCATACTTCACTACCTCAACATTAGATTCCTCTAGCAGGTCACTTGCAAGTGAATCACCGTAGTCACCTGAATAGTAAATCTTCTCTACTCCTGCATTAATGAGGGTCTTTGCACACATGGGACACGGATAAGTGGTGCAATAAAGAGTAGAACCTTCCGTACTAACACCATGTTGGGCAGACTGGGATACTGCATTAGCTTCCGCATGCGCACCTCTACATAATTCATGTCTTTCTCCCGAAGGAACATCATTCTCCTCTCTGAGACATCCGACTTCTTCACAATGAGACGCGTCTTTTGGTGCTCCATTGTATCCGGTAGAAATGATCTGCTTGTCCTTCACCAAAACCGCTCCAACTTTCCTTCTAAGACAAGTACTTCTTTCCGCTACCTTTTCTGCAATTCCCATAAAATATTCATTTGTCGTCGGCCTCATCATCGTTCTCCTCTTGGACTTGTATGTGTTGCATCTGTTGTTTTGAAGCTAATATACCTGATACTCTTTGAAGTCCTTTCTTTTGACCTTTTAAAATATTGCATAGTCTACAATTTTCTTGTTCTTCAACTGATCCGTGGTGTTCTAACATGGTTTGTAATTGCTGCTCAATTTGATTTATCTTTTGTTGCACTGCTTCAGATGCATTATCTTCATATTGTAATACTATCGACAAACCTATTTGGGCTCCTTCTTTTTTACCTACCTTCATTTGACACTCCATGCATTCATCTCTTTCTTCTAATGTACTATGGTGTGCTAATCCATCTTCTGCAACTTTCTTCAACTTTTCTATCTCGTTTCTTATTTCTTTCATAATTACACTTCCTCAACCTTTAAATCATAACCAATAAATTCTGCTTCTGGTAACCTATAATCATTATATGAAATTTCAGACAAAATCACATTTGTAATTGTAAAAAGTAAGGCGTCATTTTTAGCATATATTAGAATTTTATTCACACTATCACTGTATGACATATCAAATTTAGATAAATAACCATTAATTGCTATATGTGTATCAACACTTACCGCCATACCATAATTACCTGCAATCGGCTCTATATCTTCCCTTTGGTGTACCTGAGGATCCTTAATAAATCCAATTATGTTATCACCATTCAATATCATTCCATACATATTATCACATCCTTTACGTTCTATTTAAACGTTTTTGAGTAATGTTAAGTAATTCCTGGTGGATAGGCAAGGCCCTGGGACCAGGCCACCCATCCAAATGAAGAACGGTGCCGAGCCGACACGTCCCAGTATGTTCATTGTGTCCAGGATTATCGTAACAAATAAACAAGTTATCATCAATCCATAACATTTATATAGCACCTGACTTCTTATGTATATACGCCACAGAACGAAAAAGAAAAGGGGTGGGGATTTTCCTTGCCTCTTTTAATTTTCCGAAAGTTATTGGTTCTATACATTTCTATCACTCACTTATTATCTAAACCTTCGTTTTCCTCTCTTAGTTCCTCTATTAGTTCGTGAAAAATCTTACGTTCTTTATAATTTTCGACTAACTTTTTATCAAACTCTAATACGACATCGTCACGTTGTGCAGTTGTAAAGATCGCAGATATCTCGCGGGCTGTTGCCTCACTTATATTCGTGACCTCGGTGATGTACTCGGTCAAACTTTGGATGTTCTCTTCTCTTGTATTTGACCATTGTACTTTTTGGCCTAATTGAAAAAGAATTGAGTCTACTCTGAATACGTTCATTGAAAGGTCGTAATGGTCATCCATTCTCTGTATTAGCTTCTGGCAGGCTAATCTGACACTTTTATTGACTTTTTGGTTATCTTTTGCTACAGGTGGTACCATCGCCGCAATTGAACATATGTTACGTACTTGAATGTCCACAGGTATAGGTACTCGAACTTTAAAATCAATATAATTTTTTTCATATAAAAAATGTATAATATCCAGTTGTTTCATACCGACTTCAATGGTTTTTTTGAACATTTCCGCATCAACTGAATCTGCATACTTGTACCATGTTACCATTGGTTTCTCCCTATCATAGTTTTCGAAAAGCCATTCTGAGAATCCACTTTTATACCATTTATCCAACCTTTTATTTCTAGCATTACGAATCCTATTATTTACTTTATAGTTATTCAAAAAATGCTTCAATATTTTATACCCACCTTTTGGCGTTTCATAGTCATAGTCAGTAATCGCAACAGTTTCTTGTAGGGCTGGCCAAAAAGCGTCCGCACCGCCAGTACCCAATTGATAGTTAATAATTGATGCACCTAATGCCAAATTAACAAGCGCTTCTTCAGACATTATTTCCTTTAATTGTTTTAAAACAGCATACTCCGGCTCGTTTTTGTCGAATAATTCGATGTCTTCTTCGCTCATGTTATCTATTATTGCATCAGCACATCTTTGTATTTGAAATTCATTTATACCTACTTCATCATCATGGTCTGGCATATAAGCTAGCGCTTTTGCATCTGATTGAGAAGCTTCTTTCCAGGCTCCGTCTAGTTCCATTTTAATCGTATTTATATATGAATAATACTATTTAAACCTTTTGGAATCTAGGGTCATACCTTTGGTATGTGACATCCTCCTCCACCTAACTCGCTACGCTCTTCAGTCGACATATTTATCATTTTTTCTACAGTCTTTACATCTTCCACCATAATCTGCATATTCATCATATTCCATTTCAGTTCCACAACCATAAACA